>Ga0137409_10006845_pt1 | contig 11775 bp, 6 predicted proteins | sample CZODoug1_16funga_FD_122059 | JGI IMG/M metagenome (GOLD analysis project Ga0137409, IMG submission 122059) | Vadose zone soil fungal communities from Angelo Coast Range Reserve, California, USA - CZODoug1_16fungal (Hybrid Assembly) | ecosystem: Environmental > Terrestrial > Soil > Vadose zone... | reverse complement strand
CTCATGGTGATTGTGGGCGCGGTCACCATCGCGAGCCTGCCCGTGGCGCAATTTCCCAACATCGTTCCGCCGGAAATCCAGCTGCAAGCTTCCTTTGTCGGGGCGGACGCTCAGGCCCTGGAGCAATCGGTCGCCACGCCGATCGAACAGCAAATCAACGGCGTGGACAACATGAACTACATGTATTCCCTGAATGCCACCGCCAACTCGCAAACCACCATGGTCGTGAACTTCGACCTGAAGACGGACCCGAACACGGATCTCATCCTTACGCAGTCGCGCCAGCAACTGGCTGTCGGTCAGCTTCCGCCTGACGTTACCAGCTACGGTGTCACGATCAGAAAGTCCGTGACCGCTCCGCTCATGTTAGTTGGCCTGTTTTCCCCGAAGGGCACTTTCGATACGAAGTTTCTCGGCAACTACGCCTATATCAACCTCAACGACCCGATCGCTCGCTTGTACGGGGTGGGCCAGACGCAGGTTTTCGGGGCCGGCCAGTATGCTATGAGGCTCTGGGTGCAGCCCGACAAACTGGCGAAGCTAGGCATCACGGTTACGGACATCGTCAATGCCGTGCAGGCGCAGAACAAGGTCAATCCTGCGGGTCAGGTGGGTGGTGAACCCGCCGCCGCGAACCAACAATTCACCTACTCCGTGCTTGCGCGGGGCCGCCTGACGTCCCCGGAACAATTCGAAAATGTGATCGTACGCGAAGCACCGGATGGCGGGACCGTTCGCGTGAAAGACGTCGCCCGCGTCGAGCTTGGCGCCCAGGACTACAGTATTATCAGCCGCTTAAACGGCAAGCCCGCCATCGTTATCCCTGTCTATCAGTTGCCCGGTTCCAATGCGGTCCAAACGGCTGCGGGCGTTCGGAAACTGATGGCGGAGATGAAGCAGAGCTTCCCGCAAGACATGGATTACGCCATATCGCTTGACCAGACCACCGCCGTTACAGAAGGCATGAAAGAGATCATTCAAACGCTTTTGATCGCCATCGCGCTGGTCATCCTTGTGGTCTATCTCTTCCTGCAAGACTGGCGCGCTACGCTGATCCCGCTTCTTGCCGTGCCCGTCTCGCTCGTCGGTACATTTGCGCTCTTCCCGCTGTTCGGTTTTTCCATCAATACCCTTTCCATGTTCGGGCTGGTCCTGGCCGTCGGACTGGTGGTGGACGATGCCATCGTCGTCGTCGAGGGTGTACAGCGCCACATCGAGGAGGGTCTTGCACCCAAAGACGCCGCTCGAAAAGCAATGCAAGAGCTCTCCGGCCCAGTCGTCGGTATCGCGCTAGTTCTGTCTGCCGTATTCGTGCCCACAGCCTTTATCCCGGGCATCACGGGACGCCTCTACCAGCAATTTGCCGTGACCATCGCGATTTCGGTTCTGCTGTCCGCGTTCAACGCGCTTACTCTCAGCCCGGCACTCGCGGCTCTGCTGCTTCGACCCAAGAAACAGAGCAGAGGATTGCTCAACCGATTTTTCGATTGGTTCAACCGTGTGTTCGGACTTGCCACGGAGGGATATGTCCGCTTATGTGGCGGGCTGATGCGCAAGAGTGCCGTTGCACTAGTGGTACTCGTGGTCTTGAGCGTTGCGGCGGGGTTTTTTGGCAGCCGATTACCTTCGAGCTTTCTGCCCGATGAAGATCAGGGCTATGTGTACATCAACATGGACCTTCCGAATGCCGCTTCGCTCGAGCGCACCAGCGAAGCGGCGAGGCAGGTTGAGGATATTCTCGCCAACACGCCAGGCGTGGAATACACGACCAGCGTCGTTGGCTTCAGCTTGCTTAGTTTTGTCAGGACCAGTTACAACGGCTTCTTTTTCGTCACTTTGAAACCATGGAGCGATCGCGAAACACGAGCGGAACAGTTCCAGGAAATCAAGCAGCGTTTGAACCAGCAGCTCAGCAAACTCCCGCAAGGAACCGCTTTCAGCTTTTCGCCACCGGCAATCCCTGGAGTCGGCACTTCCGGCGGATTTCAGTTCGTGCTCGAAGACCGCGCCGGGCGGGACGTCCAATTTCTAGCAGGCAACTTGGACAAATTCCTGGCGGCCGCTCGCAAGCGTCCCGAGATTGGTTCGGTATCCACGTCCTTTATGCCGAGCGTCCCGCAAAAGTTCTTGGAAGTTAATCAGGAGAAAGTTCTGAAGCAAGGCGTCGCCATCAGCGACGTGTACCAAACCATTCAGGCGTTCATGGGCGGACTGTTCATCAACTACTTCAACGATTTCGGCCGCACCTGGCAAGTATACGTGGAGGCCGAAGCCCCTTACCGGTCGAATATGGAGAATCTGGGGCAATTCTACGTGCGTAACAGCGCTGGCCAGAGGGTTCCTCTTTCTGCGCTAACGAATTTTGAGCCGCGTTCCGGTCCCGAATTCACCATGCGCTACAACGAGTATCGATCGGCACAAATCAACGGCAGCGCCGCACCGGGCTATAGCTCCGACCAGGCGACGGCGGCTCTCGAAGAGGTCTTCAGGCAGACGATGCCCCGAGAAATGGGCTTCGATTACATGGGCATGTCCTATCAAGAGCAAAAGGCACGGCAAGGGGTCCCGGCCTGGGCGATCTTCGGATTGTCCCTGTTGTTTGTCTTTCTGATTCTGGCGGCTTTGTACGAAAGCTGGTCGCTGCCATTCAGCGTCTTACTGAGCACGCCGGTCGCTGTGTTTGGTGCCTTCGCCGTGTTGTGGCTCCGCCGGGTTGCGCTCAGCGCTTTCTATCCCGCCTACATGGTGCAGATCGAGAGCGATGTCTACTCGCAAATCGGGCTGGTGATGCTGATCGGTCTGGCCGCAAAGAACGCGATCCTCATCGTTGAGTTCGCCAAGGAGGAGTACGAGAAGGGAAAACCTCTGGTGGACGCTGCGCTCGAAGGGGCAAGGCTGCGTTTACGTCCGATTCTGATGACCTCCTTTGCGTTCATTCTCGGCTGTGTGCCGCTGTGGATAGCGACGGGCGCGGGATCGGTGGCCCGTCAAATCATGGGGACAACGGTAATCGGCGGCATGGCAGCCGCAACCGCCATTGCCATATTCATCATTCCGGCGCTGTTCGTGCTGGTCGAGCGACTGGCGAAACGCCGCGGTGCCGCGCTCAGTCCTTCCATTCCGCAGCCAAGCCCATCGGAGGCTGACTGAGGTGAGAAGACTGATCGCTGTTTCGTTGGTAGTGCTTCTTCTTTCGGGCTGCGCAGTCGGCCCCAACTATAAGAGGCCGGGCGTAAACGTTCCCGGTGCATACCGTGGAACGTCCCCGCAAGAGGCAAGCCAGCCTGCGGTGGAATCCCTCGGAGACCAAAAATGGTGGGAGGTGTTTCAAGACAAGCAGCTTCAAGACCTGATCCACACTGCCCTCCAGCAGAACTACGATGTTCGCATTGCGGCAACGCGAATCCTGCAAGCTCAGGCCCAGGTGGGCATCACGCGCGCCGATCAACTGCCAACGATTAGTGCCGGAGCTCAGTCTTTCGACCAACGCTCTGCGCGCCAAAAATTCTTCCCGGCATTCGACACAAGCGCTCACCAAGTGGATCTCTCCCTGGCTTGGGATCTCGATTTCTGGGGGAAGTATCGCCGCGCCAACGAGTCTGCGCGGGCGACTCTGCTAGCCACTCAGTGGGCGCGTGAAGCCGTCATAAGCACACTGGTGAGCGACGTTGCCGCAGCTTATTTCCAGCTTCGTGAACTCGACCTGCAACTCGAAATCTCCGGGCGTACGCTGGCTTCGCGTCAAAATTCGCTACAACTGACGCAAGTGCTAGCAAAAGGCGGCGGTACCTCCATGCTCGACGTCCGGCAGGCGGAGCAGTTGGTATTCACAGCAGCCGAAACGATTCCCGATCTGGAACGCCGCGTTGAGCAGCAAGAAAACTTCATCAGCACCCTTCTGGGAAACAATCCCGGTCCCATCGCGCGGGGAGCGAAGTTGACCGAGCAACCGCATGCGCCCGAGGTTCCGGCAGGTCTTCCCTCCAGCCTCTTGGAGCGGCGGCCTGACATTCGTCAGGCCGAAGCACAATTGATCGCCGCCAATGCTCAAATCGGAGTGGCAAAATCAGCGTACTTCCCACAAATCAGCTTGACAGCGAGCGGTGGATTTCAGAGTTCCGCGCTTACCAGCCTGTTTACGGGTCCAGCTGGATTGTGGAGTTTCGGAGGATCACTGGTACAGCCCATCTTCGCCGGTGGAAGAATTCGTTCCGGCGTGAGGTTCTCCGAAGCTCGGCAGCAGGAGACATTGCTGATCTATCAGCAGACCATCCAACAGGCTTTTCGTGGAGTGGCGGACGCGCTGGTCGAGTATCGCAAGGACCGGGAGTTTCGAGAGCAACAGCAGCAACTGGCACTCTCCGCTCAAGACGCAGCGCGACTGTCTGAGATGCGCTATCGAGGCGGCGCCACCAGCTACTTGGAGGTGCTAACGAATGAAACCAATTATTTTGCCGCTGAGTTGGGGCTCGCTCAGGCCCAGTTGAACGAACTCTTAGGCCTGGTCAGCATCTACCGAAACCTTGGTGGAGGGTGGCAAGAACAATGAGTCGCGCGAACCAAGAGCCTCCAGCCTGGGCCCATTCGGATCGCTGCAGTGATTCCCGACGAACGCGTGGACAAAGCACATTCCGCCACCTTGAGGCGAGCCGATGATTTTTGTCCGCGAAGCCAGCGAAGCAGTCGTTCTGGTAACGCTCACGCTTTCGTTGCAGTGCGCTGGGATGGCTACGGTGATTGCTTGGGCAAGACCCGGTTTTGTGCCCGACGTTCTAAGGTTAGGGGTGACCCGTTCCGCCATGCTCATCATGCGACTGATGACTGCCTTCATCGGTTTGCACGTATTAGAGATTCTGCTTTGGGCAGGGTTCTATCGTTGGCGCTGCTTTCCATTCTGGGAATCTGCCTTTTACTTCTCGGCCGCCAGTTATGCAACCGTCGGCTATGGGGATGTCGTTCTTCCGCCGATGTGGCGGACCTTGGGTCCAGTGGAAAGCATCATCGGCGTGCTGATGTGCGGCTTATCGGCGAGCTTCCTTTTCGCCATCGTGAGCAGGCTAGTCGACCGTGAGACAAAACTCTCGCATGAACCCGCAAAGGCCCACAGAGCTTATATCGAGGGCGAAACGATCCCAACCATCTGACGCCGCAACAAAGAAAAAACAAGACCGGGTCCACCTGAGGTAGAGAGCCTGCTCAAGGAAAAACATCATGGAGATAGAAAAAATCCGAGTTGGCATCATCGGAGCAAGTATGCGCAACGGCTGGGGGCGCGATGCCCACATTCCGGCCCTGAGTGCGCTTCCTGAGTTCGAGATCACGGCGGTCAGCACGAGCCGCCAGGAAACCGCAGACGAAACCGCCGAGCATTTCGGAATTCCCCACGCTTTTGCCGACCCTTACAAAATGATCCAGCATCCAGACGTGGACCTCGTCTCGATCTGCGTGCGGGTGCCTTTTCACCACGAGCTGGGGATGGCCTCTTTGGATGCCCGCAAGCATCTCTACTGCGAATGGCCGCTTGCAGCCACTACCGAGCAGGTTCAGCACATGCGTGATTTGGCGTCCGCAAAGGGGTCCACCATATCGTGGGACTACAAGCCAGCGGGGCCCGCGAGTTCAATCGCGTCAGAGACCTGGTCGCCGAGGGCTACGAATTAAGATCGTCGAGACAGGCGAGACGATCCAGATGACCGCGCCCGACCAAGTGCTCATAAGCGGCGTCCTGCAAAGCGGCGCGGTCGCATCGGTCCACCTCAAAGGAGGCACCTCCAACGGGACGGCGTTCCTGTTCGCGACTTACATAGAGGTCTCGGAGTTCACTGTGCGCGGTGCGCAGGCGGGCAAACTAATGGCGATGCGCAGAAAGCGCGTCAGTTCGAGCGGTTGCCCGTGGTCCCGCTCAAGAATCGCATCCAACGGTTCTCCGCCAGGATCATTCAGTAAGAGGATCGTCCGCCCTTCGTGACGAGTAAGGGCCAGAGGCTTGGCCGCCCACGCGGAATCGAGTGCGGCTGCAAGCGAGTATTCGTGCTCGAGCCGCCGGAGACTGTGAGGTGACGGCTGTTCTGCGGAGAGTGAAATCGCCAGGACTGGCGACGGGTTGCCGTGCTGTCGGCCGCGGTAAAGTGTGAAGTCCTCACTCTCCCGGAGGAGTTCCAGAACGTACCCTGGAGGCCCCGGAATGGAGGACATTCGCGTCGCCACGGCTGCGCGACCTCAGGGCTCATTTTGACGAGAAGCCTACGGCGACGTCAACCTTAATGACGCCCATGGCCCCAGTCTGAGGCGAATCCTTAGCAAGAAATGACCTCCCAAGGCTCTTGGCCGGACCAAGCCGCTCACCGAAAATGACACACCTATAGAGATTCAGCGGAACGAGAGGATTGCGCTCTCTAAAGCCGGCTCGTGAAATCGGCTCGGCGCGCCGACGTTGTTGCCGCCCGCGTTGTTATTACTTCGCGACAGGGTACTTGGGTTTGGGCGGAATCCCTTTGTAATTTTTCAGCGCGTCGTTGGCCAGTTCTACGGCTTTTTCGAGCTGCGGGTCGTGTCCGCTAACCACCAAATCAGGCCGCTGCGGCACTTCATAATCGGGATCGACGCCATGATTCTCTACGATCCATTCGCCGCCGTTGTCGGTCGAATAGAACGCGAACTCCGGCGCGGTCACACCGCCGCCGTCCCGCAGTGGAATTGATCGAGCAATACCGACCAGGCCGCCCCAGGTGCGAGTGCCAACAATCGGCCCGATTTTCTCGCGGCGGAAAAACCAGGGGAAAGCATCGCCACCGGAGCCGGCAAGCTCGTTGGCAATCATCACTTTCGGTCCGTAGAGCGCGACCGGAGGCCAGCCGATAGGCTCGCCTTCGCGAGGCGACAGAACGGCAAGAAGCTGGCGCTTTAGTTTCTCGGTATAGAAATCGGGAATCTGGCCCCCCGAATTGTTGCGCTCGTCAACGATGATTCCGTCCTTGTCGAGTTGGCCCGCCAACTGTTTATCGAAGGCAATGATTCCGGGAATGCTGGTGTCCGGCACGTGCATATAGCCGATCCGGCCATGCGTAGCATCGGCGACTTTGCGCCGATTCGCGTCGATCCAATCGAGATAGTGCGGGCCATTCTCGTTGGCGATGGTTTTTACCGCGATCTCCCACGCGCCATCGGGAGAAGGCTTGGAGTTGATCTTTAGGGTGACGATTTTCCCGGCCAGGTTTTGGAAATAGCCGTAGACGTCGAGATTCGTACGAGCTTCGCGGCCCTCAACGGAGATGAGGTAATCGCCGGCTTTTACTTTCAGGCCGGGCTCGGTAAGCGGGGAGCGGTTAGCCTCTGTCCAGTTTTCGCCGGGATAAATTTTTGCAATGCGATAGTAGTTGCCGGCGGCCTCAAAGTCCGCCGCAAGCAAACCCACGCCAATTTTGGGAGGCTGCGGTTGGTCGCCACCGCCGACGTACGTGTGCGAGGTGCTGAGTTCGGCGATCATTTCGCCGATGAGGTAATTCAAATCGCTGCGGTGAGCGACCCAGGGGAGCAGCGCTTCGTAGCGATCGCCGATCTGCTTCCAGTTGTGCCCGGTCATGGCGGGATCCCAGTAAAAGTCCCGCTCGACGCGCCAGGCTTCATGGAAAATTTGCTTCCACTCTTCGCGGGGATCGACCTCGACTTGCATCCCGCCGAGATCGAGCTTGCCTTCGCCCACTTTTTTGCCGGGCGCGGCTTCGAAGACGCCGTAAACGGATCCAGCTTTGTAAATTAATTTTTTGCCTTCTTTGTCGAGGTCGTAAGTGTCGATGCCCTCGAGAAGCACTTTGTCTTCGCGCTTGGTGACATCGTAAACGTGCAGGACGTTGCGCGGCTTTTGCTGGTCATCGGTGCCAGACTGACGGGCCTCCTGCGGCGTAGTCAGATAGAAAAATTTATCTTTGCGGCCAGCGAGACCGCCGAGAATCGCGGCGGGAAGCGGAACCGTCGCGATGCGGTTGCTGATGCCGTCAAGATCGACTTGGATGGGTTTGACCGGTTCACCTTTCTTCTCGTCCCTCTTCTCGTCTTTTTTGTCGTCCTTCTTTTTTTCGTCAGCAGCTTTCATGTCTTCTTTCTTATCGTCCTTCTTATCCGCGTCGTCTTTCTTCTTTTCGTCGACCGCTTTTTCTTCGTCGCTTTGCGGTTTGAACGGAGAGTCCTCGTCGGCTTTTAACGTAACCGCGAAAATACCATCAGTGGAGTAGTAGTTGTACCGCTGATCAAGCTGACCAATGCTGGGATAAAAGAAGCGCGTGGAAATGAAATAGAGATATTTCCCGTTCTGGTCGAAAACCGGATTGTTGTCGTTGTAGAAGCCGTTGGAAACTTGCGTGGCCTTTTTCGATTCCAGCGAATAAAGGAAGACGTCGTTGGCGCCGCGGCGATGAGGCTTGGAGTAGGTGAGCCAGCGGCTATCCGGCGACCAGGTAGCGTCCGCGATAGCTCCGTAAGCGCCTGTGTCGACCAGGATCGGCTTCTTTTCATCGACGCTCACGTACCAAAGCTTATTGGTTTTGTCCCAGTAGAGAAGTTTCTTGCTGTCCGGCGACCACGCGGGGCCGTAGCGATAAACGCCGCCATCGGTAGTGATGCGCGTCGCGTCGCCCCCCATCTGCGAACGGGTATATAACTCATACTCGCCAGTTTTGTCGGACAGAAACGCAACGGATTTTCCGTCAGGGGACCACGCGGGATTCAGTTCGTGGACACTAGAGGTGTCAGTGCTCAGATCGCGGATGCTGCCGTGTTCGGTGGGCACACTAAAGATGTTGCCGCGTGCTTCCAGAACTGCGCGCGCTGCGGAGGGCGACAGCGCAAAGCTGCCAATATTCTGCGCGACGCTCTTGAACTCGGGACGCGCCTCCAAATCTTCGGCGTGCACCTGGATAGGTAGGTTGCGCGCTTTTCCGCTTTGCAGGTTGAATTCGTAAAGCAGGCCGCCGTTTTCGTAGACGATGGCGTCCGGGCCGAGACTGGGCCACTTGACGTCGTATTCTTTGTAGTCGGTGAGCTTTTTGGTTTGCTTGGAGGCGAGATCGTAGCTGTAAAGATTCATCACGCCATCGCGATCGCTGATGAAATAGATAGTGTTGCCGTGCCACATCGGAAACATGTCCATGCCGGAGGATTTAGGCAGCTCTTCGTAGGTGTTTTTCTTCAGGTCGTAAATGGCGATGGGCAGGCTCCAGCCGCCGCGATAGCGCTTCCAGGTGCGGTTCTCCTGAGAAGTTTCGATGTAGGCGATTTTGCTGCCGTCGGGAGAAAAACTGGTGAGATCGCCGCGAGGAACCGGCAGCACTTGCGGGAGGCCGCCTTGGGTGGAGACCAAATAGAGGCGCGTGGTGCGACTCGGGGGCGCTACGGCGCGGTCGGAGCGGAACAAAACATTCCTACCATCGGGAGACCAGCCGAGCACGATATCAGCGGAAGGATGGAAAGTAAGGCGCTTGGGTTCGCCGCCTTCAGCAGGAATGATGTAGACGTCAGGATTGCCGTCGTAGGAGGCGGTGAAGGCGATCCATTTGCCGTCCGGAGAAAATTTGGGGTAGAGCTTGTCACCAGGGCTGGCAGTTATTCGGACAGCGGCGCTACCTTCACGCGGGGCGGTCCAGAGATCACCGGCGTAAGAGAAGACGACTTTGTCTTTGGAGATATCGGCGTAGCGGAGGAGACGGGTGGGTCCAGCGGGTGGCTGGCCAGCAACGGGGACAGCGGGAGGAGCCGCTTGCAGGCGGGCGGCGGAATAGATGCAGAGCAATAGGATCAAGGAAATCAGCCCCGCCAGGGACAAACGAACGTGCTGCTTTTTCATTCGGGCTTCTCCAATATTTTCTGATTACGCGCGTTTTTCGACGCCAAGCCAGCATGGTCCACTCGGACCGCCGGCTCCCACCATGTTCATAGACGAGAAATCCCGCAAAATGTTTACATGGATTGCTCAGATACGGACTGCGCTGAACACCTTAGGTTTGCGAGCCGAGGTATGATCACTTGGGTTGGCCATTTTCGCCAGTAAATTCGGCGTCTGCGGGCTTGATGAGATTGTGTTGCGCGGCAGGCAACGGATAGAACGGAGACTTTTGCTTGCGGCGGTCTCGGGATATGCTTCCGTGTACGAGATGAATAGATATTCTCAACGCGGATGCGACGAGTGCGGATGCCTGGCGCAGGGAGCGCCCCGATGAGCTTTCGAAGCAAACTATTTCTCGTGTTTCTGGTGACTGTGCTGGCTTCGGTCTCGGTCGTCGCCTACAGCGTGACGCATTACACGCGCGCCGCCTTCGAAGAGATCGACCGCGAGCGCACCGAGGCGTTGGTGGCGCAATTCAACAAAGAATTCGAACAGCGCGGCAGAGATGTGGCGCGACAAGTCGAGAATGTGGCCAACGGCGAAATCACACTGAGAGCGGCCATGGACCTGGCGCGGCCAAACGCGGATCAGTCGCTGTACGTACATGACGCAATCGGCGTATCGCAAGACCATGGGATGGATTTCGTAGAGTTCGTGAACTGGGACGGCATAATCATTTCGTCGGCGCAGTACCCGGGGCGAGTTGGGTACAAGAATGATTGGGTCACCGCGAGGAAGGATTGGCGCGGGACGCCGGCATTCTTGAAGAGAGAAGAATTGCCGGACGGAGTGGCGTTGGCGGTTACCGCGGTGCGGACGGTCTCTGGCGGAAACGACAAGAGTCTTTACATTATCGGGGGATGGCGTCTCGACCAGAATTTTCTGGCGGCACTCGTCCTTCCGTCCGGGATGAGGGCTTTGCTCTACCGGAACTTGGATCCGACGTTTACATCGGCGGCACTGACGGACGTGAACGGAACAACCGACGAACCGGAACGATTGCGGCCGCTGATCGAGCAGGTTCAGAGGAAACCTCAAAAGACGGTGCAGACAATCAATTGGAAAGCGGACGCAGCTTCCGCGGAAACTTTTCATGCAATGCCGCTGTTGGGGCGAAACAATGAGGCGCTCGCAGTGCTGTTGGTAGGCAGCTCGCGCAAGGAATTGGTGTTGCTCACAGAACGTATCGTGACGATCGCGGCGGTGGTGGCGGGTGCGGCGATTCTGGTGGGCTTGCTGGTGAGCTTGTGGGTGGCGGCGCGTATCACGCGACCGGTGGAAGAGTTGGCGGAAGGCGCGCGGGAAGTGGCGACGGGGCGCTGGGATACTCGAATCGATGTGCGCGGTACCGACGAAGTCGGGCAATTGGGGACAGCGTTCAACGACATGACGCGCACGCTGGCGGTGCAAAAGGAAAAACAAAAGCGCAGAAAATAATCAACGATTTTAAATATCATTTGAACGAAGGTTGCATTGGTTCTGTTTCGGAAATATTTGATGCAGATGCGCCGCATCATCCACGGGGTTGCATTGCACAGGGGTGGGGAGTGGCAGAAGTTTTAAGGGTGATGAAGGATTATGAATTGTATGTTGTAAAAAAGAAAAAGAAAGTACATGGACAAGATCTTAAACGAAATTAACGAGGCCAACCAAAAGCTGATGAAAAGCTTTGACACCTTGAAGAACATCAACACGGTGGAAATTGCCGAATCGCCAAAAACAGAAGTGTATGCCGAAGATAAACTGAGGTTGTTTCAATACGAGCGCACTGAGGAGTCTGGACCCGCAACAGTAAAAACGCCCATCATCGTTATTTACGCATTGGTAAATACCTACAAAATGCTTGACCTGCAACCAGACCGCAGCTATATTAAAGCGATGTTGGCCAATGGGCACGA
>Ga0137409_10003553_pt2 | contig 11775 bp, 10 predicted proteins | sample CZODoug1_16funga_FD_122059 | JGI IMG/M metagenome (GOLD analysis project Ga0137409, IMG submission 122059) | Vadose zone soil fungal communities from Angelo Coast Range Reserve, California, USA - CZODoug1_16fungal (Hybrid Assembly) | ecosystem: Environmental > Terrestrial > Soil > Vadose zone... | reverse complement strand
GCAATACGTGCCACTTGCCGGATGGTAAGGGGCGTGGTCCGTCGTACAACGGATTTTATGGTTCGAAGGTGAAGCTGGCGGATGGCTCGACTGTCGTCGCAGATGACGCGTACATTCGCGAGTCCATCCTTCAGCCGACCGCGAAAATCGTTGCTGGGTTTCAGCCGGTGATGCCCAGCTTCCAGGGCCTGGTTTCCGAAGACCAGATTCTCGCGATCACGGCGTACATCAAGGCCCAAAAAGACCAGCCTGCTCCGGGGAAACCCGCCGCGGGCGAGCCGGCAACGGGGAAGAAATAAGTCATGAGCGCGACAACCACTTCGAACCTCAGCGAACACCAGCTGCCGCGCGAAAATTATCTCAACGCCACGTACGGCATTCGTTCGTGGCTTCTTACCACCGACCACAAGCGCATCGCGCTGCTCTATCTTGCTTCGGTCACGTTTTTCTTTTTCGTCGGCGGAATCTTCGCCACGCTAATTCGCATTCATCTGTTAACGCCCGACGGGCTTATCGTCACGCCGGAAACGTACAACAAGCTCTTCACCATGCACGGCGTCGCGATGATTTTCTTCTTCCTCATTCCTTCGATTCCCGCCGTGCTCGGAAACTTCCTGATTCCGATCATGATTGGGGCGAAAGACCTCGCGTTTCCCAAGATCAATCTTTTGAGCTGGTATATCTATCTGGTCGGCGGCGCATTTGTACTGTATTCGTTCTCGACCGGCGGCCTCGATACCGGCTGGACCTTTTATACGCCGCTGAGCAGTATCTACTCCAATTCCGCGGTGACGCCCGCCGTCATCGGCATCTTCATTAATGGGTTTTCTTCTATTCTTACCGGACTGAATTTCCTGGTCACGGTTCACACCATGCGTGCGCCGGGCATGACCTGGTTCCGTTTGCCTCTCTTCGTTTGGGCGCATTACGCCACCAGTTTGATCATGATTCTCGGCACTCCGGTCATCGCCATCACGCTGCTGCTCGCCGGCCTCGAACGCATGTTCCACCTTGGCTTTTTCAATCCTGCGCTCGGCGGCGATCCGATTCTCTTCCAACATCTGTTCTGGTTTTATTCGCACCCCGCCGTGTACATCATGATTCTTCCCGCAATGGGCGTAATCAGCGAAATCATTCCCACGTTCGTGCGCAAGCCAATCTTTGGTTATAGTTTCATCGCGGCATCGAGTATCGGCATTGCCGTCATCGGCTTCATCGTCTGGGCGCATCACATGTTCCTCACCGGCGAAGCCACTTACGCTGCCATCGCCTTCTCCTTCTTGAGCTACCTTGTCGCCATTCCTTCCGCCGTCAAGGTTTTCAACTGGACCTCCACGCTCTATAAAGGCTCCATTTCCTACGACACCCCGATGCTCTACGCCTTGGGCTTCATCGGTCTCTTCACCATAGGCGGGCTAACCGGCCTTTTCCTCGCCTGCCTCGGCCTCGATATTCACCTGCATGACACCTATTTCGTCATCGCGCACTTCCACTACATCATGGTCGGCGGCGCGGTAATGGGTTACGTCGGCGGACTACACTTCTGGTGGCCAAAAATTACTGGGCGCTTGTATCCGGAATTTCTTGCGCGCGCCGCAGCCATTATTCTTTTCATCGGCTTTAACCTCACTTTCTTCCCGCAGTTCATTCTGGGCGGGCTCGGCATGCCGCGCCGCTATCACAATTACCCGCCTGAATTTCAGGTCTTGAACGTCATGTCCACCGCTGGCGCCTCGATTCTCGCGCTCGGCTATCTCTTGCCGATGGTTTACCTCACGTGGTCCATGCGCTACGGCAAAATCGCCGGACCGAATCCGTGGCCCGCAACTGGCCTTGAATGGAAGACGGCTTCGCCTCCGCTTACCGAAAATTTCGATGAAACGCCGGAAGTGGATTGGGAACCATACGACTTCGTTCACCGTCCGGATTTGGGTCTCGCTGGCGCGAAAGCGCCGAACAAGTTGGCGCCCGCGCACGGCGACGACTAGATTTTGTAGGGGCGATTTTATATCGCTATCTTTTTCGGGTTTATGTGGTGGCGGGTCTTCAGACCCGCGTTCGGGTGGCCTAGCCACCGCAATTTGTTGAAGGAGCACCGAGTGCATCGCACCGGAGAACTGTACGGGCAGTACAAGACGCTCGACCAGCAGAAGGAAACCGCCACTCTCGGCATGTGGATTTTCCTGGTCACGGAAATTTTGTTCTTCGGCGGCTTGTTCCTCACCTACACGGTCAACCGCCACCAATTTCCCACGGCGTTCGGCGTCGGCGGCAACATGCTGGATCTGAATCTTGGATTTGCCAATACGATCGTCCTCATCGCCAGTAGCTTCACCATGGCCATGTCCGTCTGGTCCGCGCAAACGAGCAAGAAACAGTTCGTCACTATTTTCCTGATTCTTACGCTCATACTCGGTGGCGTATTTCTTGGCGTCAAGGTCGTCGAATACAAACAGAAGTTCGACCACCACCTGATTCCCGGCCACAGTTTTGACATCACCTATTGCAGCAACAATCCTGCCGCGTGCGGGCTTAGCGGCAAAGATTTGCAAGATGAACTGAAGGAAATTCGCGAAGGCATCGAAGCCGAAGGCGGCGTGACTGGGCTTAACGCTCACGCGCAGCTTTATTTCTCACTCTACTTTGGAATGACCGGCTTGCACGCCCTGCACATGATTGTGGGCGCGGGTCTTCTTCTGTGGCTGATTTTGCAGGCCAGAAAAGGCCGCTTCGACGCGAACTACAACACGCCGGTCGAAAACATCGGTTTATATTGGCACTTCGTCGATATCGTTTGGATTTTCCTGTTCCCGTTGCTCTATTTGATCAACCGCCATCTGGCTTGAGTGGAGAAATTCGCGTGTCGGAAAATTCTAATCATCACGTTGTCTCACCTTGGATTTACTTCACGATTCTGTGCGCCCTGCTGATCGGGACAGTTGTTACGGTTCTTGCCGCAAAGATCGATCTTGGCCGCATGAACATTGTCCTCGCCTTGCTTATCGCCACCATCAAGATGACGCTCGTCATCCTTTTCTTCATGCACGGCAAGTACAGTCCCAAGCGTACGCAGCTCGTAATCATGGCTGGCTTCTTCTGGCTCGCCATCATGCTCGGTCTCACGCTAACCGACTACACTACGCGCCACCTTGACCAGCCAAGCCGCGGGGCCACTTCTCCCGCAGTCTCAATTCATCGCGCCTGAGCCAACCGCCGGGTCGCTACACGAGAAAACTTGTCATCCTGAAGCGCGATGCCTTTCCGCGCTGAAGGATCTCAACGTACGATCCAGGCGCACTTCCGCCGTGTTCGGTTTTTGTTCGGGTTGTGTGAAGGATGGTGACTCTCCGGAAGGTCTTCCGGGTCACCGCCGGCGAAAGTGCGGACTCAGGCTTTGTACTTACAAACTCTCAAATGAAAAAGGGGAGAAGCGAACCGGCCCAGCCCTCAATCCCCTAAAGGGATCCTCGGCTCGCCTCCCCCACATTCTCAGAGAATTGCAACCTGCTCGCCATTCTTAAGTCCATTATTTTCATCACAATGCGCACCGAAAACTGAGTAAAAATGCGGTACCCCTGTGCAAAATTACCCGCCGGAAATTCTCATGGTACTTTTTCCGCCGCCCTCACCTTGACCCGTTGAGTCGCCCCCTGCTATCGTGAAAAGTTATTCTGGCCTCAGTGTCTTCACTGGGTGTCGGAGCTCCTGTGGAGGGAGCACTTTCGCAACATGGGCCTGACCAAACTTGTCGTGCGGGGCGCGCGGCAACACAATCTCAAGAACATCAGTCTCGAAATCCCCCGCAACACGCTTACCGTTATCACCGGTCTTTCCGGCTCCGGCAAATCCTCGCTCGCTTTTGACACCATTTACGCCGAAGGCCAGCGCCGCTATGTCGAATCCCTCTCCGCCTATGCCCGCCAGTTTCTCGACCAGATGGAGCGTCCCGACGTGGACGTTATCGAAGGCCTTTCCCCATCCATCGCCATCGAACAAAAGACCACCTCGCGCTCACCGCGTTCCACCGTAGGCACCATCACGGAAATTTACGACTACCTCCGCGTCGTTTACGCCACAGTTGGCGTTCCACATTGCCCCAACTGCGGCAAGCCCATCACGCGCCAGTCCAGCGAAGCCATCGTCCAGGCCATCCTCCAGGGCGAACTCGCCCAGCCGGACGACCGCATCATGATCCTCGCGCCCATCGTGCGTGGCCGCAAAGGCGCCTACCGCAAGGAGCTCGAAAAGCTAGGGCAGGACGGCTACGTTCGCGTCCGCATCAATGGCGAGCTTTACCCGATGGATGATCTCCCCGCGCTCGATAAACGCAAAAATCACACCATTGAAGTTGTCGTGGACCGGCTCCTCGTCAAGCAGGGCATTGCCTCGCGTCTCGAACAATCCATTGCCACTGCGCTCAAGCTCGCTGCAGGCCTCGTCACGGTCGCGGTCGTCGGCGGCAAGGAACACATCTTCTCCGAAAAACTCGCCTGCCCCGATTGCGGCATAAGTGTCCCGCAGCTCGAGCCGCGCTCTTTCAGTTTTAACTCGCCTTATGGCGCCTGCCCTGCGTGCAACGGTCTCGGCTCCAAATATGATTTCGATCCCGCGAAAATCTTTCACGATTGGAGCCGCCCGCTCTTCGATGGCGGTCTCGGTCCGGGCTCCGCGTCCACAATTCTAAAACGCACGCTCGAACTCGCCGCCTACGCCCATGGCTTCGATCTCGATACGCCCTTCGACAAATTTCCACAAAAAATCCAGAACTTGATTCTTTACGGCTATCCTCCGTCCGGCGGCCCGAACGGTAAAGGCGCCGAAGCTCCGAAGTCCAAAGCCAAAAAAGAAAAAGGCTTCCGCTTCAATGGCATCCTGAAATTTCTCGAAAAGAATTTTGAAGAATCAAACTCCGACGCCTACCGCGAGTGGATGACGCAGTACATGTCCGCCACCCAGTGCAGCGTCTGCCACGGAAAACGCCTCCGCCCGGAATCGCTCGCCGTCAAACTCGCAGGCTGCTCCATCGCGGATTTCACCGCGCTCTCACTTAGCGCCGCTCGTCCCGCCGTGGACAAAATCATTTCGCAGCTCACGCAGCGCCAGCGCGAAATTGCCGCGCGCCCGCTTGAAGAAGTCGCCCAGCGCATCGAGTTTCTCCTCGCCGTCGGCCTCGGTTATCTAAGCCTCGATCGCTCCGCGGCCACACTCTCCGGCGGAGAAGCACAGCGCATTCGCCTCGCCACGCAAATTGGCTCCCGCCTCCGCGGCGTTCTTTATGTTCTCGACGAGCCGAGCATCGGCCTTCACTCGCGCGACAATGAACGCCTTCTCGGCTCGCTCGAACGTTTGCGCAATCTCGGCAACACTGTCCTCGTTGTTGAGCACGACGAAGACACCATTCGCCGCGCCGATTTTGTCGTGGACCTCGGTCCGGGCGCAGGTAACGCCGGAGGCTATCTCGTCGCGCAAGGCAAGCCCGAACAAATTTCCGCCAGCGCAGAATCTCTTACCGGCCGTTATCTTTCTGGCGAACTGAAAATTCCCGTCCCGGATTCACGCCGCGCTGCCAACGGAAAAAGCATTCAAGTCCTCGGCGCCACCGCCAATAATCTCAAGGACGTTGACGTCACCATCCCTCTCGGCCTTCTCACCGTCGTTACCGGCGTCTCCGGCTCCGGCAAGTCCACGCTGGTCAACGACATTCTCTACCGCACCCTCGCGCAAAAACTCTATCGCTCCAGCGAACCCTTCGGCGCGCATCGAGAAATCACCGGCACCGAATTCATAGATAAGGTCATTGAAATTGACCAGGCACCCATCGGCCGCACCCCGCGTTCGAATCCCGCCACCTACACGGGTGTCTTCGGCCCCATCCGCGAACTCTTTGCCATGCTCCCCGAATCGCGCGAGCGCGGCTATCGTCCCGGGCGTTTCAGCTTCAACGTCAAAGGCGGCCGCTGCGAAGCTTGCCAGGGCGACGGCCTCCGCCGCATCGAGATGAATTTTCTTCCAGATGTTTACGTAACCTGCGAAGTCTGCCGCGGCCGCCGCTACAATTCAGAAACGCTCGCCGTGCGTTACAAGAATCATTCCGTCAGCGACATTCTGAATTTGCCAATTTCCGAAGCGCTAAAACTCCTCGAAAACATTCCACAAATTCAGCAAAAACTCTCCACGCTGGTCGAAGTCGGCCTCGGGTACGTACAGCTCGGCCAGTCCGCCACAACTCTTTCCGGCGGCGAAGCCCAGCGCATCAAGCTCGCGCGCGAACTTTCCAAGCGTCAGACTGGCCGCACGCTCTACATTCTCGACGAGCCCACCACCGGTCTCCATTTTGACGACGTTCGAAAACTCCTTGACGTCCTCCAGCGCCTCGTCTCGCTCGGCAACACCGTCCTCATCATTGAGCACCACCTCGACGTCATCAAACAAGCCGACTGGATCATTGATCTCGGCCCCGAAGGTGGAGAAGGCGGCGGCCGCGTCGTCGCGCAAGGCCCGCCTGAACAAGTCGCTCGCTCCAAAAAGTCTTACACGGGACAGGCCCTTGCGCGAGTCCTCGGCATTTCGAACAACGGCACCCACAATGGCAAATCTCAATCTTAGTGATAAGGTTCTAACTGGGGCGCGGCGTTCTACTCCTTCGCGCGCATACGCACGATGACCTTCTTCGACGAAAACCATTCCAATGGCGGCGATGGCGCTCCCGAACCTGCGGAATTACCGTCCGTCCACGCGTCCGTTGAACCAGCCGCGCCACTTTTCGCCGACGCCCCAATAGGCGATCCGTTTTCCTACGGCGCGACTCACCCGCAGCCCTACGCATTTGCCGCTGCTCCCAAAAGCGATTTGGACGTGCCCTGGTCCTGGGGGCATCTGCTCCTGTTTATCTTGTTTGGTGTCGTGTCCTTTGTTCTCGTGCAATCAGCTTTCATCACCTACTACATCTTGACGAAGCGCCTTTCGACACATCCGGCGCAAAAGGAATTTCAGCAGTTCGCCTATTCCACTCCCTTTTTCGCCGTCGGAAGCATGGTTGTCTGGTACGCGCTCCTTTTCCTTTTTTTCTTCATCACCCTGTCCTCTTACTACCATGCGCCATTCTGGGAATCGCTCGGTTGGCGCAGACTCAATCCTGAAAACCGCAAAGTCCCGCGATCAGGTTGGATCTATTTCCTTCTTGGGTGCGGAATGTCCTTTATCGTTATGGCGGTCACGGCAACCGTCAAAGCGCCCGAACACGCGCCCATTCAGGACATGCTCAAGAATCGCACCATGGCATTCGCATTTATGGGGATGGCGGTGCTGGTCGCCCCGCTCGTGGAGGAAACTCTTTTTCGCGGCTACCTTTATCCAGTTTTCACCCGCATTATCTCCGCCATCCTCCGCTTCTGCGGAATGGCAGCGTCGCAGGCCACGAACACTGGCGTCTTTTCCAGTATTGTTCTTACTGGTGTCCTTTTCGGGCTCATGCACGGCTATCAACTGGGGTGGTCTAAGGCGATTGTCGCGGCCCTCATTGGAGTCGGAATTGTTCTGACCATCGTCCGCTCTCGCGCGGAGACAACCCTCGCCAGTTTTCTCATGCACCTCGGCTACAACTCCGTTATCGCGTTTCTCGGCACGATTGGCCTCATCTTCGCAAAATATGCAAAGCTCCCCCCACCGCATCCCTGAGCTCAATTTCCTGTGTGCCGCTGCCTTCGTTACAATAGAAGTTTGCGAGGATAGTATCGAATGTACGTAGCTCAGCCCATCGAATGGACCGATCGCGGCGTCGTAATGCTTGACCAGCGCCGCCTGCCGTCAGAGGAAATCTCCCACACCTACACCTCTTACCAGGATGTCGCCAAAGCCATCCGCGAAATGGTTATTCGCGGCGCGCCCGCCATCGGCGTCGCAGCAGCGATGGGCGTAGCCATCGGCGTGCAAAAATCCTCCGCCAAATCTCTCGCGGACCTTTGCACAGAATTTCCTGTCATCGTCGAAACGCTCGCGCAGACTCGTCCAACCGCAGTGGACCTTTTCTGGGCACTGGAACGCATGAAGCGCCGTTTCGCGGAGCTCACCGCCCGCGCTTCCGATCTCGCGCAAATCAAGCTCGCTCTCATCGAGGAAGCCAAAGCCGTCCACGCCGAAAAGCGCGCCACCGACGAAGCGATCGGTCGTTACGGCGCGGAATTCATGCCGAGCGAGGGTCACGTCATGACGCAGTGCAACGCCGGCGCGCTTGCCACGGGCGGCATCGGCACCGCGCTCGGCGTTATTCAAGTCGCTGTCGAACAAGGAAAAAAACTCCACGTCTTTGTTCCTGAAACGCGCCCGTATCTGCAAGGCGCTCGCCTCACCGCGTGGGAACTGCATCGCAGCAACATTCCCCTCACGCTCATCACGGACAACATGGTTGGCCATTTTCTAAAGTCCGGCAAAGTCGACGCCATCGTCACCGGAGCGGATCGCGTTGCCGCCAACGGCGACGCCGCCAACAAAATCGGCACTTATCAAATCGCCGTACTCGCAAAAGAAAATAACGTTCCCTTTTACATTGCCGCGCCCATCTCCACCTTCGATCTCTCCATTCCCGATGGCGACCACATCCCCATCGAAGAGCGCTCCTCCGCCGAAGTCACTCAAATCCAGGGCGTGCGAATCGCGCCGGACGTTCACGCCGCGAATCCCGCCTTTGACGTCACGCCCCATCGCTACATCGCCGCCATCTTCACCGAACGCGGCGTAGCTCGCGCTCCCTACACCGAATCCCTCCGCGCGCTTGACGCGGGTCCGCACTCCGTTGCTGTTCGCTAGAAGGGCTCAACTTAGACCTGTACTATTTCGCTGGGAAGCCCGGACTTTTGTAGCGTACGCCTTAGCGCGTCCGCGCTGCCCGTACTACACGGAAGCCGGGCACCCAACAACTTACCCGGCGCCTCACCGCCCAAACATCGAATACGAAATCGGACGCGCTCCTTCGTTCGAATTTAAAGCCGGCAATTCGGTTTGCCGCTGTGTTTCCGCAATTCTCCTCGACGCCAGTTCCTGCGTCTGCCGTTCCACTGCATCGGCAATTCTGCCCAACTGAATTGCGATTTCATCCGTCACCACGGAGCGTTGCAATGCGATTCGTTTGCCGCGCGCAAAAACAAGCAGCAGCGCCGCCGCGCCCAGCAGCAATCCTCCCGCAAGCAAAAGTTGAAACGTGCTGATGGTGTATCCGGCGAAGGTAATTCCGGGGTCCGAGAGCATTTCTTCCTCCCGGCTGGGTCTTCATGGGTTGTTGGCTGGTTTCTCTGAATTATATGCCCAAACACGCCCATTAGTTGCATGATACGGCTGCCTGGTAGTGAGTCAATTTCCGGGGAGCCATACGTCCCCATCCTTTCGCTTTTCAGAGATAGGCACGCCACGGAGGAATCGGGCCAGGGGAACGGTGTTCGTCAGCGACGCATGGGCAATGGCCTTCGTAATTCGAGTTTTTGAAACGCTGATGAACGGGGAATCAAATTGCGAAAGAAATAGAAAGATTTCCCGGTGAGACACATAAACACGCCGCAAAGCCTGGAGCGGCTAAGTGGCCGATCTTCAGATCGGTTCTTGTCTCCCGCCCTCTCTGTAATTGATACTCTTCCTTCGTTCTTCAGAGGCCCATTCCATGCTCATGAAAAAGGTCGCGGTAGTGTGTGTTTTCCTGCTAGCCACGATCGTTTGCCCAATTTCCTGCGCCCAGGCCACACCGCAGCAAAGTCCCGCGCCCACTCTCGCCAATCTCATCTCCGCCATACGCGCCAAATCTAAATCTCTTGAGTCTTCGCCCGGCACGCGCCACGCTTACGATTCCTTCCTCGCCGCACACCATCTCGCTCCCAACAGCGTTTCCTACTCCGATTTCATTCTTGTCCGTCTCTTCTTTGAAGCCACGCGAGACGCCGGCTTCTGGAACATGCACTGGAGCATCACCGACCAGCCGCCCAATTCCGATCGCATCTGGGCGCAATGGAAAACCGTCGCGCAACCTTCCTTCACGCAAAAAACCGCCACCGCCGAATGCGACGAACTCTCCGCCCTCTTCGCCTTCCTCGTCCAGCGTTCCGGCGTCAAAGGCGTCGGCCTCTTTTGGCCCTATCCCAATCACACAGTCGCCGTCTGGTCCCTTCTTCCCGCAAACAACGCGGTCATCCGAGTCGTCGTTCCCACCTCGCAAATCTTTCTCGCCGAGGACGACACCTTTGACACGAGAAAGTTCGATCCCTGGCATCAGAAAACTATCTACGACTACACCCGCCACGACGTCCCGGACTCTTTCGAACTCCCCAAAGCCCTCTTCGGTTTTTTCCTAGCCCAGCTCGAAAAATACGCCGGGGCATCCACCGAAGCCCTCCAACAAATTCGTAATCTCCGCGATGCCGTCTTCCAAAGAACTCTTACCCCCGAGCAAGCCGCCCGCGAAACCCTCCGCCGCCGTGCCGCTTACTCCTCCTCCCCTGAAGACCAAGCCGCCTTCCAACATTTCGCCGACGACCTCCGCTCCTCCAAGAAATAACGCGCTTTTTCCTCGCTCCTTGTGGAGGCGGGACTCTAGTCCGCCTTCTTGGTTTTTCTTCAGTGGTATAGACTTCAGTCTGTGCCCGCGTAGGCCAAGAGACAGTTGGTCCACGCGTTCCTTGTTCGCCGTCGCAGTCAGCGCGCGGTTCGCTCACCTCCGGGCATTCCTGCCCACCCCAAAATTCCTCTACCCCGATCGATTTCTCAAACCATTACAAAAAACAGGGGAGGGGGTGGTGGTTTATGGTCAAAACCAACACCCTCTCCCCGTTAACTTCCTTGAGTTCTTGCCAGCGCTTCGACTACATCTTTGGAAAGTTCGGGTCCGCTTTCACTTCCAGAATTTGCAGAGTATGCCGCCGTGTGTGCCCGCTAATCAGCAGCACCCACTGATACCCGTCCAGCGTTCCAATCGCCGGCACCGGATGGTCGAACATGTGGTCGCGCAGATTCTCCTGCGTCGTCTTGATGAACTCTTCCGTCTTCGCCAGGAACTTCTTCACGGATTCTTCCGGCGTCAGCACCGTCTTCGTCGGGTCCAGCGGTTCCGGTGCCTTCGCTTTGAAGCTCCGGTCCTGGAGCATAATCACGAGCTTTTCGTCTTTGCCTGCCGTCACACTACGCTTCTCCGGTGTCAGCGGTGTTTTCAGCACTCCATCCGTAACTCTGCCGAAAATAAAGGCTTCGGCGAGCGCAATATGATCCGCGCATTCCGCAATGGACCACCGGTCCGGCGCGGATTTGAAGCTCCACTGCGCCGGCGAAAGTCCCTTGGTCGCGTCGAGGAACATCTTCTTCGAGCCTTCAAGTTCCGCGACGGCCTTGTCCCGCTCCTCCTTGGTCAGCGTCTCCGTCGCAGGCGCTGCCAGTACGAACATAGCTACAGCCAGTACCATACTTTTCAACATGGGATACCCCTCCTGGAACCTACTACGGATGCTGCGCGAAATTGTATCGCTTATTTCACGCGAACATAGGTCGCATCTTCCGTGAACGCGTCCTTTTGGTCCTTTCGGAAGGTCCAGTTTGTCTTGAAATGGTCGTTATCCAAAAAAGTGTAAATTGCGTGATGCATGTGGCCCGTATCAGGGCTTTTCAAGTTCGAGATGCTCACAAAATTGAACTTAATCGTCTTGGCCGTTGCATCGTACGTCCCGGCCATAGTTGGTTGATTGCCCGCCATGCAGTAGTGCGTCAGTTTCAATTGGTCCCCGTCCAAGTAATACAGCGTGATCA
>Ga0137409_10006844_pt1 | contig 11776 bp, 14 predicted proteins | sample CZODoug1_16funga_FD_122059 | JGI IMG/M metagenome (GOLD analysis project Ga0137409, IMG submission 122059) | Vadose zone soil fungal communities from Angelo Coast Range Reserve, California, USA - CZODoug1_16fungal (Hybrid Assembly) | ecosystem: Environmental > Terrestrial > Soil > Vadose zone... | reverse complement strand
TGCGGATGTCTTTCATATCATCTTCATGACAACTCTGAACCGGCCGGAGTTCACTGAATCCTTATGCCTCCAAGAGCAGGTGATTTAGGCAAATTACGAGAATCGAAATCCTATAACGCTTGTGCGAAGAGTCTAAATGCGCAGATATAAAGACACACAATACGGTCTGAAGTTAGGATCTTCTCACTTGCCGAATAACCGCTAAACCGTAAGATGTGCCTTTTGCTGAGCGGACCAGCAAAAGTCTCGCCCAGATAACTCGCGAACGCCGCAATGTTCAATCCGTTGGCGCGGATGGTGGGTGAACGCAGCGCAGTCAGGCCGTTGATTGGAGCGGTCTTCGCGTTCGGGACCGTCTGCGTCACCCATGCCTTGGGCGTGGCTTGGCCGGGGCCGATCGCGCCCCTGGCAAGAAGTCGAGAACCGGAGAATGACGCTTCGGCTGTCGTCATGCCGGCAGCTCAAACCAAACTAACGGAGTCCAACTCCGTAAACGTTGCAAAAGCGCGGATGCGCGCATTCGCTCATCAGCGGCCCAGGAAGCGGATAATGATGTCAGGAATTTCCCTGGGAACGCTTTGGTAGACGGCCGCCACGAAGATCAAAATGAGCACGACTATCCAGAAACCGTTTACCGTTAGAGCGTGTTTCCGTTTACCGCCTGGCTCCTCTTCGAATTTGTATTCGACAAGGTGATGCTTCGACATACTCTTTACCATTTTTCCGTCAATTAAGCCGGCTTGAATTCCGCTGCTGGTATTCCAGAATATCGCTCAACTTGAAGAATAGAAGCTTCGGTGTCGCCGGATGGTAGTAGGCCTTCAGCTCACCGTTCTTTGCGAGGATTCGGACATAGCGATCCGATATCTCGAGGCGTTCTGCCGCGCGAACGGAGCACAAAAGGCGGTCGCCGGGCAGCAGCGCACGCGGAACTTCCGCGCAGTAGGATCTGTCGTAGGAAATCATTGTTCCTCCGCTGGTGCCGGGAGGACGCATTGGGTTGGCTGTGTGCCGAATTTAAGTGAGCAACGCGAACCTTCCCGATGTTTTCACGAGACCGAACGCGAAAACGGGAGAACTCTCAACCGGAGGATGAAAACCGTTGGGGATGAACCATGGTTCTTGCCTGAGTCTCACTTTTGCGGCAAAAGCGGGAATGCAACGAAACGGATAGGCTCTATTGATGATCCAAGTCGCCTCGCGCATGTCGACGCGCAGGTCGCGAATTGGATTGAGCGAATCAGTTTCTGCCCAATGCGGTTCAAATCCAATATGCGGAAAAGGAGTCGGAGGATTGGGTCTGGACGACCGCTCATCCTGAACGTTAAGGAGGGCATCCAGGATTGCAAACTCATCCCGAGTGTTAAGCGGTAGATCCGAGAAAGCAAACCATGATTGACGGTCCGACCCTGGCCTGGCCAGGAAATCGGAGCGATGTGGTAAATACGGCCATACGGGTGTTTTCGCAGTGACGTCGGTCACACGGATCAGGTAATAAATCTTAGTGTTGTCACGAGACACTCCTCTCGGTACGTGTGGTCGTTGTTTTTGTAACGGGGCCGCAGAATTCACTAGCGCTTCCATTGCCGCAGGCAGCGGGCCCTCGACGAACGGTAGCGCTAAGGACGTTCCAGCGCCCTGGAGAGATGTGCGGTCCGAAATGTGTCTGGTAGTGAACATGGTTCCAAGCGAATGTTAATCACAACTCTCTTGCAGGTAAAGAGGTAAGGGGAGTTCAGTTCCGGAAATGTTATTCAGCCGTGAGTTGGTGAGGGACCGTAGAGCGCCGGATGAGGATCTCGGACACAGTGACCGGAAATGACTTGTGCTTCCATACTCCTCTTCCTCCTGGCACTTGTTCCGCAGCGTGATGCAGGCTGGCTGCGGGGCAAGGTTACGGACAAGGTGGAAAACTACCCAGCCGCGAGAAACATCTGGTATTGGAGCTCCAAAATCCACGTGCATTTCGGCCTGGCGTCAGGGTGATGTTCTGATCGAACGCAGCCTGACTCGCGGCAAACCCTAAACATTGCACACCCTGTTCGTTTCGGCTATGCTCGCAGCGAAAAAGGGTAGGAACACCTGTTGTGTTCCGTTTCTGTCCGTTGGCGACGTCCCATTGAACCTCGAGCCAGAGGAGAAATAATCATGCGGATACTCATTTCGACAGCGTTAGCGCTCTCTATTTCAGGGTCTTTGTTCGCCCAGGAATGGATTGAGTTCGCCAGTCGAGAAGATCGCTTCACGTGCAACTTCCCGAGCCAACCGAAAGTGACGGAAATCACCTACCGATCGCAACACGAAGCAGATCTGCCGGCGCGTGTCTATAGCGCCTCGCAAGGCCAGAGCCGCTACTCCGTGACGGTGGTTGATTACGGCCAGGCCCAACGAATACTCACAGAGAAAGCCAAGAGCTGCCCGGCGGGCGCCGAACCCTGTCTGGGAGGACCGGGCGATGAGGGGCACTGGAAGGCTGATGTGCGAGGAGCGATGTCCTATGCAGCATGGCAGTTGATGCAACGCGATGCCAGGCTGACGCTCTTTGTGTGGGGTGTCGTCGACCAGGTCGAAGGAAATCAGTTGCAGCTCACGAACAACACCGATAAATCCCGTACCTTCGCAGGGATTTACATGCATGAAAACAAGCTCTATATCATAGAGGGAACGGTGCCGCCGGGTTACCCCGAGCCGGGGTTCTTTCAGCAATCGCTGGGATGGCTCGACGAAAACGGAGTTGGGCTTCGCTATCAGTCCTACTACTCCAACGGATTCCCGGCGCCGCCCCGCGTCAACCGAGCGGGCCGGGGGCAAGGACAGAACCGGATTGACGCTCCCGGCGCCGGCGGAGGGCGAGGAAGCCCGCCGCGGTAATTGTAAAACTTTTTTCTTGCTTGATCCCGTACGTGGAGGGTGAACATGCGTTTCAGATTAGGTCCTGGTCTTCTGACGATTTGTGCGATTGCTTTCGTTCTACCAGCGTGGGCGCACCATTCCCACGGCAACTATGCCGACACGTTTATGGATATTGCAGGTGTGGTCAAAGAAGTACACCTGGTCGTCCCACATTCCTGGGTCTATCTGGAGGTCAAGGACGACAAAGGTGAGCCGCAAATCTGGGCTCTGGAGGCAACCGGCCGCACCGGGCTCGAGAGAATCGGAGTCAACGCCGGCTACATCAAACCAGGCGACAACGTCAAAGCGCGGTGCCATCATCTGCGGGACGGTTCGAACGGCTGTCTTCTGGGTTTTCTGAAGGGCCCGGATGGAGCCGTCAAAGATTGGGACGGCAACAACGCACCTGCCCCAACTGATTTCTAAGAGGTAAGATCCAACCGGCTCGCTTCGACTACAAGAGCCTGCCGATCATTAATCTTCATCGGCGCTCCAGGCTGCTGCGGCGCCGCTCTAATATTGAACCGCCTCCGTTCAACGGTCTCGCGTTTCGATTGGACATTCGTGACCGGAGGTTCACGCCTGGCGAGCGTCCGTCAGAGTGCCGGCAGCCTCCGGCAAATCTTCTCGCCACTCTCTCCATCGGTCTCGCGCGGCCGTGCCGCCTTCGCCCGGCTTCGGCAAAGTATCTCGGGCGTCTCACCGGCGGTCGAGCTTCGTTACCAGAGTGCCGCCTTTGGTCATGCGTTGATCGACGGCCATTACTGGACTATCGTCGTTCGTCATTCGTTGGAGGAGCTTCGTCAAAAAACGGTCGCCCTTCATAGTTGGTGCGGCGACGTTGGTTACTCGAGTGTCGACGTTTCATGTTCAAGGTTCGATCGAGATGAAAAAAGAGCCATGCAACAAGGTGGAGCATTGCTTCATGGCTCTTAAATGCCAACGCTTCATGCGCGGGTGGTGAGCGATGGTGCGGGCGGAGTGGACGACGGAGGTTTCGCGGCCGCGGCAAGTCCGGGTCTTGCGGCCGAACCGCTTGCCGAGATCCTCGGCCGCAGTTCTTAAGGCCGCCTCAAATGGAGTTTTGCTGACAGCATAAATGGTGCGTGCTGCCGCAAAGGCCTCGCCGCCAACTTGCATGACGGTATCGTCGTGGATGTAAGTCATTTGTCTTTCAATCTCCTACGATTGATGCAAGTATGAGTTGTCTTGAAGGCGCGGATAGAAAGACCAGCATAGCCTTCCACTCCTCCCGAGAAAGGCCACGGATCGAAGCGTAATTTCACATCGAGAACCAGCTCATAGTTCGTCAAAGGAGACCTTCACAATGAGGCAATATCAACGCCCCGCAGGGCGATACCACATTGCCGCCGTACTTGCCGTGCTGCCAGGGCTTTCGTCCTTTGGATTTCTGGAGGCCGAGGCGCAGCAAGCAGCATCGTTCGAACAGCTCCTATTGCTGGTCACAGCTGGCGACACCGTATCGGTGACTGAGTCTACGGGGCAGATCAGCAAGGGCAAGATCGCGGAGTTGTCACGTTCGTCTTTGCGACTCGTTGTGGACGGCATCGCTCGCGACATGGCGGAGATGGCTGTGTCAGAGATCAAGCAGCGTCGCGCCGATTCCCTCGGCAACGGTGCGAGAAACGGTGCAATTGCAGGTGCTGCGTTCGGCGTGTTCGGCGCATTTTTTAGCGATTGCCGAGGCTCTTGCGCAGGCGACAGAGCGGCTATGATCGGGGTCATGAGTGCACTGGGCGCCGGAATAGGCGTAGGAGTGGATGCGCTGATCATACGCACTCAAGTCATCTATCGTGGCCCGAGTAGACCCTCCGCCACACGTTTCAACATTGCACCTCTCATCCGAAGTCGGAATAAAGGGGTCGTTCTGTCGGTGTCATTTTGACCGGCTTTTCGTCGAGTAATACCGCACGTGGCTGTGAAGTCGTTCCAAAGCCGGTGGCAGAGTAGCGCTCGATGACGCGATGCACGGGCTGGCGCGGCTCGATCCACCCAAAGCGCAGGTCGTTGAAATGCGCTTCTTTGGTGGACTCAGCGTGAGTGGACTTCAATGCGCTCCCTGAAATTGCTGGTTAGAGTATGGATTTGCAGTCGGGCGGGTCACCACGTTGAAGCCGAACTTCGTTGCCTGATGACACGAGTTACAGGCCTCGGTTAGCCCATCGAATGCTTTGGCGAAGCGCTCCTGATCCTTGGCTTCAACTGCTTCCTTAAGCTGGCTGATCGGAGACTTCATGATTTTGTCGATCAGTTGTGGAATGGGAAGCTCGGCATCCTTGTGGGTCGGGTGGTAGGTCGCTGCGTCTTCCAGGCCTTCGTTGATCTCATCCAACTCGTATTCTGCCAGAGGCCAGTTCGCGCTCTCTCCGGCAAACCATAGTTTGATGTGCCGCATTTGCGTCAAGGTCATGATCTCGCCGAGCCCCGGAGTAAACGCAGGCTCCGCGGGTTGACGATTGCAGCCCGAAGGACCGAACGAGAGAAAAATGCAGAAAGCCAATGCGAGCCTTCGAATCATTTTGGTTGCGGTGCTTCGGGTTCCGGGATCACCGGGGCGTCGCCGGGTTTCTTTCCATGGAAGGTGTTATAGACGACGGGGATTCCTCGCTCCTGCATCAATCGAGTCATGAGAGCCACGGTGTCGGGATGAGAGATCGCCGAGGACATTCCGATCGGCACTCCTTCTGCCCAATTCAACGGCGTCATTCTCACTGAACTCGTGCCGAATCCGAAATCCTCCCCTTTGTCTTTCGCAGCAAGGTCCGCGCCGCGATCGACGAGGAGCTGCACTGCTTTGTTCGCTCCCTTGTAGGCGGCGCCATGCAACGCGGTAATTCCGTCCTTGTTGGCGGCATTCACGACAGCGCCCTTGTCCAGCAGCAGCTTCAGAAGTTCCACGGTCTCGTCTTCCGAATACTGGAAAGTGAAGCCTTCCGCCCAGCCAACACCCGCGGCTGCCATCAGCGGGGTGGTCATATCGAATGTTGGAATGAGAGGATCGGCGCCGCGATCGAGCAGAAGCCGCACAACCGTGAGATCGCCGCAAAGAGCCGCGCGCAACAGTGGCGTGGCCCCGGCTTCTTTCAACCAGAGGGAGGTATTTGCCTGATGCACTTCGACTCGCGCCTTGATCCGCTGATTGGGGTCCGCTCCGCGGTCCAGAAGCACCTTGACGAAATCCAGAGCGCCGTCCGTGCTCGGAGCCGGTATAGCGGTTGCCAGGGCATCGCGATTCGAGACTGCCAGATAAAGGGGCGTCCAGTTTTTGAGGTTCGCCTGATTCGGATTGGCTCCATGGTCGAGTAGAAACCGGGCAATATCGTATTGACCATTCTGAATCGCTACCAGTAGAGGCCCGCTTCCATCCACTGCGGCTTTACTGACGTCCGCGCCGGCGCCAACCAGGATGCGCACGGTGTCGAGGGAACCTTGCCGGACGGCAAACAAAAGCGCTGTGAGACCGCCCATCGGGTCGCCGGTTGGTTTCCCGTCGGGAGCAGGTCGCGCAAAGCCCAGACCGTTCCGCCTGATCGGTCGTATGACCTTGGATTGAGCATCGACCGCCGCGCCATTATCGAGCAAAAGCTGGACGACGGCGGTGTGGCCCTGTTCCGCGGCCCACATCAGAGCGTTGGTTCCCCGCAGGTTTTCTGTCGCACTCACCGCAGCTCCGTGGCTGAGTAGCATTTTGACTGCATCCAGCTTTCCGGTGCGCGACGCCATCATCAACGCGGTTTCGCCACGTGACAGGACCGGTGTATTTGCGTCCGCACCGGCGTTCAACAGCGTCTCAATCATCGGGGCGCTTCCGTTCACTGTTGCCAGGAACATCGGAGTCGCGCCGTCCCGGTTCGCAGCCTGCGGATTCGCGCCGGCCCGAATCAACGCGCCTGCCATTTCCAGATCATCCCATCGCGCGGCCCAGTGGAGTGCCGTTGTGCCATCCGCCTGCGGAGCGTTTACATTTGCTTTTTGCTGAAGCAGCGAGCGCAGTGCAGTTCCGTTCTTTTTCATGGCTGCATCCGCAACGTCGCTGGTTCCTGCCGCAAACGTGGCGATGCAGAGCAATCCCCCTATAAGACATATTGCGACTACATGTCTCATCTATTTCGTGCCCCGCGTATCTTTCTCGTTTTCGAGGCAGATGAATTCCATCAGCTCGGCATTCGGCATTAATTTCACCGGCACCGTAACCGTCCAGGGTTTCGTGTAGGCCTTGGGGTCATCGATCGTGATCTGAATGTCCATATTCCCGAAGTCTTTTCGCCGGAATCGCGTGGTGACATGGAGGGCATCCGTGGATGGCTTGCCCAACTGATCGAGCCAGACCTTTCCATTGAAACCACTGCTGTCGATCACCAGAGTGTCGCCTTCCCATTTGCCTGTCGAATAACCGTGCCAGGTAGGAGTGACATCCTCGCTGGGTACGAATTCACGGCCATCGAGGAACGCTTGCCACCAGAGGTTGAACGCTTCATGGACAAAGAAGATGTGTCCCGGCGCTTGAACGATGCGCCACGGCGCCGGCGCGAAAAGGACCTTGGGCACACCCTGGGGCAGGCAATTCGCGTCGGGATCCTCTTTCCAACGCAGTCCCGCTGCGCGCTCGTCGTAGACCGCCTTTGCCCATGGCTGGAACTGGACCTCGTCAGGCTTCAGGTCCGCAGCGAGGTTCCGGATATACCCGGCAGGTGGATTCCAGACTCCGGACAGATCCGGCTTGCCATCGGGCAGGCGCGGCGCAGGAGCGGAGAGATTCGGCCTTCCGTCCGCCGTGCGCGGAATGTTGCTCGGTGGAACGTTTTTCCACTGCGCCGACAATGGAATAGTGATCAGGCATACCGCACACACTGCAAACGAGTCGCGCAGCAGCTTTTTTGCGTTCATTCAACCCCCAACTGTAGGGGCGGTCTGTGACCGCCCTGGGCGCTCATAGAGCGCCCCTACAGGTTAAATCGACAACGGCCCCGTGCTGTCGCCGATGAAATCCTGCTCGATCCCGAACATGTTCAGCGTCTTCAGCAGAAGATTCGCCGTCGTTCCCGTGCGCTGGATGTGACGGCCTCCCTTGTGTTGACCCATGGCGCCCCCGATGAGCATGTTCGGCACACCCTTGTGGCTATGCAGATTGCCATCGCCCATGTTGCTGGCCCAGAAGATCAACGTGTTGTCCAGCAGGCTGCCGTCGCCGTCGGGTGTGGACTTCATCTTCGCCAGGAAAGGCGTCAGACATTGCACGTGGTAGCGGTTAATTTTGGACCAGGCCTCAACCGTCGCAGGCCTCCCGCCATGATGTGACGTGGGATGGTTCCCGCTCGTCACCCCGGACTCCGGATAGACCCGCATGCTCACGTCATGCGCGTACATCAGGGTTGAAACCCGGGTGATGTCCGCGCGGAACGCCAGCACCTGAAGATCCCACAGCAGGTTGATATGCTCGGTGAACGATTCCGGTATGCCGAAGGGAACCTCAACCGTTGACGAGGCCTCTGCAGACTTTGTCACGTTGCTCAGCCGGCGCTCGATCTCGCGTATATCCTCGAGATATTCATCAAGCCGGGTACGGTCCGTCGCGGGAAGGCTGTTGTTCAGGCGCGCCACTTCGAGCGTCACGGCATCAAGAAGGCTGGCCTTCGCCTGTTTGCGGGCCGCGCGCTCTTTCGGGTTGCTCCCATCGCCGAACAGCCGCTCAAAGACGACGGCCGGGTTGGCTTCGAATGGAAGCGGCTTCGTCGGCCCCGACCACGAAACGGAATTCACGTAGGCGCAGCTGTAACCCCACGGGCAGGTAGCGAGGGAACTCTGGTCTTCACATTTCACTTGAATCGAAGGCAGCGCGTTCGCCTGGCCGTACTTCTGCGCAATGATCTGATCGATGGTCGTGCCTAAATGAATATCGGCGCTGACTGTTTTCTTCGGTTGAACGCCGCTGAACACCGCTGCGCTGCGGGAATGATCGCCACCGGTTTCTCCGGGCGCCGGCATCGATGACGTCGCATCCAGCCCGCTGATCATCGTGATCGATTCTTTCCAAGGCTCGAGAGGCTTGAGGATAAAGGGAAGCTCGGAGAGTGCGCCCTCCTGCATGGCCCAATGCCCCGGCTCCCAGCCGTGCGGATTGAAGATGCCGACAAAACGGGGAGTCTTCGCCGTGGCCTCCGCTTTTGCCGAAGGAACAAGCGCGGGATACATCGACTCCAGCAACGGCAGGGCCAGCGTGACGCCTGCACCGCGTAAGAACGTGCGGCGGTCGAGTGCTTTCTTGGTGATGATCATAAGTTTGATTTCCCCTGTAGCGGCGGTCTATGACCGCCGGCTATCTCCAGACCTTAAAAATCATCGGCGGTCATAGACCGCCGCTACAGTTGACTTCCGATTCATTTGAAACGGCCTGCTCTTGATGATTTCAAGCACAAGCTCCGAGAAACGGTAATCGGTCTTGCCGGCCTCACGCACGATGGAGCGTACCATCGGCATATCGTCGTACTCTACTCCACGACCCAGGGCATACGTGAGCAACTTTTCCGTCACTGTCCGCACGAATTGCGGGGAGTAGCGCACGAGAGCTTCTCGCAGGCTCACTACTCCGTTTATCGGGCTTCCGTCCACGAGCTGGCCGGACGCATCGATGTTCCGTCCAGCGTCCTTGGTGCGCCACCTTCCGCTTCCATCAAAGTTTTCCAGAGAGAAGCCGATCGGGTCCATCATCTTATGACAGCTCGAACACGCCGGGTTGGCGCGGTGTTCCTCCATGCGCTGACGCATCGTCTGTGCCCCGGCAGTTGGGTTGGGCTTCAGCGGCGGAACGTTGGGTGGCGGATCGGGAGGATGCGTGCCCAGAATATTCTCCAGAACCCACTTGCCGCGCAGCACGGGCGAGGTCCTGTCGGAGTTCGAAGTCACGAGCTGGACGCTCCCCTTTCCGAGCAGTCCCCGGCGCACGTCCAGAGGCCCCTCCAGCTTCACGCGCCGGAACTGGGTTCCATAAACGTTGGGAATCCCGTAATGTGCAGCCAGCGTTTCGTTGACGAAGGTGTAGTCGGCCGTCAGCAATTCGATCACGCTGCGATCTTCGCGCAGGATGCTCTCAAAGAACATCTCCGCTTCCGTCCGCATCGCCTGCCGCAGGTTGTCGTCGAAGTCGGGATAAACCGTTCCTTCCGGAGTCTGGCTCTGCAACGTACGCAAGCCGAGCCACTGTCCCGCGAAATTCTTCACCAGCTCCTGCGATCGTGGATCGGCAAGCATGCGCCGCACTTGCTGTTCGAGGACCTTGGGATCTCTCAGTTTTCCCTGACCGGCGAGGTTGATGAGCTCGTCGTCCGGACCGTTGCTCCACAGGAAAAACGACAAGCGCGAGGCCAGCTCCAGATCGCTGATCCGATACAATTCGCCAGGCTTGACGCTGGCCGGCGCCGTTTCGCTGCGGAATACAAATTCCGGGTGCGCAAGGATGAACTGCAACCCCCTTTCGATACCGTCTTCAAAATTACCGCTCTCCCGGCCGCTCCGGTAGAAATTCAGCAGAGTCTCCGTATCCTTGCTGGTGAGTGGCCGTCTGTAAGCCCTTCGCGCCAGCGTGCTGAGGATCGTTCTGGCGCATGCAGGTTCTTCACGCGGCGTAGTGGGACTGCACATGAGAATCTTTTTGCGGCTGGGTGTGTCCTGTGCAGGCAGGCCGTTGACCGGGCCCTGGATCGTGATCCGGCTCACCTGTGGCGTCTGCATGATGCCGTCGATCGGATTGTCGTCCAAAATGCTTCGGCGGTAGGAGCGGTTCAGGAAAACATGCGGAATGTATGTGTTCGCGATAAAGGCGACGCCCACCGCGTGCCGGCCGCCTTTCACAGAAACGCGAACTTCGTTCTTATCGGCCTGGACATTGGCCGTGAGCGGTATGTCCTTACCGACCTGATACAGCTTGACCCGCTCGCCGTCGAGTGTAAGTTCGACCTGCTCGTTTTCGCTGTCGCCGCCATACAAGGTGCCGACTGTGTTTCTTATAGGAACCCAGGAGATGACGTACTCTCCATCGGCCGGGAAATAATGATGAGCGAGGATCCCGCCTCGCGTCCCGAATGGCAGACCTTCGACGTGTTCTTCCTGCGAATAATCCTCGCGGGCGTAGTAAATCTTTCGCCCCGGAGCCGTGTCACGGCCCAGCGCCAGGCGGCTCACTTTCGAGGCTGCCGTAACATATCCTTCTACCAGCGCGGGCGACATTTGAAGCCCGCTCACCACGTTGTCGAATCCGTAGCTGGTATCGTCGGCCGGCAGATATACCGCGGGATCGATGTCGAGGCCGAGGATTTCGCGAATCGCGTTGGCGTATTCCGTCCGGTTCATCCGGTGAACGCCCGGAGCCGGAAGTTTCGGTTTCGTGGCTGCAGCACGATCCAACGCAGTCTCCAGCGAGACCGTCAGTGCTTCGTAGGAGGACGGATTGGGCCTCGGCATGCCCTGCGGCGGCATCACGCCGGCTCGAAGTTTTCGGACGACTTTTTCCCACGCCTCGGTGTTCTGAGCCGGGTTCGACGGATCCATCTGGTCCAGGGCGAGTCCGGCCGTCTTCAGTTTCTGGTTGTGGCAAGTGACGCAATACTGATCTAGCAGAGCACGAGGCGCGGGCGCAGGTCCGCCGGCATTTTGTCCCAGGGCCAGCCCGATGCAAACGAAGAGGATTCCGCCGATAATAAGAAGGCTTTTCATAGTTTTACGTGCCAAAAGTATTACATGGAGCCCAAGCTGTCAATGAATCCCCGCGCCCGACTGTAGCGGCGGTCTATGAAGGTGTGAACCAATTGACAGTTGCGCGTTTGAAACTCCCCTCCTGAGTTAGGAGGGGTGCCTGCGAGGCCATCAA
>Ga0137409_10006843_pt1 | contig 11776 bp, 11 predicted proteins | sample CZODoug1_16funga_FD_122059 | JGI IMG/M metagenome (GOLD analysis project Ga0137409, IMG submission 122059) | Vadose zone soil fungal communities from Angelo Coast Range Reserve, California, USA - CZODoug1_16fungal (Hybrid Assembly) | ecosystem: Environmental > Terrestrial > Soil > Vadose zone... | reverse complement strand
CGTCCATGTGGAAGCATTTCCAGGTGACGGCATCACCTGGTTCGGCACGCTCCACGGCAACCGCGGCTGGCGCGTCGACGGCGGATTCCTCGACGAAGTCCGGCCGCAGCCGCGCCGCATCATCTCGTACGACGACGTGCGGCTTGCCGTCGCCGACAACAGCGAGAGCGCCGACGTCACCGTCGATCTCGTCGACGTCGGCCGCGGGACCGAGCGGCGCGACTACGACGGCAAGAACGTGCGCGGGAAGCTGGTGCTGTGCGACGCGACGCCGTCGGCCTGCCACCGGCAGGCGGTCGAGGAGCATGGCGCCGCCGGCCTGGTCAGCTACAACTCGAACCAGGTGAGCGCCTGGTGGCGCGACGACCAGGATCTGATCGCCACTCGCAAAGTTGGCTGCAAGCTGGGCCGCCGTGGTTCCGGCAGGGGGCGTGACAAAAAGGACTGCGCTCGTTGTGCTCACACAGTTGCTACCGCCGTCGTCCGGGTGAGAAGGAGGGGTATTGGCATCCGTGGCGATGACGTTGAGCTGGTCAAAACATCCCGCGGCATACGTGTTTGTTGCCGCGGTGTAACATGAGCCGCCGGCTTTGTTATTTATAATGGTAACGCCGATAGGCCAGCTCGATATGTTGGCGCCAGGATAGTAGCCAGTGCCGGCGTTCACCGTATCGATTTGCATGAGGGCGAGGGCGTTGCGCATAGATACGTTCAATGCAACCTGGCTTTGCTGATCGCCGAAAAGGCGGGCATGGCGGTGAAAAAGCATGAACGCCGCGCCGCCAACGATCAGAAAAACCGCGGTAGCAACGGTCAATTCGAGTAGGGTGAAGCCGGACGATCTGTGTTGCGAACGTCTGCCCCCGATATCACCGAACATGTTAATCATGGCCTCACCATGCTGTTTTGAAAGGTGACCGATTGCGACAACACAGGATTTTTGAGCGTGACTAAGACCGTGACACGGCGCACCCCAGGCGCGGGCTGGTCGCCTTCGATGACCCATCGACGGTTGAAAATAAGTGTGTCCTGAGCAAGAGGAGGGAGTGCTCCGCCGACCGTGCTCACAACAGTGCCGTCAGGCTGGTGGGTGATCGTCGTGAAAACCATGTTGCCCGCGGCATCCTTGCCGCTGGAGGTCTCCGAAATGCCGCCATTGCCCGAAGACAGCTGGACGACGTCAAAGTAGTCAACGGTCTCGGTGTTGGCTCCGACGGTAACGCTCTGCGAAATATCGGCGGCGAGGCTGCCCGCCGTCGCGCCGCCCACGACTGCAATCGCAGGATCGCTTGCAGGGAAGCGGTTGAGGTCCTCAAGTTTTTCCGTTGCCAACATGGCCGCGATGCTCATATAACGGGATCGCCCACTGTTGCTAAGCATCTGGGTCATCAGCGCGGCGGCGCCCACGAGACCGATAGTCAATACGGCTATGGCCACAATCGTTTCTATGAGCGTGAAGCCGCGCTGCACGCGACACTTACGGCGTGACTGTGATGTTTCCATAGGTTGAGACCGCAATGGTTTCCTTCGAGCCGTGACAATCCAGAATCAACGTGGGCACGCCGACCGTTGTCTGCGTGAGACCGCCAGGCCGGAACTGAAAGGTCACATTCTGATTTAGAGTCACGGAAGCCGCGTTTGCGATGGGGAGCGCCGGCCCTACGTTGGTGAATGCCGCCGCGCAACCAGCCGCACCGGGAAGTTGTGCGGAAACCTGATACGTCATAGCTGCGCTATTGAATGCAAGCGCGTAAGGGCAACCATGAAAGATAGCCTGGAATCGGGTGGACTGAATGGCACCGCTTACGGAGGTCGCGGCCGAGCGCACCCTGAAAAAGTTCATGCCATTCTGGAGCAAGGGCACGGCGAAAGTGGCGAGGATCACGCCCACTGTCATGGTCACGAGAAGTTCGATGATGGTAAAGCCGCGTTCTGAGGAGGCCGCATCATGTTTCTTCGTACGGCTTCGGTACCGAAGGCCATCGCCCCTGGTGCCGAGAAGGTTTTGGAGGTCCATTTTTCGCGCCGGCTCAGAAATGACACCGCTCCTTGTCAATACACACGTGCAGTAGTAACAGTTGAGAAAGGGGAGGGCTACTGGTCTGAGGGGAACTGTTCGGGCGTTCCATGGCGCGTTCGAAGGCCAGTCGCGCGGAGAAGTCAAATCTCGGTGTCCAGAATATCGCTAAGTCAAGCGCAGTCAAGCACTTGCCGGAGGGAACACTCGTTCAACCAAAATGGCATACGCTAGATGAGGTGCGCATTCCTACGCTGCGTCCTACGCCCTCCTAGTACAGAGGTACTTCATTTGGCTGAATGGTTTTTGTGCCTACAGTCCTATTGTCGGTCTGCCTGCACCCAGATAGACTCTTGCTTTGCTTGAGGAGGATTTGCTTTGACTGGGTCCGAACGCCGCACTACGCAGCGCTTTCAGATGCGCCTTCCGCTTACTGTCCGCTGGACTACCGGTGCCGCGGTAGGAGAAACCAGCACGGAATCACGGGACGTCAGTTCCCGCGGGGTCTACTTCTTCCTAGGCAAGGATGTCAAGGAAGGCTCCCCGGTCGAAATCCTTTTGACCCTACCAAATGAGATTACGTTGGCCGGTCCGGTCCGCGTACGCTGCCTGGGGCGCATTCAGCGGACGGAATCGCGCGATCAAGGCGCCATTGGCGTGGTAGCCGCGATCGAGCGCTACGAATTCCTGCGCGGCGACGACAAACACTAAATTTACAGGTTTCTTGCTCGCTCACTGCGGAGGCGGGCAGGATAAGCCGGGGTACCTCGGCCCCTCAGCGGAGACCCCGGCTCTTTTATTCTCCTCACCTTCCGCAAGTGCTCGACCCTCGATCCTGGAAATCCGCAAGACCTGAAGAATACGTGTAAGACCGCAGCCAGAATGAGTGGCGCAGCGCGAGGTTACCTCTTCGCGGCCCTGTCCCTCGGAGCAGGAGATTTCCACAATGCTTTTGGGGGAGGATGAAGCTGCTCAGTGGCGTCTCCAATTGCGGGAATTTAAGCACCGGTCGGGCCCCAGCCCAACATTGACTCGGCGACTAAGGGCCGCAGCGCTATCACTGCGGCCATGAAGCGGCGTTTACGGGGGGAGCAATCCGAATGGCATCGGAATTGAAATCTATGCCGGCGGAAATTTCGCCGGCGGATGAATCTCGCGGGATTAGCCTGCTCGATCTCGCCGAGGTTTTGGATCAACACAAGATTTGGGTGGAATCGGGCGGCGACTCCGGCATCAAGGCGGACTTGTGCGGGGTGAATCTCGCGCATGCGGACTTGACCGGGGTTAACCTGCAAGGCGCGGTCTTGAACAAGGCGAATTTTCGCGGCGCCGATCTTTCCCTGGCCAATCTTCGCGGCGCGTCATTGGTGCAAGCGGATCTACGCGATACCAACCTGCTCGGCACGGAACTGCGCGGCGCGAATCTGATGGGCGCCACCCTGTACGGCGCTGAGGGTTTGTGGGTCGGGCGCTTGGGCGGAACAAACCTCTTCGACGCCATGCTGCCGGAAGCGGTGGCCACGTTCGATGGCGCCAAAGCAATTGCGCAAGCGACCAGATTTTCGCGGTGGATCTATTTCGTGATCTTGGCGGCGTGCGCGATCTGCGCCATCGTGATCGCTTTCACTACGGACGTACGGCTGGTGCTGAACTCCTCCGCGGTCCCCCTTGGACGAGTTTCCAACGCTGTGCCCATGAGCGGATTTTATTTGGGCGCCCCGTTGTTCATTGTGCTGTTGTATCTGCGATTCCATTTTCTGCTGTTGCGTCTGTGGAGCAACATGGCCGCGCTACCCGCGGTATTCATCGACGGGAATACTCCGGAAAAAGACGGCCCATGGTTCCTGATGACGCTGGTACGTCGCCATTATCGCTGGATGCGTGAAGCGCGTTCGCCCCAAGCCATTCTCGAAACCGTGGTGGCTTCGGTTCTTGCCTACTGGGTCGCGCCGGTGACCTTGTTCTTTTTCTGGCTGCGCTATTTGACACGGCAGGATATGCGTGGAACATTGCTGCACGTTCTGCTGATCGCGCTTGCGGTGGCCGCAGCCAGTTGCCTTCCGACCATTGTTTCTCGAGTGCTGCGGCCGGGCGATTTGCCTCGAAAATCAAAGACGGTGCTCCCGGTCGTGCTCTCCACTTTGAAAGTGACCGTTCTCAGTGGCTCTTTATTGCTGCTCCTATCGTTTGGCGTGATTCGCGGAATGCCCGCGGACCGCTCGATTGCCCCGGACATGAGCAACTCCGATGTTCGCCGCTGGGCCGCCCAAGGTCTGCAATTTCTGGGTTACCGCCCTTATGCTGATGTGACGGAAGCTTCGTTCTCGCCGGCGCCTGCTCGCGGCGATTGGTCAGAAGAAGGCATCGCTGCCATTCGCGGCGTGCGGCTGAATCAGATGAGCCTGCGATACGCGCGCGGGTATCACACATTTTGGGTCAATGCGCGCTTGTGGCGCGCCAACCTTGAAGGGGCGTATTTATCCGAGTCTGATCTTCGCGGCGCGAACTTGCGTGAAGCGCGCTTGCACAACGCTGTGCTGGATCGCGTACAAGCCGGCCGAGCGGTTCTTGTTTCCGCGGACGCGCGCTCCATCAATCTGTTATCTGCGGACTTACGGGGCGCCGATCTGTCGTACGGAATTTTTGAGGGGGCACAGCTTTCCAATGCGAAACTAGCTGGCGCGTCCATGTATGCGATCGATCTGCGCGATGCGCAACTCCTGCGTGCCGACCTGTCGCGCGCTGACCTCCGCGATGCGAAGTTGGAGCGAGCGGTACTGGCGCTGGCGGATCTGCATGACGCGGATTTCTCGGCAGCGAAACTGATTGGGACCAATCTGACTGGCGCGCAATTCAAGGGCGGCATCTTTCTGGACGCTAAATTTAAGAATGCCGATCTGCGCAGCGCTGTGTTGACCGGCGCGGTGGTGCGCGATGCCACTTTCGACGGTGCGAATTTCGAGGGAGCGGATTTGCGCGGCGCGATCGGATTGAGTGTTGAGCAGGTCTGCTCTGCAGCGAGCTGGCGTGGGGCGCTGCTGGATGCCGACTTACAAGCCGCGGCGCAATCTCGATGTGGCAACGCCCCGCTGATGGGGCCGACCAAGCGTTAGCGGCCTTCAGAGCGCGCTTCAGCGGGCCGGCGCTATTAGTGCTCATCTCCGAACATTTTAATGTCGACTGGGCCTTCTTTCAGCGGGGCTCGGGTGCTGCCCTGCACTTGTATGCGGATCTGCTCGACGATGTCCGGATTAGCGAGCGTGGTGATGTCGCCGGTATCCATTTGATTGGAAATGGCGGCAAGCACGCGGCGCATGATTTTGCCGGAGCGGGTCTTGGGCATATCCGGGACGATGTGGATGGTTTTTGGGCGCGCGATCTTGCCGATGATGGTTTCGATCGTTAGCGTCACTTTGTCCTGCATTTGCTTCGTTGGCGAGACGCCGGGCTTCAGCGAAATATAGACGACTGGTACGCGGCCTTTCACGTCGTCGACAGCGGGAACGACCGCGGCCTCCGCGACTTCAGGCAAAGTCAGGCAGGCGGACTCAACCTCCTTGGTACCCAGGCGATGGCCGGCCACATTGATTACGTCGTCGACCCGGCCAAGAATTCGGTAGTAGCCGTCCGCGGCAAGCACTGCGCCGTCGGCGGCGTAATACGGCCAGTCGTGCCAATCTTTGCTCTGAGGGTTCTTGTTGTACTTCTTGTAGTACTGACTCACGAATCGCTGCGGGTCGCCCCAGATGGTCTGCATGATTCCAGGCCAGGGATTGCGAATGCAGATATTTCCGGCGGCGCCGGAGCCTGCGCGCACTTCTTTTCCTTCTTCATCCCAAATGATTGGATAGATTCCGAGCGCTGGGGGCCCTGCGCTGCCGGGCTTCATGGGATCCAGCGCGGGCTTTGTGGTACAGAGGAAGCCCCCGGTTTCCGTTTGCCACCAGGTGTCGACAATCACTGCTTCCTTCTTGCCGACGACTTCGTAATACCAGCGCCAGACTTCCGGTTCGATGGGCTCGCCGACGGTCGTCATGTGCTTGAAATGGTAGTTGTACTTTTTCGGCTCGTCGCCACCGGCCTTGCGCAACATGCGGATCGCGGTCGGCGACGTATGGAAGATGTTTACGTTGAGGCGCTCGGCGATGCGCCACGGGCGGCCTGCGTCAGGGAATTGCGGTACGCCCTCATAGAGCACGCTGGTGGCAGCCAGCGCGAGCGGGCCATAGACAATGTAGGAATGCCCTGTGATCCACCCGATGTCGGCCATGCACCAGTAGACATCGGTGGGATGAATGTCCTGGTAAAACTTGGAGGTTCCGGCCACGTACGCGAGATAACCGCCGGTGCGATGCTGACAACCCTTGGGCTTGCCGGTCGTGCCGCTGGTGTACATCAGGAAGAGCGGAGCTTCGGCGTCGAGCGAGACCGGTTCCACGATGTGGTTGCGATAATCCTTTAGCACTTCGTCGACAAAATAATCGCGGCCCATGATCATGGGCGATTCGGAACGGAAATGCCCCGGGTAGCGTTTCCAGATCAACACTTTGTCGACCGTCTGGCCTTCCTTTTTTGCAGTTTCCACGGCAATGTCGGCGCTCGCCTTGTGGTCCACCCACTTGCCGTTGCGATGATAGCCGTCGGCATAGATCAGCACGCGGCTGCCAGAATCCGCCGCGCGCAATCCGCAGGCTTCTCCGCTGAATCCGCCGAAGACCACCGAGTGCACCACGCCAAGCCGCGCGCACGCCAGCATGGTGATGGGTAGCTCCGGGATCATCGGCATGTGAATTGTGACGCGGTCGCCGGTCTTGAGCCCGGCGAAATCACGCAACATGGCGGCGACTTCATTCACGCGGCGATAGAGCTCCTGGAAAGTGATGACCGTGGCGGCTTCGTTTTCCGGCTCCGGCACGAAAATCAGCGCCGCTTTGTTTTTGTGTTGGGCAAGATGCCGGTCTACGCAGTTGTAGCAGGCGTTGAGTTTGCCGCCGACAAACCATTTCCAAAAGGGTGGGTTGCTGGTGTCCAGCGTGGTGTGCCAATACTGATCCCAATGCAGCAGTTCGGCATACTCGCGAAAACATTCCGGAAAATTCTTTTCGCTGAAACGTTCGACCATCGCAGGGTCGTTCAGAGTGGCTTGGCCAATAAATTTCGGCGAGGGATAAAAACACTCTTCTTCTTTCCAGTGAACGGCGATTTGCGCTTCATTCTCTCGTGGAGTCGCAGCAGCGGCGCTGAAGGTGACTGCAGCCTTGGCCTTGCTCGCGGGCTGAGCAGAGTTGGATCTGGCGTCCGGCTTGCCGTTCGGTTTGCCATTGGCTTTGTTGGTTTTGGCGGCGGATTTCTGCGATTTGCTTTTTTTGACGACGGCCATGATTGGCTCCTGAGGCGCGGAGAGAGATTATACGTCGCGTTTTTAGGGACTGCGAGCGAGAGGTTGCAGTTAGCGGAGAAATGCCGAAAGGGGAAGGCACGGTCCCTTCCGGCAAGCGGTTGCCAATGGAAGATGGAAGAGGTGACACCCGGGCGTTTTGTATAGATGAGAAAACAAAAGAGTTGCTGAAAGAGGGATTTGTAAGCCTCTGAAAGGGAAGAGGTTGAAAATCGATCCGGGAGCGATTTATGAGAGAGGGATTTGTAAACTGCTGAAAACATTGGGACCCATTACGATGAAGCAGTGCCCGGAAGTCGATGGCTGGGAAAACTAGGGGGCAACGCAGATGTTTATGAAAACAAGGGAATTGCTGAAAATGCAACTCAGAAGTTGCTGAAACTGAAGGGGTTAGAAATCGATTAGTAAGGGCTTTCCGTGCAGAGGAATTTGTAAGGTGCTGAAAACAAAGAACGGAGAAAAGTGAGCGGTGGGTAGTTAGCGGCGAGTTGAAAGTCGACAGTTGACAGTTCAAAGCGCGAGCGGGAAACCCAAGGCGGTGCGGAAGGGCGGGAAGGCAGAAGTAATGGCGCGCCGGGAACAGCATTTTTGCCCTTCGTATGTAGCCGCGAAGTGAGGTTGCGCTCCCCGACTTTTTCGGGCCGGCCCGATGCCAATCGGGCGCGCGGGCGAACTCAGCCTAGGAACTCCGGCATGACGGGGCAGCGCTGAGGGCCGACTTTCTGTATGAGAATACCAGAGTTGCCGGTGAGTTGTCAAGGATTATTATTAACGGGTTGGGTACTCGTTCGAACGGACGCGGAAAAGTCAAGGCCCGCACGCTTCACAAACCGAAGCATGCGGCGCCTGTCGACTTTCGTGCTCTGACTGTTTGTGTGAAGTGAAATGATCGGTTGTCTGCGCCACCCGCCTGCTCACGCCAACTCCTGGTAAGTCGGGTTACCGGACAAATGGAGTTCTAGGACTTCACTTTTCCGGTTAGCGCGTTAATCAGGACTTGAAAGCATGGAATTTGCATAGCTTGTTTGTTACTCAGACTCATGACATCTGACGAGTCGTCGCGTTTGTAACAGTCAGGTCCTACAATTTAGAACGGAGTCGCGCAGTTCTTCCCAAGGAATGGCTCTGTGCCTATGGGTTCTCAAAATGATCAGAGGATGGAAAGTCTGCGTCGCTACGTCACATGCCCTGTTTGCAATGTGAGCTTTCATCCAGGACAGGTCAAAAGAACAATTACATCATTCACTTGTCCTGAATGTGGTGAGCTGCTCCAGTACCAAACTGGATGGTTCGCTTACGTCTGGTTTTTCTTATGCTTATATGGTGTTCCGGGTCTTCTGTATTACCTCGGATACCGGAATCTCAAGTTGATTTTAGTAGCGGTCGCCGCAGCACCCTTGACGTTCTGGTTCGGAGTTCTAATTCAATCCCTCGTAGTCCCGGCGAGGGCACAGCAAAAATTGAAGTATGGTGATAGCGGTTTGCACTTAACGGACAAGCCAAAGCGCCGAGAAGACATCGGGCCAACCCCCTGATTAGTTACCGGACAAATGAAATCCACTTCTCCGGTAAGCGCGTTAATCAGGCCCTAGTGTGATTCACGACAGCTATCGGCAGGATTTCGTGCCGAGCATCGGTATGGCGGGCAAAATATGTGAGTACATGAGCACGCCCGAACAAGAAAAATCATGCGCGAGGCACCGCACAGAACTGAGTGGAAGCATTTATACGCTTTTGTTCTTGCTCGTCAGCACGTTTGCCCTAGATCGCACGTTTGCTGTTTACTTGGACAGGCTAGTTCGTGGGGGGCACATCAGTCGGTGGACTTTCTTACTCAGATATGTTCATACGGGGATGGCCGTTGTCTTTCTGGCTGAACTGGCCGTTGTGATGTGCCTGTACCGCCTTGGGCCCTTGCAGATGTCACTGCGAGAAATGGGCGTAACGTTTGCTGGCCAGAAATGGAAGGAACTTGTTTGGGGGTTCCTAGCGGGGCTTCTAGTCTCTGTTGCAAGCTTGCCGCTGCTAAAGTTTGACCGCCACAGCGATTTGACCGACCTAATCATGGGTGATTTCTTCCACCCCCGAATGGTCTTGGTCGTAATCCTATTCGTAGTTTTGCTGCCGGTCGGCACCGAAATTGTCTTTCGTGGGATCGTCTTTAAGTCGTTTGTAGAAAGCTCCAGTCTTGTCCCTGCTGTGTTGCTAAACGCACTTGTCTTCGCGCTTGTCTGGCCCGTCTTCAACGGCATAACTGGCCTTCTACTCGGCTTCGCGACTGCTTTGCTTTACCACCGATTTCGGAGCGTTATATCCGGGGTCATAGCCAACGCTGTCCTAACTATTGCGTATGCGGCCACTCTAGTTTGGAGACAGCTTTAATAATGCTTGCCCCTGCTTCGCGCTGGGTCGGCTAACCGGATAATTGGTTTCGAGCCGATTCCAGTTGTCCGGTTACCGCGTTTATCGGGACTTAGGATGTTCCACAGTGAAAATGAAGTTGACGCCCCTCAATCCGAAAGCCAAATCTTTTCCACCTCTTTGCCTGTCCAAGCGTAAAGGATTGTAAATGACCCATAGTCCGCAATTAGGATGACAGGATTCTTAGCTTGAATTAGCTTGCCCTCGTACATACCCTCATACTTGCCGGGCCCCTGACGCCAGACGGCTACCGCCCCATCTGCGGCGTCCAATGAGCGAATATCCCAAGCGTTCCCTAGGTGATGGGCCACGACCAGCTCGGGTTTTTGCTTCGGGCCTTCCTTTGCGGCCAAAAGCAAGGCCCACGTTGGCTTCCCGTCACCGTAGAAGTTCACTTTGACCAAACCAGGGCACCGAGTACCGAAGTCTTTTCGATACTGTTTTCGAGCATAATCATCCAAATCGGCCAGGTTTACAGGTCTTGTACGAGGATATGTTTTTGAGATTTCGTCACGCAGGCTCGGAGGAAGAGCGCATCTATCTTCTGGCGCAGCGAGCACTTGATTCGCTGCAAACAAACACATACCTGCGAAGAAAATCACCACAGATTTCAGTCGCATCGAGATGACCTCGCCGCAGAGGGACGCGCATGGCAAGAATACCATCTTGAGCCAACTCCGAACGTGCTACTGCCTGGTAAGTCGTGTCGGACATGTGGTTTTGGGCCGATTTCACTTGTCCGGGTTTGCGCGTTAATCAGGCATTGACCGCTTGACAGCTAAGACTTGACCTTAGGAATTGCGGCACCCATATTTAGCTTTGTATGTCTGCGCCGAGTCTCAACGCTCCCAGAAAAGTCGGAATCATTGTCTACGGGTTACTGGCAGGATTCGCCGCAGCGATGGTGTTTACAATCGCATCGGTTTTCCTTGTTGCTGTTGCTTCGTGGTTTCTTAGATACACGAATTGGGACCCAACAGGGGTGCGGTCCGGACCGCTAGAAATTGCCGTTGCTTACTATGCCTTCCTTCCAGGTGTTATCGTCGGCGCGGTCGTCTGTCGGAAGGTGTGTAAGTCTGGCTGGCGTGGCGGAGCGGTCCCCTAGACCAACGCGCCGGATAATTCAGTTGTCCGGTAAGCGCGTTAATCAGGAGTTAGGTTGGGACGGAGGCGCAGCCGTTGGGTAAGTTTCAATACGGGCAGCCCGAGCAAGACAAGCGACCATATCAAAAGAAGAACACTTTGGGCTATGTTGCCAATTTGATTGTTCCATCTCCCTGGGGAGCGAAACCCCTGCAAACTGCCATAGAAGTACAGCGAACCCAGTAATGCTGACGGCCCCCCCACGAAAAATAGTTTGGTCGCAGTCCATGCAGCCCGGCGGGGATTATGAGACAACTGACGATTGTCGAATGCTCGGCCAACCAAGTACCACAGAACCAAAACTCCAATCATGAAGAAAACGTAGTCCAGAGTGAAGCCAACCATAGTGGGGGGTGCGCGGTCGAATCGGTCAAAGAATACCGACGTAACCGCAATGAGCCTAGCGGGCGCGTTGATGGCTCCGCAAATCAGCGTTGGAGTAGCAGCATAGAGGGTGTCATATCGCTTTTTAATAACCTCGGCTGAGTGCGCTGAGTGCTCTCCCCACGCCAACAACGAAATCGCCAAAGGCAACTGGACCAGTGGAAGTATCCAAGAAAGTCTCAATTTCATGGGACGGCCCTCGCGCAGATTCACTTCTCATTAGATTATAACTCTGGGAAAAATACTGCGGAACCGATACATATCATCTCGGCGCAAATCGGCTAACTCCTGATTAGTCGGGTTACCGGACAAGTGCCCGCGAGGCTTGCTTCGCCATCTGCGCCTGCCCCGCCTTGGTCATCAAGCGCGATTGTTCGTACATCTCGATCCACTTCTCGCTCGAAATCGCCGAG
>Ga0137409_10006842_pt1 | contig 11776 bp, 12 predicted proteins | sample CZODoug1_16funga_FD_122059 | JGI IMG/M metagenome (GOLD analysis project Ga0137409, IMG submission 122059) | Vadose zone soil fungal communities from Angelo Coast Range Reserve, California, USA - CZODoug1_16fungal (Hybrid Assembly) | ecosystem: Environmental > Terrestrial > Soil > Vadose zone... | reverse complement strand
TCTGGCGCATGCGTCCGGCGATCTGCCCGGCTTCATCGCCGAAACCCCAGAAGAAATCCGCCCGCACCGCACCCTTTATCGCGCTGCCGGTATCCTGCGCGATGACCAGGCGGTTTAGCGGCCGCGCGGAAAGCGGCCAAGTGCTGGAAAGGAAAACCGGGGTACCGAGCGGCACGACGGAAGAATCGACCGCGATGCTGCGTCCCGGGGTGAGGGGGACGCCGAGCGCGCCAACCGGCCCCGGCGACGAAGACGGCATTTCGCGGAAGAACACGTATGCCGGATTCTGCTGCAGCAATAGGGGCAGCAAGTCCGGGTTCTGCTTGCCCCATTGCTTGATTCCCTGCATTGACGCCTTGTCCTGCGGTAATTCGCCGCGTTCGACCAGCACGCGCCCGATGGATTTGTAGGGGTGCCCGTTGTGCTCGGCGAAGCCGATGCGCACGATTTCTCCACTGGGCAATTTGACCCGGCCCGACCCCTGGACTTGCAGGAAGAAGAGTTCGACCGCGTCGTCCACCCAGAGAATTTCGCGGCCGCGCATCGCGGCTTCGCCGCGCTCGATTTCCGCGCGCGTGTAATAGGGCACCACCTTGTTGCCCTGCAGCCTGCCGCGCAGCCGCATGCCTTTGAGATTCGGCTGGGCTTCGGTGAGGTCGACGATCAGCAGATCGTCCGGAACCCCGTACACCGGAAAGCGAAATATCTTGCCTGGCGTACGGCTGCCGCGCAGCAGCGGCTCATAGTAGCCGGTGACCAGGCCCTCCGCGCTGCCGTCGGCGTTGTGGACGGCATAGGGAACGAAACTGGTTTCGAAGAACTGCCGCACTGCCGCCGGATCTTCGCCGTGGATCTGCGCCGCGGCGGCACAAGCCGCTTGCCACTCGGGTTGGGATTTCAGGCTGCCGCACGAGAGCAGCAGCGCCGGCAAAGCCTCGGCAAGTCGGTCGGCTCCCCAGTCGGGCAACGCGCTCCAATCGGTGGCCTGGAAGGTCTGCGGGTGTGGTGGAGGTTGCGGGGCGGGCGCGGGTTCAGGCGCGGGGCTGACCGGCGCCGGTGTTTCGGGAAGCACCTCAACCGTTACCGGTGGCGCGGGCGACGGGGTCTTGGTTAGACTTGCGCAACCGCCGGCAGACAGCACGAGCACACACAACGCGACCGCCAGCGATTTTCTTCCATGCATTCGGTGATCTTCAGCGTGACTTATTTCGGCTGCGAGTATAGCAAAGCGATGCAGCGGGCCTTCCGGTTTTTACGGAAATGATCTGGCTGATTTTCGAAGCCCTCCTGGCGCTGGCGCTGTTCGTGTTCATCATCTGGTGGACGCTGCCGCGCAAGCCGCGCCGCGACAAGGAAAACTAGCGCAACGTCTTTTGGATCTCGATCAAACGGAACCAGCCGCCGAGCAGCGCCGGTTCGTCCTTCACGACGCGTAGTTGCGGCACTTTTTCGACGAGCTGTTCGAACACGACGTCGGTTCGGGTGGCGACGTGCCGGGTCAGCAGGTTGAGCAGCCTGCGCAGAGGCGCGCGCTCCCCGCGGCGCAGGAACTTGTCCAGCACAAAAATCCTTCCCGCCGGTTTGAGGACCCTGGCCGTCTCCTTCAGCACGGCCTCGCCGTCAGGCACGACTGCGACAATCAAGTGCAGGATCGCGTGATCGAAGCATTCATTCCTGAACGGCAGTCTTTGGCTGTCTCCTTGCACCAGCAAGGCGTCCAGTGAACCGATCCGCGCCTGCGCCCGGCGCAGCATTGCGGCAGTCAGGTCGATTCCCAGATATTCGTGCAACGCGGGAAGGTGCGGCAGGTCCAGGCCGGTGCCGATGCCGTCCACCAGAATCCGGCAGGGTTTATCGGCCGGCAGCGCGGCAAGACTGCGGCGGCGGGCTCCGCCGAGCGGCCGGCGGATGATCGCGTCGTAAACCGGGGCGATCAGCGTGTAACTATGCTTGAGCGACATGGCCCGCGATGCCAACGAAGGACAGCGAAAAGCGAAAATCTCACCACGGAGGACACGGAGGAAAACCAGAAGCGAGGAAAAACGAATGGGGGATAGAAGCGAGGTGACTGTTCGTGATCCGCCGTCGCCAATTTCGACTTTGCTGGAACATCCGCCAATTGGAGTTTTTTACCCTAGTTTGTTTTTTTGCTCTTGCTCTTCCTCCGTGTCCTCCGTGGTAAGACTTGTGGTTTTTTTTGGCAGGACTAGTGCAGCACGCGCGGCACGCTCAGAGTGAACTCTGGGATCGGTGCTTCGAAGGCAACGCCGTCCTCCGCGACCATCTGGTAGCTGCCGCGCATGGTGCCTACCGGCGTGGCGATTGCGGTGCCGCTGGTGTACTCGTGTTTCTCCTGCGGCCGCAGCAGCGGCTGCTGCCCGACCACGCCGAGGCCGCGCACTTCCTGCATCTTGCCATCGGCGTCGGTGATGATCCAGTGACGGCTGACAAGCTGGGCAGCGACGGTGCCGGTGTTTGCTATGGTAATGGTGTAGGCAAAGACGTAGCGGCCGCCGGCTTCATCGGATTGGTCGGGGACATAGGATGTCCGTGCGGTCACAGTGATTTCGTATTTTTTGTGCTCGGCCATGCCCGGCATTGGACATTAAACACGACGAGGCGGCAAGACCGGCCAGGCGGCACGTTCCGATGAGGGAGGGCCGGCCCCCGTTTGCTACAATGCCGCGACCTTTTGCCTGCGGACTCCGCCGTAGATCGAATCGCCCATGTATCGAATCGCCCCAAGCATTCTTTCCGCCAACTTCGCAAGGCTCGGCGAAGAAGTCCAGTCGGTGATCGCCGCCGGGGCCGACATCGTGCACTTCGACGTGATGGACAACCATTACGTACCGAACCTGACCGTGGGCCCTCTGGTTTGCGAGGCGATCCGGCCGCTCACCAAGGCGATCATCGACGTGCACCTGATGGTCAGGCCGGTGGACCGCATCGTTCCCGATTTTGCCAAGGCGGGCGCCAACATCATCAGCTTCCATCCGGAGGCCTCGGAGCACGTCGACCGCACCATCGGACTGATCAAGGAATGTGGCTGCAAGGCCGGGCTGGTGCTCAATCCGGCGACCCCGTTGTCCTGGCTCGATTACACCCTCGACAAGCTGGATCTGGTGCTGATCATGTCGGTCAATCCCGGATTCGGCGGACAGCAGTTCATTGCCGCCGCTCTCACCAAACTGCGGTCTGTGCGCGAACGCATCAGGAATTCCGGGCGCGACGTCTGGCTCGAAGTGGACGGCGGGGTGAAGGTGGACAACATTGCCGAGATTGCCCGCGCCGGGGCGGACACTTTCGTCGCCGGATCTGCGATCTTCGGCACCAAGGACTACAAGGCCACCATCACCGCCATGCGCTCCGAACTTGCGAAAGTGTGATTTATTCATGCCTAACTCGACGCTAACCGCAGAGGACGCGGAGGACGCAGAGGAAGGACAAGAGCAAGAAACAGACGAGTGTAAAAAGCTCCGTTCAGCGAATGCTCCACCAGCGTCAAAATTGGCGGCTGAGGAGCACGAACAGTCACCTCGCTTCTATCCCAATTCGTTTTCCTCGTGTTTGCTATTCCTCTGCGTCCTCCGCGTCCTCTGCGGTGAGAGTTTCCTTGAGAGTTTTCTTTGAGATTCCCGATCGAGATTAGAGCGATAGCGTTCGATCTGGACGGCACGCTGGTCGATACGCTGCCGGACCTGCACGAATCGGCCAACCGGATGCTCGCAGACCTCGGGCGCCCCGCGGTGGCCGAATCCGCGGTGCGGGCGTATGTGGGAGACGGGGTGGACCGCCTGGTCAGACGCCTGTTGACCGGCGATGCAGACGGCGAACCGGATACAGCACTGTTCGATCGGGCCGGAAACGCCTTCCGCCGTCACTACGCAAGCGTGCTGTCGCGTGCATCACGGCCCTTTCCCGGGGTGGTGGAGGGGCTGCAGGAAATGCGCCGCCGCGGGCTCAGGCTCGCCTGCATTACCAACAAGCCGTCGGGGTTCACCGACCCGCTGCTGCGCGATATCGGGCTCGCGCCGTATCTGGATCTGGTATTGAGCGGGGACAGCCTGCCGCGCAAAAAGCCTGATCCATTGCCGCTGCTGCATTGTGCGCAGGCCTTTGGCGTGCCGGCGTCGCGCCTGCTGATGATCGGCGATTCCCCCAACGACACCCGGGCGGCGCGGGCGGCCGGTTGCCCGGTGTTCTGCGTGCCCTATGGCTACCGGGGCACGCTTGGGCTGCACGAACTGGACTGCGATGCTATAGTACCGGCGCTTCTGGACTCCATGAAACTGGTCGAAATTTCACGGTCATGAACTTTTTGAAACTCGAAAACCTGAGGCTGGAAATCGGAGCCGGCTGGCGCTGGTGGCGCCGGTCCGTGCTCTGGCGCTGCATCTGAGCGTCGCGGTTTCCGTTTCACCGTCTTTCGCAGTTTCAGGAGTTCGTCATGACTGAGCAGGAATTCAAGCAGCTTGCCGCGCAGGGTTTCAACCGCATCCCGGTTGTCCTCGAAACCTTTGCCGATCTCGACACCCCGCTTTCTGTTTATCTCAAGCTGGCCAACAAGCCCTATTCCTATCTGCTGGAATCGGTGCAGGGCGGCGAGCGTTTCGGCCGCTACTCCTTCATCGGCTTGCCCGCGGAGACCCGCTTCGAGGTGCGCGGCCATACCTGTGCCGAGTACCGGCGCGGCATACTGGTGAGCCAGGCCGAGCACGACAATCCTCTCGATTTCGTCTCGGCTTGCCATGCGCGCATCAGGGCGGCGTCCCGGCCGGAGTTGCCGCGCTTTCTCGGCGGCCTGGTCGGCTGTTTTGGCTACGACACGGTTCGTTACGTGGAAAAGAAGCTCGCCGCCACGCGGAAGGCCGACACCCTCCATACCCCGGACATCCTGCTGCTGCTCTCCGAGCAACTGGTGGTGCTGGACAATCTTTCCGGAAAGCTGTTTCTGGTGGTCTATGCCGATCCGCGCGAAGCCGGCGCGTATTCGCGTGCCCAGCAGCGCCTGCAGGAACTGCTGTGGATGCTGCGCCAGCCGGTGGTGGTGCCGCCGGAAGCGCCCACGGCGCCGTCACAGCCTCAGTCCGAGTTCAGCGAAGACGCATTCATCGAGGCGGTGGAGCGCGCCAAGCGCTACATTTTCGACGGCGACATCATGCAGGTGGTGCTGTCGCAGCGCATGAGCCTGCCTTACCAGGCTTCGCCTTTGTCGCTGTACCGTGCCCTGCGTGCGCTCAACCCCTCGCCTTACATGTTCTATTTCGACATGGGCGGATTTCACGTGGTCGGCGCCTCGCCCGAGATCCTGGTGCGGCTGGAAAGCGGCATGGTCACGCTGCGTCCGATTGCCGGTACCCGTCCGCGCGGCGCCAGCCGGGAGCAGGATGCCGCGCTGGAGCGCGAACTGCTCGCCGATCCCAAGGAGCGTGCCGAGCACGTGATGCTGATGGACCTCGGGCGCAACGATGTCGGCCGGGTGGCGCAGGTCGGCAGCGTACGCGTGACGGAGAACATGACCATCGAGCGTTATTCGCACGTGATGCACATCGTCTCCAACGTCGACGGCAAGCTCAAACCCGGCCTGGATGCGATGGCGGTGCTGAAGGCAACCTTCCCCGCCGGTACCGTTAGCGGGGCGCCGAAAGTGCGGGCGATGGAGATCATCGACGAACTGGAACCGGCCAAGCGCGGCATCTACGCCGGTGCCGTTGGTTACCTCGGATTCAACGGCGACATGGATCTCGCGATAGCGATCCGCACCGCGGTGGTGAAGGATGGCACGCTGTATGTGCAGGCCGGAGCCGGCATCGTCGCCGACTCGGTGCCGAAGAACGAATGGGTCGAGACCCAGAACAAGGCGCGCGCGCTGCTGCGCGCCGCGGAAATGGCGCAGGCAGGCCTTAACAGCAAATTGGCGACTTGATGAACCACAGAGACACAGAGGCACAGAGAGATTCTCTGACTCAGAAAGTTATCGGTGCGGCGATTGAGGTGCATCGTGCACTAGGCCCTGGATTGCTTGAGTCTGCGTACGAGGAGTGCCTTTGTTACGAGCTTTCCTCCGCGGGCCTTGCCTTCAGAAAGCAGGTGGAATTGCCGGTGTTGTACAAGAAGGTAAAACTGGATTGTGGATACAGAATGGATATCGTTGTTTCGGAGAGTCTGGTGCTCGAAATCAAGACTGTCGAAAAGCTACTTCCGATCCACCAAGCGCAGCTTTTGACCTATCTGAAATTAAGCGGCATCCGCACCGGGCTGCTGATCAATTTTAACGTACCTGTATTGAAAAACGGAATCAAGAGAATGAAGCTTTGATTTTCTCCGTGTCTCTGTGTCTCTGTGGTGAGTGCCCATGCTGCTGATGATCGACAATTACGACTCCTTCACCTACAACCTGGTGCAGTATCTGGGTGAGTTGGGCGAGGAGGTCAGCGTATTCCGCAATGACGAGATCACGCTGGAACAGGTCGAGGCTTTACATCCCTCGAGGATCGTCATTTCCCCGGGACCTTGCACGCCCAGCGAGGCCGGCATTTCGGTGCCGCTGATTCGGCGCTTTGCCGGCAAGTTGCCGATCCTCGGCGTCTGCCTGGGCCACCAGAGCATCGGACAGGCCTTCGGCGGAAAAATCGTCCACGCCGGACAACTGATGCACGGCAAGACGTCTGACATCCGCCACAACGATTCCGGCGTTTTCCATGGATTGCCCGATCCGCTGACTGCCACGCGCTATCATTCGCTGGTCATCGAAAAGAAAAGCCTGCCCGCCTGTCTCGAAGTGACCGCGTGGACCGACGACGGCGAGATCATGGGCGTCCGGCACCGGGACTTGCCCGTGGAGGGGGTGCAGTTCCATCCCGAGTCGATCCTGACCGAGAAAGGACACGAGCTGCTCGCCAATTTTTTGCGAAGCGGCTAAAGAAGGAACGGCACTTACCGCGGAGGACGCAGAGGACGCGGAGGAAAGGCAGGAGAGAAAAAGCAAAATGAGTGTAAAAAGCTCCAATTGGCGGATGTCCCGGCAGAGTCGAAATTGGCGGCAGCGGATTTCGAACAGCCACCTCACATCTTTCCCCAATTCGTTTTTCCTCGTTTTTGGTTTTCCTCTGCGTCCTCCGCGTCCCCTGCGGTGAGAGAGTCTGTATTGTTGGATACGAATTTTAGGGAACGCGCATGACGCCGCAGGAAGCATTGGTAAGGGTGATCGAGCACCGCGAGATATTCCACGACGAGATGCTGGCGCTGATGCGCCAGATCATGAACGGCGAGATGTCGCCGACGCTGATCTCCGCGATCATCATCGGCCTGCGGGTGAAGAAAGAGACCATCGGCGAGATCGCCGCGGCGGCGCAGGTGATGCGCGAGTTCTCGACCAAGGTGCAGGCCGCCGACCATGCGCACCTGCTGGACACCTGCGGCACCGGCGGCGACAGCGCGCACACGTTCAACATTTCCACGGCCGCGGCATTTGTCGCGGCAGCGGCGGGGGCAAAGGTCGCCAAGCACGGCGGCCGCTCGGTCTCGAGCAAATCCGGCAGCGCCGACGTGCTCGAGGCGCTGGGCGTGAACCTTGCCCTGACGCCGCCGCAGGTCGCGCAATGCATCGACCAGGTCGGCGTGGGATTCATGTTCGCCCCCAACCATCACAGCGCGATGAAGCATGCGGCACCGGTGCGGCGCGAACTGGGCGTGCGCACCCTGTTCAACATTCTCGGACCGCTCACCAATCCTGCGGGAGCCAGGAACCAGGTCATGGGCGTGTTCCACCCCGACCTGGTGGGCATCCAGGCGCGCGTATTGCAGCGGCTGGGCAGCCGCCACGTCCTGGTGGTTTACGGCAAGGAGGGGCTGGACGAGATTTCGCTGGCCGGCGAAACGCTGGTCGGCGAACTCAAGAACGACGAAGTGCGCGAATACACGATTCACCCCCGGCAGTTCGGAATGCAAACCAGCGAACTTTCCGGCATCCAGGTCAAGGACGGCGGTGAGTCCAGGGACATGCTCGTTGCGGCGCTTTCGAACAAGGCCGGCCCGGCGCGCGACATCGTGGCGCTCAATGCCGGCGCGGCGATCTATGCAGCCGGTATTGCGGACACCCACGAAGCGGGCGTGAAGCAGGCGCTCGAAGTCATCTCCCGCGGCGCGGCTAAGGCCAAGCTCGACCAGTTCGTTGCCTTTACCCAGAAGATGAAGGGCTGAAGCGCTAACCGCAGAGGACGCGGAGGACGCAGAGGAAATGCAAGAGCAAAAAAGGCAAACGAGTGTAAAAGGCTCCAGTTTGCGGATGCTACAACAGGCTTAAAATTGGCGGCTGAAGTTCACGAACAGTCACCTTCGCTTCTATCCCCAATTTGTTCTCCCTCGTTTTTGGTTTTCCTCTGCGTCCTCAGTGGTGGGCGCTGCTCTTTGGCACTCTGTAGTTCCCTGGTGAGCGCTGCTCTTTTTCGAACCCGGCCGTGAGAGTTACGTAGGAGAGTTCTTCGAGATCAAATATGACGCCTCGAGACGCGGAGGAAAAGAATGAGTGAGAATGAAATAGGAGAGATACTTCTTGGGTGTGCCATCAAAGTCCATACTGCCCTGGGTCCTGGTCTTCTCGAGAGCACTTATGAAGCCTGTCTTATTCATGAACTCGCCAAGGCCGGTCTAAAGGCGGCCAGGCAGGTGGCATTACCGGTTGTGTACGATGGAGTACAACTGGATGCCGGATATCGAATAGACGTCTTAGTCGCGAACCTTGTGGTCGTAGAGCTGAAGGTTGCCGAAAGAATCCTGCCTTTGCACAGTGCTCAGTTGTTGAGCTATTTGAAGCTCGGCGGCAAGAGACTCGGCTATTTGCTGAATTTCAACGTTGTCCATATGCGGCAGGGGATCAAACGTGTTGTCAATCACCTTTGAGTTATCCCTCCGCGTCCTTCGCGTCCTCTGCGTTTAGAGCTTTGTGTCGGACATTCTTGAAAAGATTCTGGCGGTGAAACGAGAGGAGGTTGCCGCCGCCAAGCGCAGCAGGCCGCTGGCGATGGTGCGTGCCGAAGCGGAGCGCGCCGGGAAGCCGCGAGACTTTACCGGAGCGCTGCGAACGAAGATCGCGGCTGGACTTCCTGCCGTGATCGCCGAAATAAAGAAGGCCAGCCCCAGCAAGGGCGTGCTCCGGCCCGAATTCGATCCGGTGGCAATCGCCAGGTCGTATGCGCGGCACGGGGCGGCCTGCCTTTCGGTGCTCACCGACATTCAGTTCTTCATGGGCGATCCCGAGTATCTGGTGCAGGCGCGTGCCGCCGGCGGTCTGCCGGTCCTGCGCAAGGACTTCCTGGTCGAGCCGTACCAGGTGTACGAAGCGCGGGCGATGGGTGCCGACTGCATTCTGCTCATCGTGGCCGCACTCGACGATGCCGCGATGCGGGATCTGGAACAGGCGGCATCGGAGTTCGGCATGGCGGCGCTGGTCGAGGTCCATGACGGAAAGGAACTGGACCGCGCGTTACGCCTCAAGACCCCTTTGCTCGGCATCAACAACCGCAATCTGCGCACTTTCGAGACGCGGCTGGAGACGACGCTGTCGCTGCTCGAGCGGATTCCCTCCGACCGGCTGGTAGTTACCGAGAGCGGGATCGTGGCGCCGGCAGACGTGAAGCGCATGCGCGAAGCGGGGATCGACGCGTTCCTCGTCGGCGAAGCCTTCATGCGCGCGCCCGATCCCGGTGCGGAACTCACCAAGCTGTTCGGCTCAATCCCCGGCGGACGGGCCTGAGGCAAAGACCAGCTCTCACCACGGAGGACACGGAGGACGCGGAGGAAAACCAAGTACGAGGAAAAACGAATGGGGGATAGAAGCAAGGTGACTGTTCGTGATCCGATACCGCCGATTTCGCCTTTGCTGGAGCATCCGCAACTGGAGCTTCCTATACACGTTTGTTTCTCCTGTCTTTCCTCTGCGTCCTCCGCGTCCTCGGCGGTGAGAGTTGGGTTCTTTGTGGTGTTCAACAGAAAATAGATTAGCTGTCTGCAATAACCACCTGTTCTGCCTAAAGAAGCCCGCTTTCGAGCCAAACTGTCATTTTTGTGCACTGCAGTGTTGTAAATACGCAACAACATGGCTCGAAACCCATATCATTTCCGGAGAAAAGGCTTGCCCCCGGCTATCGCACTTTGGCAGAATCGCGACAACTTCTTTCTTTCCCGGGAGAGGTTAAATCGTGCGGGGCGCAATTGCGCTTCCGTAGGGGGGGGCGAGTTAACGCGCCTCACCGGCTTAAAGCTAATTAGAAAAGGAGATCGCATGAAGAAGAGTCTTATCGCTTTGGCAGTGGCAGGCGCCTTCGCCGCCCCGGCCGCGATGGCCGACGTGACCTTGAGCGGCGCCATCAACGTCGGCATCACTTATATCAATTCGAGTTCAGGCGCCGCAGCAGGAAGTAACAGCGTTACCCGCGAAAGCCTGGCCAACAACTACTCGAACATCAACATCAGTTCGAGCGACGACATCGGCAACGGCAACAAGATCATCTTCAATGCCCAGTTCGAACCACACGTAGCTTCCCTTGGGCCTCTGACAAACCGTAACAGCTACCTCGGCATCACGGGATCGTGGGGTACCTTCAAGGCGGGTACCAATGAAAACGTGTACGAGCGCTGGATGTACGAGTCCGACCCGCTGGACGGCGCGGTGGGCCTTGGCGGCAACATCCAGATGCTCGGCCATTCCGGCCTTCAGGGTAACGCCTGGTTCGTGGTAGGCAACACCAGTGGCGATCAGTTCTGGCGCAGGACCGAGCAAACCATCTGGTACACCAGCCCGGATATCAACGGCTTCAGCTTCGAAATCGATCAGACTCTGAGCGCCTTTAAGAGCACAAGTCCGACGACAACGTTTTCATTTGATCCTGTCACGGGCGCCACCACAGCTACTATTACTCCGGCTTTAAACCCGACAATCACCTCGATCGGCGGCCAATTCAAGCCGGCGGACATGCCGTTCTTCGTGAACGCTGCGTATGAGAGCCATAAAGACGTCATTAACTCTGTCGGCAGTAACGACCCCAAGGCGAACGCCTGGCAGATCGGTGGCGGCTATACCTTTCAGGACCTGACCTTGTACGCCCGCTACGAGAGCATCGAGTACAAGACGAGTACTGATAAGCTGGAAGTCAAGCACTACTGGTTTGCGGCCAAGTACAACCTGCCCACCGGTTATGTCGGGGCGGAATTTGGAATGGCGCCCAAGGTGAAGTTCGACGGCGCCGACCAGGACCAGACCAAGGCGAACATGATTTCCGCGGGCTATTTCCACAACCTCTCGAAGCAGTCGCAACTGCAATTCATCGCGACCCGCATTTCCAACGACGACCAGGTCAACTACGGTATCGGCGCCGGTACCGGTTCGGTGAATGGGGCCGGTCGGGACTACACGGGGGTAACGGTGGGTCTCAAGCACACGTTCTAATTTCTCGCGCGGCCGCAAGGCTGATCGGGTAATCGTCATGACGGGCGCCTTCGGGCGCCCGTTTTTTTTGGCCTTCCCGCAAGGTCAGCTCTTACCACGGAGGACACGGAGGACGCGGAGGAAAGCCAGGAGAAAAAGCAAGCGAGTGTAAAAAGCTCCGATTGGCGGATGTTCCGGCAAAGTCGAAATTGGCGGCAGCGGCTCACGAACAGTCACCTCGCTTCTATCTCCAATTCATTTTCTTTCGTTTTTGTTTTTCCTCCGTGTCCTCCGTGTCCTCCGTGGTGAGAGCTGACCTTGCAGGAAGGCCAAAAAAACGGGCGCCCGAAG
>Ga0137409_10006841_pt1 | contig 11777 bp, 9 predicted proteins | sample CZODoug1_16funga_FD_122059 | JGI IMG/M metagenome (GOLD analysis project Ga0137409, IMG submission 122059) | Vadose zone soil fungal communities from Angelo Coast Range Reserve, California, USA - CZODoug1_16fungal (Hybrid Assembly) | ecosystem: Environmental > Terrestrial > Soil > Vadose zone... | reverse complement strand
GCCCGGGTCGAGCCCGGGCATGACGACTGCGCGCGGAGTGCTAAAGCGGCATTGCGCGATTGGCAAGACACCATTGCTGACCGCGCGCCTGTGCAATCGCCCCTTGGCCTGCCAGAGTGCGGCTCTGCCGGAGTATCTGCTTGCACGCCCCCAACCGTCGCCGGCTATTTTCTGTTCGGCGCCGGCTATATCGCCTACATGACGTTCATGATCGCCTATGTCCGCGACGCCGGTGGCGGCGCGGTCGCACAGAGCGCGTTCTGGTGCCTGATCGGCGCAAGTGCATTCGTGACGCCGTGGGTATGGCGCGGCGTGCTGGCGCGAAACAGCGGCGGCGTCTCTACCGCGATCATTCTTGGCGTCAACGCCACCGGCGCGGCGCTGCCGCTATTCGGCCACTCCACCGCGTGGCTCGCCACATCGGCACTGGTGTTCGGCGTCTCGTTCTTCGCGGTGGTCGGATCGACCACCGCTTTCGTGCGTTTCAACTATCCGCCAGCGGCATGGCCGACCGCGATTGCCGCGATGACGATTGCCTTTGGCGTCGGCCAGACGCTCGGACCGACCGCCACCGGCGCCATTACCGACGCGCTGGGCAGCCTGTCCTACGCCCTTAATGCCGGGGCGGCGATGCTGGCATTGGCTGCGATTGCGTCGGCGTTTCAGGGGCGGCTGGTGCGAAAATCGTAAGGAGGGCCGGGATTCTTTTTTTGCGCCGCACACGACGTGCATCGAGCGGCATAAGATTAAGATAGGGTAGCCGGTGCCGAGCGAGAAGACCTGAAGGTGTCGCCCGAAGGTATTCAGGCCTTGAGAGCGTGCGCCGCAAGGGAGTTCACCATGATGACGCTCCGTCAGGTCGAGGTCATTCGCGCCGTGATGGTGACGGGCACGATCGGCGGCGCCGCCAAACTGCTCAATGTATCGGCGCCCGGTATCAGCCGCCTGGTCAAATACACCGAGAAGTCGCTCGGCATCCGATTCTTTCAGCGCCAGAATGGGCGTTATTTCCCGACCCCTGAAGCGCACAGTATTTTCGAGCAGATCAACGGCGTCTACAAGAAGGTCGACGATCTCACCGAGATCATTTCAAAGATCGGCCGCGGCGCGTTGTCGGAATTGCGCATCGGCTCGGTGCCCAGCATTTCTCAAATCATGGTGCCGCGCGCGATCGAGCGTGTTCGACGGCGCTACCCTGACCTCGGTATCGACATCAACATCCTCAAGATAGAAGAAGCGATCGACTATCTGATGCTGGGCAAGGGCGATTGCGTTGCAATGAGTTACCGGCTGGACCATTCCGGCCTCGACTTCATGCCGCTGGCGTCCGGCGAACTGTTTTGCATCGTACCGCACGGACATGAACTGGCGGGACGGGAACAAGTCTCCGCCGCCGAGATGACCCGCTACCCGCTGATCGGAATCGACCCCAACGATCCTTATGGGCGCATCATGGCCGAGATATTCGCGCGCCATAAACTGACCTACGACATCACCATCAGAGCGCGTTTCGGCACCACCGTCTGTGCCCTGGTCAAGGCAGGTCTTGGAATTGCGGTCATCGATCAATTCACCGTCGCGCATGGCGGCTATCCCGGCGTTGAGCTGCTTCGGATCGCCGAGCCCACTCGATTCGACACCTACGTCGCGATCAAACGCGGTGCGGCGCTCTCGCTGCACGTCGAACATTTCATTGAGTGCTTGCGGTCTGAAATGCGTGCGATTGACCCAAGCCGAAACAGCCCCACGGCGCCGGTGTCTCGCATCCGAAAAAAATAACATGGTGTTATGCTTGCGGCACATATGGGTAATTGAGTTAAACCGCGGAAACGCTATCGTTGGTCAACCTGTCGGATACCCGCGCCGCCATTTGCTGCCGTGAGACAATCGCTTGTGTCCAAGCATCAACCTTCGAGCTGTCGAAACTTCTCAGCGGATTGATCGTTCCGAATCGCATATTTGGCCTCGCCTGCGGTTCACGAAGCAGGCTGCCGGCGCTTTGCCGTGTTTTGCCTTGGAGCATGGGAGCAATCGCGTGACCAGGCGCTCGATCGCCACCGTCTCTCTCAGCGGCCCCCTCGATGAAAAGCTGCGTGCCATTGCCGCCGCAGGGTTCGACGCGGTTGAAATTTTCGAGAATGACCTGTTGTCGTTTAACGGCAGTCCCCGTGACGTCGGCCAGCTATGCCGCGATCTCGGTCTCACCATTTGCGCGTTCCAGCCGTTTCGCGATTTCGAGGGCATGCCCGAGCCGCAACGCGCCCGCAATTTTGCCAGGGCCGAACGGAAATTCGACCTGATGCTGGAATTGCAGACCGACCTGTTGCTGGTCTGCAGCAATGTATCCCCGGCCTCGCTCGGGGGTATTGACCGGGCCGCCGCCGATTTTCACGAACTTGGCGAACTGGCTGCCCGGCGCGGTCTGCGTGTCGGTTTCGAAGCGCTCGCATGGGGACGGCATGTGAACGATTATCGCGATGCATGGGAGATCGTGCGCCGCGCCGACCACGAATCGATCGGCGTTATCCTCGACAGCTTCCATGCGCTTGCGCCGTCGTTTCCGATAACCGCCATTCGATCGATTCCGGGCGACAAGATATTTCTGGTTCAATTGGCTGACGCGCCAAAGCTTGGCCTCGACATCCTCTCCTGGAGCCGGCATTTCCGATGCTTTCCCGGGCAAGGCGATCTGCCCGTGCCCGATTTCATGGAATCCGTGATCGCCACCGGCTATGCCGGGCCTCTCTCGCTCGAAATCTTCAACGACCAGTTTCGTGCCGGCTCGGCGGCGCGCACCGCTACCGACGGGCTGCGGTCGCTCATCTTGTTGCAGGATCGGCTTGCGGCCAAGAGCCCGAAGGCATCGCCGGATGTTCTCGAGCCGAAGGCGCAGAGCAGCGGTGTCGGCTTTCTGGAATTCGCGGTCAACGAGACAAAGGCGAGCGATCTTGCGGACTTGTTTGGCCAGCTCGGCTTTCGCAAGACCGGCCAGCATCGCAGCAAGGCGGTCGAGCGATGGTCCCAGGGCGAGGTCGAACTGGTCATCAATTGCGAAACTGACGGTTTCGCGCATTCGCATTACATCACGCATGGGCCGGGCGTGTGCGCTATCGCGCTCGACGTCGACGACGCCGGTCATACCATGGCCCGCGCGGAAGCGCTGAAGGCGCGGACATTCTACCAACCGGTCGGACCCGGCGAACTGGAAATCCCCGCGATCCACGGCGTCGGCGGCAGTCTGCTGTATTTTCTGGATACAGCAGGAAAGAACTGGGACACCGATTTCGAGCCGGTCGGGTGCGGTGCCGCCGCCGGCCATCTTCGTGCCGTTGACCACATCTCGCAATCGATGCCTTACGATGAGATGTTGTCGTGGCTGCTGTTTTACACCGGGATTCTCGATCTTCGGCGCTTGCCGGAACTGGAAATCGCCGATCCGCGCGGTTTGGTCCAGAGTCAGGCGCTCATCAATGCCGACCAAAGCCTGCGCATCGTTCTCAACGGGTCAGCCGCCACCCGAACCTTGTCCGCGCGCTTCATTGCTGAATTTTTCGGCTCGGGAGTCCAGCATATTGCTTTCTCATGCGACGATATTTTCCTGGCCGTCGCGGAAATGCGCGCGCGGGGTGCCAGCTTCCTAGATATTCCCGACAACTATTATGACGACGTCGAGGCCAAATATGATCTGGATGCCGAGACAATGGCCGATCTTCGGGCCAATCAGATTTTGTACGACCGTGAAGGCGATGGTGAATTCTTCCAGATCTATACCCACATTTTCGACGAACGATTTTTTTTCGAGATCGTGGAGCGACGCGATTACCAGGGATTTGGCGCCGCCAACGCCGCGGTAAGGCTTGCGGCGCAAGCGCGGGAAGTCCGCCCGCTCAACATCCCTCGTTTGTGAGCCGCCTTGTGCCGGGCGAACCAGCGGCGTCTCGCGACAAAAATAACATCGTGTTATGTTTGCGGCATAAATGAGTAATTGTGTTACACCGCGGACGCGCTATCGTTTGTCTGCCCTTTTGGGATCCGCACAGGGCCGCATGGCGCCCGCTACTAGCGCGAGACATATCGACTGTGACCAAACGTCAACTTTCGACCCGCCAAAGCTTTCTCACCGGATTGATCGGGGCCCCGATTGCGCACTCGGCGGCGCCTGCGCTGCACGAACAAGCCGCCGCCGCGTTGGGTGTGCGCTGCCACTATCAGCTGATAGAAGTCGCGGGCGCCGGGCGAGATGAGTTGAAGCTCATGCTCGAAGGCGTCCGGCGGCTGGGTTTTGCCGGCGTCAACGTCACCTTTCCCTACAAGGAAGCCGTGGTCGATCTGCTCGACGAGTTATCGCCCGGCGCGGCGCTGATCGGTGCGGTCAACACCGTCGTTGTCCGCGACGGCCGATTGACCGGGTACAACACCGACACCACAGGTTTTGCGCGCGCCGTTACGCCACTGGTCACCGCCTCCTCGCATGGCGCCGTCGCCGTGATCGGCGCTGGCGGTGTCGGCAAGGCGATTGCGTTTGCGCTGGCGGGTCTCGGCGTCACCGAATTGCGGATCTTCGATACCGAGCGCGCCAAGACCATGGATCTGGCAGCACGGCTCGAAGGCCATGTAAGAACCATCGTTACTCACAGTGTCGAGGACGCGTTGCGCGGCGTTGCAGGGGTGGTCAACGGCTCGCCGGTTGGGATGCTCCCGAGCCTTGGCACACCGGTTCCGGATAGCCTGCTGCATGCCGGGCTGTGGGTCGCCGATGCGGTCTATTCCCCGCTCTGGACGCCGCTGTTGACGACCGCGAGGGCAAAGGGCGCCACCGTGATGACCGGGCGCGAGCTTGCCATTTATCAAGCCGCCGACGCGTTCGAACTATTCACGGGGTTGGTGCCGCCCATCGCCGAGATGGGAATTGCATTCGACGACGTGATGGCAAAAAGATACACCGCTTCGCACGCTGCGTAGCGACACGGCCAACGATGCGACCATAGATCGCACGATCACAGGGGGAAACCGAATGAAGCCAGGAATTTTGGCGAGCGCCTTGCTCGCGACAGTCTTGACCGGAACCGCCTTCGCACAATCCGGCGCGCCCATCACCCTTGACCTTCCTCCAGCGTTAGCCAAGGCCCACATCACCTCCATTGCTCGAGCGGTAGGGAGCGGCAATCGATTTGCCCTCGGCACGGACGATGGCCGCATCCTTCCTGTGATGCTCGAGTTTACAGCCAGTTTCGAAGAGGGGGCACGCCAGATCGTTCCAACGGTCATCCTCGGATCTCCTGTGCAAGTGACTCCCTCCAAAGAGCAAATTATTCGGTTGGCCTATCAGCCAACGGAGCGAGGCACACTCGCCGTAGCCCTGACAGATCACGGGCGCCTTTGGTACACAGCCACACCGTTCGACAATTCTCCAGTTGCCCTGACCGGTTACGGTGCTGAGCCAGTGACGGCCTTGATCTTTGACAGCCGCGGCGAAACACTTTCGATTGGAACAGCCGGCGGGAACCTCTACCACTATGATGTGCGAGAGGGCACCCAGCCGAGCCTGATCGAAACCACATCGGTGGCTCCGGCGGGCACTTCAGTCACTGCCCTGTCCTACTTGATTGGAGATCGTTCGCTGGCCATCGGCAGCAGCACCGGTGATGTCTCAGTCTGGATGCCGGTACGTCAAGCTGAAGAAAGTCCGATCACTCGCTTTCGCCAGATTCATCGGTTCGACGCACATCCTTCTCCCGTCACCGGGATCTCTCCATCGCTTCGCGACAAAGGATTCATAACCGGCGATACGCGGGGCAATCTGTTTGTCCATTATTCCACTTCTGCACAGACGGTGCTGAAGCTTCCAGGAAACCAGCAGGCGATTCAGACCCTGACCTTTTCCCCCAAAGCCGATGGAGTCGTGGCCCTCACCGACCAGGGAGAATTGCACACCTATGCGATTCACAATCCTCATCCGGAGATAACACTCGCAACCCTGTTCAAACCCGTATGGTATGAAGGCTATGACGGGCCGGAACATGTGTGGCAATCCTCCAGCGGCGCCGATGACTTTGAGGCAAAGTTTGGCCTCCTTCCACTGATCTTCGGCACCCTGAAAGGGACCCTCTACGCCATGCTGGTTGCAGTGCCTCTGGCCCTCTTAGGCGCCATCTATACATCAATGTTCATGCACCCCAATCTTCGCGCCAAGATCAAACCGACCATCGAGATGATGGCGGCTCTCCCGACCGTCATCCTGGGTTTCTTGGCCGGCTTGTGGCTGGCGCCTGTGCTCGAACGGATTTTTCCTGCGATGGTTGCCATGGCTGTGGTCGTGCCCGTGAGTGTGGCAGTCACGGCGATACTTTGGCAATATCTCCCCGCCGCAATCACCCGCCGCTTTCGCCCTGGGATGGAATCGTTTGTCCTGATTCCTGTCATCATCGCCGCCGTCTGGGTCTGTCTAGGCTTGAACCAGCCGATCGAGTCGTTCCTGTTCGGATCCGACTTTAAAGCCTGGTTCGCCGCCCATTGGGGACTCAGGTACGACCAACGGAATGCCCTCGTGGTGGGGTTCGCGATGGGCTTTGCCATCGTTCCGATTATCTTTAGTATTTCCGAGGAAGCCTTGTCCAACGTCCCACGGCACTTGATCGCCGGGTCTCTTGCGCTGGGAGCCACCCGTTGGCAGACCTTGGTCAAGCTCGTGCTTGTTTCGGCGAGTCCAGGAATCTTTTCTGCCATGATGATTGGTTTTGGCCGGGCCATTGGAGAAACCATGATTGTCCTCATGGCCACAGGAAACACCCCCATCATGGATTGGAGCCTGTTCAATGGCTTTCGCACGTTATCGGCCAATATCGCCGTGGAAATTCCGGAGGCCCCTCATGGAGGCACCCTCTATCGCATCTTATTCTTGGCGGCCTTGTTCTTATTTATATTTACGTTTCTGATCAACACCGTGGCGGAAATCATCCGGCAGCGGTTGCGGACGAAGTATAGCCAGTACTAATGCGCGCACCATTCAAGAAATTCCTCGCCTCCGGGAACGTCTTCATCTGGGGATGCGCCGCCGGCGTTTCGGTATCCCTGCTCATGGTCTTTGGACTGTTGTTGTTGATCGTCATCAACGGCTTGGGATACTTTTGGACCGCGAACATCGTCGAGCTCACCCTGAAAGATAAACAGCACGTCATGGGGCAACTGGCCGGACGCGAGGTCATCCCTCGCTCTATCACGCCGGACCGACCCGAAGGGAAAAGCCGCCTTCGAGTAAAGATCGGGAATCGTGACATCTATGGACTTGATTTCAAATGGGTCAACGACGATCAGATTGCGTCAGAAACGTATCCGCCAGATATTGCACTCTTGGAACGCCGCGAATGGGGCAACATGTATGCCAGGATTAAGGCGGTCTACAAAGGAGAGACGCTTCAGGCAGAAGGGAATGACGCTGGGTGGATTGCATTGGCCCCACTGATCGACACCACCAATGCCCTTTATCAACAGATCACTCGGATCGAGAGAATCGAGATCGGCTCGATTAACACAGATATCGAGCAGGCGCGGTTGAAAATCCGCGCGCTAGAAATGGGGGCGGCCCCCGATACAAGGGAGAGAGGGCAAATCGATGGTCTCAAAGCCCAGGTTGCTGCCGCTGAGTCCCGTTATCAGGAAAAAACTCTTGAACTGGACACGCTACGCACACAATTCAATGAATACTCTGTCCTGATGGTGGATGCGAACGGACGAGAAAAACAGATCCCAGTCGGGCAGATCATTCGCGCTCTACGCCCGAACGAGATAGGCCTGATGCACAAGTGCTGGATCTATCTCACCAATGTGTGGTCGGTCCTCAGCACCGAGCCTAGGGAGGCCAACACGGAAGGCGGCATTTTCCCGGCCATTTTCGGCACCGTCATGATGGTCATCATCATGAGCCTCGCCGTTGTCCCCTTCGGCGTGCTTGCCGCGCTCTATCTGCGAGAATATGCCAGACAGGGCATCATGGTTCGGCTTGTGAGAATTGCCGTCAACAATCTCGCAGGCGTACCCTCGATTGTCTTCGGTGTGTTCGGACTAGGCTTTTTCATTTACGCCGTCGGAGGAACCCTCGATACCCTCTTCTTTCCCGAACGACTTCCGACGCCCACGTTCGGCACCGGCGGTATTCTATGGGCATCCCTGACCCTGGCCTTACTCACCGTGCCGGTGGTCATTGTTTCCACAGAAGAAGGGCTAGCTGCCGTGCCTCGGGAGTTTCGTGAAGGATCGTTGGCGCTTGGCGCAACCAAGTTGGAAACGATGCTCAAAGTCGTGATACCCTCTGCCCTGCCGGGCATTCTGACCGGATTGATTTTATCGATGGCCCGGGCTGCGGGCGAAGTGGCGCCGCTTATGCTGACAGGAGTCGTGAAGCTTGCGCCTTCGCTCCCCGTAGACGGTTCCTGGCCATTTTTTCACTTCGATCGAAAGTTTATGCACCTGGGATTTCATATTTACGACGTCGGCTTCCAGTCCCCCAATGTGGAAGCAGCAAAACCGATGGTCTACATCACAACTCTGGTATTGATCACCGTCGTCGTCCTGTTAAATTTGACGGCGATTGTCCTGCGTAACCACCTGCGCAAGAAGTATGCAGGATCAGTGTTATAAGAATCGTGATACACCCTTCTCCACCTTTGACACAAGAGTCGTCCCAATCACGAGAGCCCAACTCACAAAGGCTTAACGTGCAGAACGGTCTTCGACAGTCACCTGACCACGATTCCAAGGATCATGCCGTCAAACTGACCTTGAATCAGGTCAACTTTTTTTACGGGGACCGCCAGGCTCTCTTCAAAATCGATGTCGAGATCATCACAAACCAGGTTACGTCCTTCATTGGACCATCCGGCTGCGGAAAATCCACCTTACTGCGATGCCTCAATCGGCTCAACGATTTGGTTGAGGGCGTTCGATTAGAAGGGACCATGCTGCTTGACGGCATAGATATCTATGGTCCCAATGTGGATATCACCGATCTGAGAAAACGTGTCGGAATGGTCTTCCAAAAATCGAATCCCTTTCCGAAATCGATCTACGAGAATGTGGCCTATGGGCCGCGTCTTCATGGAATCCGAAACCGCGGCCGGTTGGATCAGATTGTGGAAGAGGGGCTCATAGGCGCAGGGCTGTGGGAAGAAGTGAAAGACCGTCTCCAAGCCAGCGCCTTCGGTCTCTCCGGTGGGCAGCAACAACGGCTCTGTATCGCCCGCGCGCTCGCAGTCAAACCGGATGTCTTGCTGATGGACGAACCCTGCTCGGCACTGGATCCAGTGGCCACCGCCAAAATTGAAGAGCTGCTCTTTTCCTTGAAGCAAGACTTGACGGTCGTCATTGTTACCCACAATATGCAGCAGGCGGCGCGGGTGTCCGATTGGACGGCATTCATGTACCTTGGCGAAGTAGTGGAGTTTGGTCTCACAAAGCAGATATTTACCACGCCCTCCAAAAAGCAGACCGATGACTATATCACCGGACGATTTGGGTGAAGGTGATGATACAGCGCCATTTTGACGAAGAACTCTCCGACTTAAAAACCAAGCTCCTGCGAATGGCCGGGCAGGTAGAAGATCAGATCGACCAGGCCCTCACAGCACTGGTGACGCGTGACTCAGCCTTGGCCCACCAGGTCATTGAGCGGGACCACCTGGTCAACTCGTTGGATGTGGAAATCGATGAAGAGAGCATCCGGTTGCTGGCCCTCCATCAGCCTGCCGCACGAGACTTGCGTCTGGTGACGACTGCGATGAAAATCGCCACCGAGCTCGAGCGAATCAGCGACCTGGCAGAGAATGTCTGCGAACGGGCGATCGAGCTGAATGAAGAGCCGCAGCTCAAACCCTACATCGACATCCCGATGATGGGTAACATGGCCCGGATGATGGTGAAGCAAAGCATCGACGCGTTCGTCAAGGATGATGCCACGCTCGCCCGAAAGGTGCTCACGGACGACGATTTCGTCGATAATCTGATGGAGCAATTGTTCCGCGAGCTGCTATCATTTATGCTCGAGGACACTCGCACGATTTCACGCGCCATTCGGTTGAGCTTTATTGCCAAATATCTCGAACGGATGGCCGATCATGCCACTAACATCGCCGAACTGGTAGTCTATCTCGTGGAGGGCAAGATCATTCGCCACATCACTCCGCCCGGATCTTCCACAAACAGCCTTGCAGAAAGCTAAGCCCTGCTGATCCTTCAAGTTACGGTTGATCTTTCCTCGTCGAAAAGAATCAGGGCGGTGCCTCGCCCCGTGACACAACAGGCTCAACTGCAAAAAACTCACGCGGCAGTCTAGACTGTGGCGCGTGAAGCACGTAACAATCGAGAAAGGCGCGGTCCGGAGTTCGAAGTTCGGAAAACCTCGAACTTCGGACCTCGAACCATCGTCAGTCTCGCCTGTCCCGCGAATCTCGCAAGGTGTCATGAACACCGCGCAAAGGCAATGAACGTCTTTAGCAGTCTGCGGAAATGCTATTTGAGCACACTAGAGTTTCGATGGTCTGCACGAGTGGCATACCAGGAGAACGCTCCTCCAGGATAGCGGCACGAGACACGCGAGACTGGCGGGAAAGGCGAGTAGCTCGAAATCAGGGCTTGCACGTCGCGCCTGTCGCGCGCTTGAGACGCTGGCGGACTTTTTCAACATCCAGCTAGCCTGCATTATTGAGGAGCGTGACTCGTGTGATGTGTGAGCTCTGTCCCTGCCTGTCGCGCTTTTCCCGCCAGGCTCGCCCGTCTCGCTTGAGTCAGGCATCGGCGATTGCAGCAGAAGCACTCATGAATAATGCGGGTTAAGGAAGGATGTAATTATGCCACGAAATGGCTAGAAAAGAGCATGTACTCAAATCGGTGTCGGCGAAGGACGATCTTGCTGCATCGGGCGAGTTGGTCGACGGTGCGGAAGATTTGATTCCACGTGTATTGGGGCATAAGGCAGATGAGCGTATCCAAACTGATGACGGTCTGCTCATTGAGATGGTCGAGAATGGTTGCCGTGAGAACATCGGTATTAGGATGCTCACATAGCAAAGGATGAACATCCGGACCTGATTCAAGAAGAGAACTCGTCGGCATAGGTACCTCCTGGTGAGATTATGGGAATGAGAGCCCCAGTTGATTGGCCTGTTGCGTAATCTTCGTCGGCGCCGGGCTGTATCTGACGGCCACGATGCGCATGAGACCCAGCGTGATTAAGATGCCTCCCAGTATCGCGAATTGATGCCACTCCCCGCCCGTGAACCATCGTGAGATCACCTCCGTCAGCATCACTACAAGGACTGTGTCGATAATAAACGTGACCCGGACGCGCCCGTCAGAGCAGTATGCGAGGGTGGTCTTCAACACTTCGACGACGGCCAGCAGGGTCAGTGTGTCGACCAATACCTGCCGAAGGGCCACTTCTACGTTGGCGGACAGAAGAAGCCGCAGGTCGAGAAACGTTTTTACGACGCCGCCTGCCAAACCAAAGAGAATCGTCAGGGTGAGCAGGCTCAGGATGAATCGCGTGCCCACTTCCCAGGCACGTGTGATGTCATAGGCCGTGAGCCTGATCATGAATCGCTTGGGCCAGCCGTTCGAGAGAGTCTGTTCCATTGTGGTTTGTATCATGGTCCTATTCGTGACTCGATCACGCGCTTCAGGCACCTCGACCGAATGAGACGATGAACAGCATGACGCCGAGCACGAGAGTAAAACGCATGCCCATTGCAAAGAGTGATGTGAAGAGATCAAATGCCATGTCTACG
>Ga0137409_10006840_pt1 | contig 11777 bp, 9 predicted proteins | sample CZODoug1_16funga_FD_122059 | JGI IMG/M metagenome (GOLD analysis project Ga0137409, IMG submission 122059) | Vadose zone soil fungal communities from Angelo Coast Range Reserve, California, USA - CZODoug1_16fungal (Hybrid Assembly) | ecosystem: Environmental > Terrestrial > Soil > Vadose zone... | reverse complement strand
TGCGCTCGGCCATGATAGTTCAACGAACAATCTGATCAGGCGCTATCGAAAACTCAAGGAGACATCGCTGTGACTCATGGCTATGACAGACCTTTGTATTTCCTGCCCTTCGACCACCGCGGCTCGTTCAAGACGGGAATGTTCGGCTGGAAGGGGGCCCTAACTCCGGAGCAGACGGCGCAGATCGCTGCCACTAAGCAGGTGATCTACGATGGCTTCAAGTCTGCTGTTGCGTCCGGTGTGGACAAGGAGAAAGCCGGGATCCTGGTGGACGAGCAGTTTGGTGCGGCCATACTTCGCGACGCGAGGACGCAAGGGTACGTGACCGCGTGCCCTGCCGAAAAGAGCGGGCAGGAAGAGTTTGACTTTGAGTACGGCGAGGACTTCGCCAAACATATCGAGGCCTTCCAACCAACGTTTTGCAAGGTGCTGGTGCGCTACAACCCTGAGGGCGATCAGGCGCTGAACCGCAGTCAGTCAGCCAGGTTGAGCCGGCTCTCGGAATACCTATATCGTCAGGGGAGTCGCAGCCAGTTTCTGTTTGAGCTCATCGTACCGCCGGAGAAATCGCAGCTCGATAGCGTCAAAGGCGACAAGAAAGCCTACGACCTTGAGCTTCGCCCTCGATTGATGGTCGGGGCCATCCAGCAACTCCAAGATGCTCACGTGGAGCCAGACGTTTGGAAGATTGAAGGACTCGATCGTCGCGAAGACTGCGAGAAAATCGTGGATGCTGCTCGACAAGGCGGGCGTGACAAAGTCGGCTGCATCATTCTGGGTCGCGGCGAAGACGACAAAAAGGTGCGTGAATGGCTGATGACGGCGGCCGGAGTCCCGGGATTCATCGGCTTCGCGGTGGGCCGCACAATCTTCTGGGAGCCGCTCGTTAACTGGCGGGCCGGGAAGATGACGCGAGACGCCGCTGTGGCCGAAATTGCCCGCCGCTATCGGGGGTTTGTGGACATATTTGAAAGTGCTCGCATAAAGACCCGCGCTGCTTGAACGGAAGAAACGCGACCGAATGGAATTCGATGTCGTGAAACTATTGCGAAGGAGTGATCTATGCAACTCGGAATGATTGGTCTGGGAAGGATGGGAGCAAACATGGTGCGAAGGGTGCTCAAGGGGGGCCACCGATGCGTAGTTTTTGACATGTCGCCGAAAGTAGTGGACGAGTTGGTGCAGGAGAAGGCGACAGGGAGTTCTTCACTGCATGAATTCGTGTCGAAACTGGAGAGACCCCGGGCGATATGGTTAATGGTCCCTGCGGCAGCCGTGGAGAAAACCATCGCTGACCTTCTGCCCCATCTTGAGCCCGAAGACATCCTCATCGACGGCGGCAATTCCTATTACGTGGATGACATCCGGCGCGCAAAGGAACTCGCGCCGAAGCGCATCCACTATGTGGACGTGGGGACGAGCGGCGGTGTGTGGGGCCTGGAGCGCGGTTACTGCATGATGATTGGCGGCGAAACGAGCGTGGTCAAGCACCTCGATCAAATCTTCTCGACGTTGGCGCCGGGCGCGGGTGACGTATCACGAACGCCGGGACGCGAGAAGTTTGACGGCACCGCCGAACAGGGTTACCTGCACTGCGGTCCAAACGGCGCCGGCCATTTTGTCAAAATGGTCCACAACGGTATCGAGTACGGCCTCATGGCCGCTTACGCTGAGGGGCTGGGCATATTGCACGACGCCAACGTGGGCAAGCAACAGCATGCGATCGACGCAGAGACCACACCACTGCGTGACCCCGAGCATTACCAATATGATCTCAATTTGCGTGACATCGCCGAGGTTTGGCGGCGCGGCAGCGTGATCGCGTCGTGGTTGCTGGACCTGACGGCGGCCGGCTTGGTGAATGATCCCGCGCTCTCGCAGTTTACTGGGCGTGTCTCGGATTCAGGCGAGGGCCGTTGGACGATCAAGGCGGCTATCGACGAGGCCGTGCCGGCACCCGTTCTCTCCGCAGCGCTCTACCAGCGCTTCACGTCGCGCGGTGAGGCCGACTATCAGGACAAACTTCTCTCAGCGATGCGCTACGGCTTCGGCGGACACCTGGAGAAAGCAGCCGGTAAATAACCGTGCGAGAAAGGAGATTTGCGATGAGTGATTCCCATTCCGACGCCCTGGTCTTCTTCGGCGCCACGGGCGATCTGGCCTACAAGAAAATTTTCCCGGCGCTGCAAGCCATGCTAAAACGTGGTCACCTCGACGTGCCAGTCATCGGTGTGGCCAAGGCTGGTTGGAATCTGGACCAGTTTCGAGCGCGGGCGCACGACAGCCTTGAAAAGCACGGAGGAATCGATGCCGCGGCTTTCGAGAGACTGAACGGACTGTTTCGTTATGTGGACGGCGACTACACAGACCCGGCCACCTTTCAAGCGATACGCAAAGAACTCAAGGGTGCGCAACGGCCCGCACATTACCTGGCCATCCCGCCCCTGTTGTTCGGAACGGTTGTGGAACAGTTAGCGAAGTCGGGCTCCGCCCAGAGCGCCCGCGTAATTGTGGAGAAGCCTTTCGGAAATGACCTCGCCTCTGCACAGGAGCTCAACCGGATCCTGCATGCAGCATTTCCCGAGTCCGCAATCTTCCGCATCGACCACTATCTCGGCAAGCGGCCTGTAAACAACGTGGTAGTTTTCCGATTTGCTAACGCGTTCATGGAACCGTTCTGGAATCGAAATTACATCGAAAGCGTGCAGATCACCATGGCGGAAGAATTCGGCGTGCAAGGACGCGGCGCTTTCTACGATCAAACTGGCGCCATCCGCGACGTGATCCAAAACCATCTCTTCCAAATACTGTGCAATCTTGCTATGGAGCCTCCGGTCCGCATAGACAGTGAAACCATTCGCGATGAGAAGGTGAAGGTACTGAAAGCGATTCGACCGCTGGAGGCGAACAATCTCGTGCGGGGGCAGTTCCGCGGCTACCGCCAGGAGAAGGGAGTGGCTCCCGATTCAAAGATGGAGACTTTTGCCGCGCTGCGACTGGAGGTCGATTCCTGGCGTTGGAAAGGGGTGCCATTCTACATCCGCGCTGGAAAGAACTTGCCTGTGACCTGTACGGAAGTTATCGGCAGGTTTCGAAAGCCTCCGACAGTCATCAAGGAGAGTGCTCTGTCCCGGAACCATTTGCGGTTTCGAATCAGTCCGGAGATGACAATAGCCATAGGCACAACTGTGATGGCTCCGGGCGAGGCGCTAAAAGGCGAAAATGTGGAGATGGTGGCGAGCCGTCATTCCCGTCCAGAGGAGATGGAGGCGTACGAGCGCGTGCTGGGCGACGCGATGGCGGGAGAAGCCACCCTCTTTGCCCGTCAGGATTACGTGGAAGAAGCCTGGCGAATAGTTGATCCGGTGCTGAAAGACAGCACTCCCATCCACGAATACGACAAAGGTGCGTGGGGTCCGAGTGAGGTCGACGAAAGAGTTTCACCCCCCGGAGGGTGGCATAACCCCACCGCCACGGACGAGGAAGACTTCCGCGTAGCCGCCCTAGTAGCATGACAAGGCGCGTCTTGCAAGACGATTGTGACTGGTTTTTGCGTCTGATGAGTGGGTTGTCACGCTGATTGGAGAAAGTCTCATGAAGGTCGAAGTGCTTGAGGATGCCGATTCCGTGGCACGAGCGGCTGCGGCGACAATTGCCGCAGATGCTCGTGCAGCGATCGCTGCTCGTGGCCGCTTTGCTCTAGCTGTCAGTGGCGGTCACACTCCGTGGATCATGCTGCGGGCGCTCGCTGAGGAAGAGATCCCCTGGGCGGGTGTGCATGTATTTCAGACCGACGAACGTGTGGCCCCCGACGGACACCCGGATCGGAACCTTACGCACCTGCGAGAAAGCTTGCTTCAGCATGCACCTCTGCGCCCAGAGCAGATCCACGCCATGCCGGTAGAAGCGGCTGACTTACAAGCCGCAGCTACTCAGTACACCTTGGCCCTCCGCGAGATCGCCGGATCGCCGCCTGTCCTCGACCTCGTGCACCTCGGTTTGGGCCCGGACGGCCATACTGCCTCTCTAGTGCCTGGGGATGCTGTACTTGATGTCGCCGATAAAGACGTAGCCCTCACCGGATTCTACCAGGGCAGGCGTCGAATGACTTTGACGTATCCGACGATCAATCGTGCCCGGAGGATACTTTGGGTTGTGACCGGGAGTGAGAAGGTAGAAATGCTCCGTCGCCTGCGCGAAGGCGATGTGTCAATTCCCGCCGGGCGGGTTCACCGCGAACAAGCTTTGCTGCTGGCCGATCGGGCGGCGGCAGAACAACTGGCCGCCGAATTCAAGCAAGGAGGATGACATGCGCTTGGGAATTGCCACGGATCATGGTGGGTTTGGATTGAAGGAAGAATTGGTTGCTCATCTCCGAGAGGCGGGGCATGAGGTAGTCGATTTCGGGGCGCATGGTTTGAATCCCGGAGACGATTATCCCGACTTTGTCATCCCGCTTGCACAGGCTGTCGTGGCGGGAACGGTCGAGCGCGGCGTGGCGGTCTGCGGTAGCGGCGTCGGAGCCTCGGTGTGTGCGAACAAAATTCCGGGAGTCCGCGCCGGGCTGGTGAGCGACCACTTCTCCGCGCGCCAAGGCGTCGAGGACGACCACATGAACATCATCTGCATGGGCGGCCGCACTATCGGACCTTACGCGGCCTGGGACATCCTCGAGGCGTTCCTGGCCGCCGAGTTCAGTCAAGCCCCGCGTCACCTGCGCCGCCTGGCAAAAGTGGCTTCCCTGGAGCCGGAAGTAATCAGCGAGCGTGGGGTTGGAACACAGCACAAGTCCTAAATCCGTCCAGGCCGCGGTTGGTGGCGATCGTGATGGCGCAGGCCACGCACGGGCAACGACTCGAACGTGAATCATAAAATCAACGTATTAATAAGGAGGAGACGATGAGTACGACGCAAGCTGCTCCACTAATGACAAACGCGGAAATCGACCTGTTGTGTGTCAATACGATCCGCACGCTTTCGATTGATGCGGTCCAGCAAGCCAAGTCCGGGCATCCCGGCACGCCCATGGGGCTCGCCCCTTTGGTCTACACCATATGGAACCGCACCATGCGTTTCGACCCGCAGGACCCGATTTGGCCTAATCGCGACCGTTTCGTGCTCTCGAACGGTCATGCGTCAATGTTGCTCTGGTCAGTGCTGCACCTTACGAAGACACAGGCAGTGAATGCTGAGTACGAAAGACTGGGGCAGCCCTCGGTGACGCTCGAAGATATCCGCCGCTTTCGCCAGCTCGGCAGCAAGGCAGCGGGTCATCCCGAGTACCACTGGGTCTCGGGCGTCGAGACAACCACCGGCCCGCTCGGCCAAGGCGTCGCCACGAGCGTGGGCATGGCCATTGCTCAGAAGTGGCTTGCCGCGCATTACAACATGCCCGGGTTCGAGATCTTTGATTACAACATCTACGCTGTTTGCGGAGATGGCTGCATGATGGAGGGCATTGCGTCCGAAGCGGCTTCGCTTGCCGCCCATCTAGGGCTCGACAATCTCTGCTGGGTGTACGACAACAATCACATCACCATCGAAGGCAACACTCGCATTGCCTTCACGGAGGACGTGGCCACCCGGTTCCTAGGTTATGGATGGAATGTTCTCCGGGTTGGTGATGCCAACGATACCGATCGCATCGAGCGCGCCCTCGAGACCTTCAGAAAGACAAGGGGTCGGCCGACCTTCATCATACTCGACAGCCATATTGGTTACGGTTCGCCGCACAGGCAGGACACAGCCGATGCGCATGGCGAGCCGCTTGGCGAAGAAGAGGTCCGTCTTACCAAACGCAACTATGGATGGCCCGAGGACGCGAAGTTCCTCGTGCCTGACGGAGTCTATGACCATTTTGCTGCGGGTGTGGGCGCACGCGGCGCAAATGCTCGTCTGGAATGGACGAAGCTCTTCGATTCATATAAAGCTACCTACCCCGAACTTGCAGCGCAGATCGAACAAATGCAGCGACGCGAACTCCCGGCAGGGTGGGATCGCAACTTACCCGTGTTTCCCGCCGACTCGAAGGGCATGGCGGGGCGAGAAGCCTCGGGCAAGGTGCTGAACGTGCTCGCGCAGAATATTCCCTGGTTCCTCGGTGGCTCGGCCGATCTAGGGCCGTCGAATAAAACCCTGCTGACATTTGAGGGTGCGGGGGATTTCCAGGCTATTAGCCCGGGTGGTAAGAACCTACACTACGGCGTCCGGGAGCACGCTATGGGAGCGATTGTGAACGGGCTCTCCCTCTCGAAGCTCAGGGGCTTCGGAGCGACATTCTTTATCTTCAGCGATTATGTACGGCCCGCTATTCGGCTCTCTGCGCTGATGGAACTGCCGTCTATTTTCGTGTTCACTCATGACGCCATGGGCGACGGAGAGGACGGCCCGACTCACCAGCCTGTTGAACACCTGGCATCGTTGCGCGCAATCCCGGGTCTGGTTACGTTGCGGCCCGCCGACGCCAACGAGGTCGTCGAGTCCTATCGCTACATCATGCGACTGCACCACAAGCCTGCCATCTTGGTGCTGTCACGCCAGCCTTTGCCGACCCTGAACCGCAACAAGTTCGCGTCGGCGTCAGGCGTGGTGCATGGCGCCTACGTGCTTGCGGACGCTCCCGGCGGCAACCCCGAAGTGATCTTGATCGCTTCGGGGAGTGAAGTCAGCCTCGCCGTGGATGCGCACGAGAAACTGCTCGCCGAGGGCATCCGCTCGCGTGTGGTGTCGATGCCGTCTTGGGACATCTTCGATCTTCAGACCCAGGAGTATCGCGACAGCGTGCTGCCACCTAAAGTGAAGGCGCGCGTCGCGGTCGAGCAGGCGTCCACTTTTGGATGGGAGCGATATGTCGGCACTTCCGGCCGCGTGATCGGGATGAAGACCTTCGGGGCCTCGGCGCCGCTCAAGGAGCTCCAGAGGAAATTTGGTTTCGAGCCGGACGGGGTGGTGGCGGCAGCTAAAGAGCAGTTGGGTAGGGAGTGATCCGTGGATTTCGTCGTCGACCGAGCGATCACCGAAGGGAAGATGTCTGCTGCGGCGAAGGATGTTGAAAGCACTGGCCGAAGCTCTCCTCTTGGGGCCACCGTTTTTCCTGGCGGGGTCAATTTCAGCGTCTACTCGCGGAACGCTTCAGGCGTGGAGTTGCTGCTCTTTAACCGGGAAGATGATATGCAACCCGAGCGCATGATCACGATCGATCCGGCGACCAACCGAACCTACCATTATTGGCACGTATTCGTGCCGGACCTGCAACCGGGGCAACTTTACGGGTATCGAGTCCACGGACCATTCGACCCCTCGAGCGGCATGCGGTTTGATCCCGGCAAGGTTCTGCTCGATCCGTATGGGTGCGGCGTAGTTGTTCCCAAGAATTACAGCCGCGTTACTGCTCGCCTCGAAGGCGATAACGCCTCCACGGCGATGAAGAGTGTGGTGGTGGATCCACACGCGTACGATTGGGAAGGCGACACACGGTTGCACCGCCCGTCCTCCCGGACCATCATCTACGAGATGCACGTCGGAGGATTTACGCGGCACCCCAGTTCCGGGGTTTCGGAAAAAACACGCGGCACATACGCCGGTTTGATCGAGAAGATTCCATATCTCCAGCAACTCAGCATCACTGCCGTCGAATTGCTGCCGGTGTTCCAGTTCGACGTCCAGGATGCCCCGCCCGGACGGGTCAACTACTGGGGATATGCGCCAGTCTCGTTCTTCGCGCCCCATCGGGGCTACAGCTCACGTCAAGATCCGCTCGGCCCAGTGAATGAATTTCGAGACATGGTGAAGGCGCTGCACCGAGCGGGTATTGAGGTCATTCTTGACGTTGTCTTCAATCACACCGCTGAAGGCGACCACCGCGGGCCGACGCTGAGCTTTCGCGGGCTGGAGAACAGCGCCTACTACATTCTTGAACAGGACCGATCGCGTTACGCGAATTACAGCGGCACGGGGAATACGCTTAACGCCAATCATCCCGTCGTCCGTCGGATGATCGTGGATAGCCTCCGCTATTGGGTGGAACAAATGCACATCGATGGCTTTCGGTTCGATCTTGCGTCGATCCTGGAGCGGGACGAGTCGGGCATTTTGATGCCGAGCCCGCCGGTGCTGTGGGATATCGAGTCGGACCCGGCGCTCGCGGGCACTAAGCTTATCGCCGAGGCCTGGGATGCGTCCGGTCTGTACCAGGTAGGTAGTTTCATCGGGGACAGTTGGAGGGAATGGAATGGCCGGTTCCGCGACGATATTCGCAGCTTTTTCCGTGGCGATGAGGGTTCGGTGACATACCTCGCAGACCGGTTGCTCGGCAGCCCCCAGATTTACGGTCACAAGGAACGCGAGGCCGAGGAGAGCGTTAATTTCGTGACGTGTCACGACGGTTTCACACTCAATGACCTCGTCTCCTACAACCAAAAGCACAACGAGCCGAACGGCGAAAACAATCGGGATGGCGCGAATGACAATCGAAGCTGGAATTGGGGTGTCGAGGGCCCAACCGATGATCCTCTGATAGAGAAGCTGCGAGACCGGCAGGTAAAGAACTTCCTCACGGTGACGATACTCTCGCTGGGTCTGCCGATGATTTTGATGGGCGACGAAGTGCGGCGCACCCAGCAGGGCAACAACAACGCGTACTGCCAGGACAACGAGACCAGCTGGTTTGACTGGACTCTGGTCGCGAAGCATGCCGATGTGCACCGGTTCGTGACACTGCTCAACGCACGACGGCTGTTGCGAGACGCAGAGCCGGAGGGACGGCGCCTCAGTCTCAACCAGGTCCTCCGGAAAGCGATTAAGGCCTGGCACGGTGTAAAACTCGGGCAACCGGATTGGGGCGATTCTTCGCACAGCCTGGCAGTCACCGCGGAGGCTCGAGACGAGAAGCTGTTGGTTCACCTGATTCTGAATGCCTATTGGGAGTCGCTCGAGTTCGAGTTGCCCCGAGCGGGCGACGATGACGGGGACTCATGGCACCGATGGATCGACACTACTCTCGACTCCCCACAAGATATCGTTGAATGGGAGACGGCGCCAACGGTTCCGGGCGGCACCTATCGGGCCGGGCCTCGCTCTGTGGTCGTGCTTTTCGCTCGCCTGGAAGATGGTGAAAATTCAACTTGGTAACCAGCGTTAAAGGCGACGCGAACAACCGCCAGCCGTGGTCTGCACGTAGACATACCGGTCCATGGGACGATACGGTGATGGCTGACCGTGCTGGACCGCAGTAGGACAGTACCAGTTTAACTTTAGGAGCGTGAACGCACATGGAAAGTGCACTTGCAGAATCGGATCGCCGATCTGAGATTCCAGGCACCGCTGCCGTCGTTCAGGGAAATGGCGGGTTGCAGAAGGTACGCATCACCTCTCCAGAAGTTGAAGGGGAGATGTACCTGCATGGCGCGCACATCACTTCCTGGAAGCCCACGGGCAAAGAGGAAGTGCTCTTTCTCAGCTCGCAGTCGCGATGGGAACAGGGACACGCAATTCGTGGAGGCATACCTATCTGTTTCCCCTGGTTTGGAGGCAAGGCGGACGACCCGAAGGCGCCGGCGCACGGGTTCGTGCGAACGAAGGCGTGGCAGCTTGAGACGATAGCGCGGGTCGAGGATGGGGTCACAGTCAGCATGTCCACCGAAAGCGACGAAGACACGAAACGATGGTGGCCCGCCGAATTTCGTCTCGTCTATCGCGTCACGTTCGCTTCAGAGCTGAGACTCGAGCTTGTGGTGACGAATACTGGGAAAGCATCACTGCGCTTTGAGGAAGCTCTGCATGCGTACCACAGAGTGGGGAATATCCTTAAGACGCGAGTGGGAGGTCTGTGCACGGTCCATTATATCGATAAGACCGAATCGAATCGGAAGAAGATTCAGTACGGCGAGATCGCAATCGTCTCAGAAACCGATCGCGTGTACCTAAACACAAGCAATGCAATCGAATTGGAAGACCCTGTCTTACGTCGTCGCACCCGCGTTGCGAAAGAAAATTCACGCACGACTGTTGTGTGGAATCCCTGGGTGCAGAAGGCACATTCCCTGTCAGATTTTGCGGATGACGAATGGATGCAAATGGTCTGCATCGAAACCAGCAACGTCTCCGATTTTGCCGTGGATCTCGCACCCGGCCAGCAACACAAAATGAAAGCCGTTGTCAGTGTGGCTGATTTTTGAATCCACAGAGAGGTTCGAAGGATTCTCGATGGACGATTGAAAGTCTTTCGAGACGACCGATACATTCTACCTTCAGTTGAGGGGCCTGGCGCCAAGATCGGGAGGCAGGTCTGGATTGTTGCGTAGTTGAAGCCTCAGCGAAAAGTCGCGCCTCAGTCGGCGGTCTCGCCCCTTCATATCAGGTTCCCGCCGCTGGAGAAAAATTCTCGTGCGTGACACTGGCTGCTTTCTTCGCGAAGTCATAAGTAGCTTTGAGATTTCCGCCGAAGAACCGCACATTCCCTTTGATGTCGCGCGCCAGCAACCGCTGGCCATCTTTATCGGTGAATTCACAGTGAACACTTATCGAGGTCGCCCCGGCAACAGTAGTTACCTGTCGCGCTCTTTCACTGCCTTTCTTGAAGCCTCGAACTGTGCTACGGAGGACGATGAGACCGGGAGCGTCGGCGGAGTTCCGGTCGCCTTCGCGATAGACTTGCTGGATCCCACCCTTCTTCTGCAGCTGTTGAATCAAGTTTTCATAGAGCGACACCTGGAATTCCGCGGGCAACTTAATCTCGTCCGATTGGATCATCATGACCCTGATCGCGGATGCATTTACCTTCGCCAAATGCCTGCCCTGCGCTTGCAAGAGCGGCTCCTTCGTGTCCGACAGATTAGAAGTATCCGTGGTTGGATCTCCTCGCGTTGGGATGCTTGTATGCGCCCCCAGTCCGATTAGTTCGTTCTTGATGACATCTGCTGTGCCGACCGGGGTGGTAAAGATGACGCCGTGAAGGCCTCCATCAGCGTCCCGGTATTGAATCGTCAGAGTATCCAGCTTGGAACGAAACAAGCTCAGGAAACGGCCAGATTCGTAAGGCGCAAACATTGTCAGCGTGCCCACACTTCCTCGAATTACGCGTTGGCTGTCACTTCCTGTGACAACATCTTGCACGGCACTTGGAGCCAAATCAGAGTTGCTCCTGGAATGAGTGAAGCGCAGATTCCCGTTCTCAATCGTCAGACTTCCTCCTGTACTGTTTTTCACACCTGCGAGACCCGTGAGTTGCACGGCTTTCGTCGGCGTCTGCTGTTGTTGAGCATTACTGACCGAAACCAATAGACCCGCCATGAGAATCGCACTAGCGAACACAGCCACTTTCACGCTCGAAGCCATCTAGCCTCCTATTGATCCCATCTTCAGATGTCCTGATCATTACTGGATCCATTGCCCCTCTGGGCTCGCTGATTCCAATGCTTGATGAAGTACAGCCCCCCCACAGAGCGCGATGGCGCTCAACCCATTCAGAAACGCATTGAGCGCCGGCAGGAAGGTCCAGTGCCCCGCGAATTGGGCCGAGGCTTGGTGTCCGTAGAGCAGCCATAGCAGGAACGAGACAGCAGTAGCGCTTCCTGCAACAATTGCTCCCAAAACCGCGCGCGGGTTGGCATGCCCCTGTTCCATAAAGCGATTAGAGCATATAAAGCAGCAAGCGGGGTGAATTCGCCGTGTTTCGGCTGAACTCCGAAAGCATTCCGCGTTTGCCGACTCATCGTGCGGGAAGTAGTATCCGGCACGGCCGAGCCCCAGTGGATTTAGGTACAGCGAGTAGAATGGAC
>Ga0137409_10002735_pt2 | contig 11778 bp, 10 predicted proteins | sample CZODoug1_16funga_FD_122059 | JGI IMG/M metagenome (GOLD analysis project Ga0137409, IMG submission 122059) | Vadose zone soil fungal communities from Angelo Coast Range Reserve, California, USA - CZODoug1_16fungal (Hybrid Assembly) | ecosystem: Environmental > Terrestrial > Soil > Vadose zone... | reverse complement strand
CGGGCCGTATTCATCCGAGACAAAAACGGTGAAGCCATCGTTGGAAACGCGAATGCTCTCTGGGTCCAAACGCGCGTCAAAAGGATCCTGAGAAGAGTGATTGGGATCGAAATTGTCCGAGCGGCCCGTGAAGTAATGGCGGAAGGGGCGATTGATCGGGGGAACGCCCGAGCCGACGCTGAGGCCATTGCCGGATCCGTAGACCAGAGGCAACGCGGAGAAGAGCAGTGTGGTGTCCTGCAATTTGGGAGTTATCGTGAAGGGTAGGCCCCCAGTCGCCGTACTGGGCTGAAGCTTCATAGAGATCGTATGGAAGCGCGCGACGAAAGAGGCGGTGTCGTCAATCAGCGAATCGTAGCTGACAGCGTTCGGCCCGCGATCGGGCACGGCAAGGAAAGTATCATTTCCCGCGTAGGTCATGCCGGAGCCAAAGCCGCCAAGAAGATCGGCGGAGACGCCATTTTCGAGCGTGTAATTCAACCCGGAAAGATCTTTGTTGGAACCGGCTCGCGAAGAGGCGAGCGTTCCTCGGGCTATGAGATTGATTTGTGCCGAAGCGGGCAGCGCGAACAGGAGAATGAGACCTAGTACATTAAAACCTGATTTGGCATGCGATTTGGACACGGTGATGCTTTCCCCCTTGGTTGTTTGGCGATGGATGAAGCAACAGCGGGAGAAGACGGTAGCGGTTAGTTGTGAACGATTGGTTACAGGAAGTTGAAAGAAAAGCTAGAGAAGTATTTCATTCGAGCGCGTAGACGTTGCCGTCTGTTGAGCCGAACACAACGGTGTTATCGAGCACGGCAGGAGAAGAGAGTACCGCGCCGACGGTCATCATTTTGGAGACGCCACTGACCATGTCGTCGTAGAAGAAATCAAAGAAGGCGGCTTCGTACTTTGGTGAGCCGTCGTCTTTGGTGTAAGTTGCGCCGTTTTTCTTCGAACCGTCAGTATCAAACGACCACGCCGGCTTTTGCGTTTTCAGGTTAATTGCGATGAGGCGACCTTGATGTGACCCAATGTATGCAAAATCGCCAGCGATGGCAGGGGACGAAAACATCGGCCAATGTTTGAATTCGAGATTGAAGACCGAAGCCCCGGTTTTTGCCTCAAGTGCGTGAAAGAGTCCCGTATCTGAAGTGGCGAAGTAGACTCTTCCGTCGCGAACCGCGGGAGAGGAAATGACCCAGGAGCCCTTGTTGGAAAAGGCCCAAACCTGTTTTCCGGTGGCCGCCTCCAGCGCATAAAACTTTGAATCGCGGCATCCGAAGTAGACGACTCCGTCTGCCACCGCCGCCGAAGACTGAATGCCCTGCTGATTATGAATGTCCGGGTCCTCGCCGGTCTTGAACCGCCATTTTTCCTTTCCAGTAGCGGCATCGATCGCATAAAAGTAGCTGTCCCAACTGCCAACGTAGAGCGTTCCATCAGCGAGTGCGGGCGAAGCATGAATCACATCACTAGCCTTGAATCGCCATTCCATGAATCCAGTGGTCGCATCAAGGGCATACACATTTCCGTCGCCTGAACCAAAATAGACCGCGCCGTTGGCAATCACCGGCGAAGACAAAAAGAAGTCGAACGGATCGGGCATAAGTTCGGCGGCGGGTTCGGACCCGTGAAGATGTCGTGCCGCGAAGCGTCGCTCACCATCAGTCTTGAATTTCCATTTGAGCTTGCCGCTTGCAGCGTCCAGACAATAAAAATTGCTGTCGTAGCTTTCAAAAAACACGGCGCCGCCCGAAACAGCCGCCGAGCCGGAGACGCGGCCTTCCGTTTCGAATTTCCATTTGAGAGTTCCGGTAGCGAGGTCAATCGCATAAAAATTGTGATCGCTGCTGCCGACGTAAACCGTATCGCCACTAACCACCGGCGAAGAGAGCACGGGCCCCTTCGCCCGAAATTGCCACTTCACTTTGTGAAACTCCGGCACGCCCGGCGCATTGAAAACGCCGGTGCGCGCGGCGTTCGAATGAAAATGCGCATCTTGCGCGTGAACCACGGGAACTATGGCGAGTGCGGCAGCGCCGAACGCAATCGTAAGGGCGAACTTCGTGCGTGGGGGCATCGAGGAAACCTCCGTCGGTGGATAGACGCAGCCCTAACCAATTCGTTTTTATAACGAATCCCTAAATTTCACAAAATATACAGTGAAAATGTGAACTAACGGGCCTCGACGCGCCAGGTGTCGCCCGCGCGCAGAAGCTTCTCCAAATTGCCCGGCCCGCGCTTGGCCAGCACGTCTTTCAACTGATCGTGGATCACGTCTTCGTAGCGGGGAATTTCCGGCCACGACCGCAGAACGCCGATCGGTGTGGGAAACCCTTCGCGACGCTCGATTTGCGCGAGCTGGAAAGCATAAGCCGGATCCGGATGGTGTGCGTCGTGTACCAGTAAATCGGCCTCGGTGATTCCGTTGCCGAGCGCGACCATTTCGAGGTCGCCAGACGCGATGCGGCGGATGCCCTTGTCCTTATTTTTTCCATAAATCATTGGCTTGCCGTGCTCAAGCTGCACGATGTGCTCGCTGCGCGCATCTTTTTCCGTAAGCGAAAACCACGCGCCGTCGTTAAAGATGTTGCAGTTCTGCAGAATCTCAATAAACGCAGACCCCTTGTGCGCAGCCGCATGCTTCAGCGTGTCCTTCAGGTGCGCCTGAAATACGTCGACGCTGCGCGCAACGAATGTGGCTTCTGCGCCAATCGCCAGCGAAATCGGATTGAACGGCCGGTCCAGCGAACCATACGGAGTGGACTTTGTCTTCTTGTTCAGCTCGGAAGTCGGCGAATACTGGCCCTTCGTCAACCCGTAAATACGATTGTTGAATAGCAATACTTTCAGCCCGACGTTGCGGCGCAGCATGTGGATCGTGTGATTGCCACCGATAGAAAGCGCGTCACCATCACCGGTGGCGACCCAGACTTCCAGGTCGGGGCGAATTGTCTTAAGTCCGGTTGCGACCGCGGGCGCACGTCCGTGAATCGTGTGGAAACCAAACGTGTTCATGTAATACGGAAACCGCGAAGAGCAGCCGATTCCGCTGATCACAACAAAATTTTCACGCTTGATACCGAGTTCTGGGAACACGGATTGCACCGCGGAGAGAATTGCGTAGTCGCCGCAGCCGGGACACCAGCGAACTTCCTGGTCGGTCTGAAAATCTTTCTTCGTAAGGACGGGCAACGTGGCGGTAGTCATTTTAGTTCTGTACCCCGGATTCCATTTTTAGAAAAGCTAACCCAGCAGCTCTTCGATTTTTTGTTCGAGCTCGGACTGCTTGAACGGCCGGCCTTGAATCTTATTCAGGCCGATAGTGTCCACGAGAAATTTTGCTCGCAACACCCAGCTGAGCTGTCCCATATTGAGCTCCGGCACGAGCACTTTCTTGTAACGCTTCAAAATCTCGCCCACATTCGAAGGTAGCGGATTCAGGTGACGCAAGTGCAAATGCCCGATGCGCTTGCGGCCTTCCTGTTTTTCGCGCTGCGCCTTCACCGCAGCGGTAATCGCCCCGTGCGTTGATCCCCACGCGACAATCAGCAAGTCGCCGTCGGCATCGCCTTCGGGTTCCGCGAGCGGAATGTCCTGCGCAATCGCCTCGACTTTTGCAGCGCGAATGCGAACCATTTTCTCGTGATTCAGCGGCTCGTAGTTGATGTTGCCGCTGACGTCCTGTTTTTCAAGGCCACCAATGCGGTGTTCAAGGCCAGGCGTGCCGGGAATTGCCCAGGGGCGCGCGAGCGTCTCCGGATTGCGGCGGTACGGCTTGAAGTCCACAGGATTCGTTTCAAACATCACCGGAATTTCGGGCAGCTCGCTGATCTCCGGAATGCGCCACGGCTCGGCGCCGTTCGCAAGGTAGCCGTCAGAAAGAATGATAACGGGGACCATGTATTTCACCGCAATGCGCGAAGCTTCCAAAGCAGCCCAGAAACAATCGCTCGGCGTCGCTGCGGCTATCACTGGAATCGGAGCTTCGGAATTACGCCCGAAGAGCGCTTGCAGCAAATCGGCCTGCTCCGTTTTTGTCGGCAAGCCGGTCGAAGGCCCGCCGCGTTGAATGTCGCAAATGATCAGTGGAATTTCGACGGCAATCGCGAGTCCCATCGCTTCGGTCTTGAGTGCCATGCCCGGACCCGATGTGGTCGTGATAGCCAGCGCACCCGCATAAGCAGCGCCAATCGCACTCGTAATCGCCGCGATTTCGTCCTCGGCCTGAAATGTAATGACGCCGAAATCTTTGTATTGCGAAAGCTCGTGCAAAATATCCGACGCAGGCGTAATCGGATAGCTGCCTTGAAACAAACGCAGTCCTGATCTTTGCGACGCAGCGACGAATCCCAGCGCGAGCGCCTGATTGCCGCTCATGTTGCGATAGAGGCCGGGCGAAAGTTTTGCCGGCGGAATTTCGTAACTGATTTGAAACGCTTCGGTGGCTTCGCAGTACGCGTACCCCGCCTTCATTGCGAGCTTGTTCGCTTCCACGAGCAGCGGCTTTTTCGAAAATTTCCCCTCAATCCACCGAACCGTCGACTCCATCGAGCGGTTGTACAGCCAATAGCACATGCCAAGGGCAAAGAAATTCTTGCACCGGCTGACGGATTTGGCGTCCATGCCAAGATGTTCGAGCGCAACCTTGGTCAAACGTTCTAGTTCAACTGAAAAAAGCCGGTACTTGTCGAGCGAATGATCCTCAAGTGGATTCGAAGTCATTTGCGCTTTGCGCAGATCGTTTTCCGCAAAAGCGTCCGAGTTAACAATCAAGATTCCGTTGGCCTTCAAGTCCGCGACGTTAGTCTTCAACGCGGCAGGGTTCATCGCGATAAGCACGTCCACTGCGTCGCCAGGCGTAAAAATCTCATTCGAAGAAAAATGCAGCTGGTAGCCGCTCACACCTGGTAGCGTGCCGGCAGGGGCGCGTATTTCGGCAGGGAAGTCCGGGAACGTGGCGATGTCGTTGCCATAGAGCGCGACCGTATTCGTGAACTGGCCCCCGGTCACCTGCATACCGTCGCCCGAGTCTCCGGCGAAGCGGATTACCGCTCGGTCAATGACCTCGCGCTTGGTTTTCGGCAGAGGTATATCAGTGGTAGTAGCCATTCCGGTTTCAAACTCCCCCAAACGAAAAGCATAACACAAGGAAACGACGGGAGATGCGACGTGCGGCGAGGGATAACACTCAGAAATTTGATAGAGCGAATCAAGAAAAACAATGCAAGAGAATCTCTACCGCACGGCTTCCGCAGCTTTGAGGAAGCGGCCGCGATACACCGCCATGACAATCAGCAGCGCGATAGCGAAGATATAGGAAAAGGCGTAAAACGCCTCCATTAAACGCGGAGGGAAAATCGCCTGGCCCGCTGGGAGCGCGGGGTTCCTGGCGGCAATTTGGGCCATCATATCGTTCATTGCGGCCATGAATTTCGGATTGAAAAGCGTGACGACCCCGCTCAAGAGGAATAGAGATTTCACAATCAGAAGTGAATCAAGCCCCCAGCGCCGCAATTTGAAAATACCGACGACGAACACGATGTAGGCAGCACCGAGAGCGGCGCGACGCGTGGACGAGTGAAGAGAATCAACCACCAGATGCCGACGCTGAGAGGGATTCCATAGAAGATCACCAGAAACACGCGCAGGAAGGTAATCGTCGCGCCGGGATTCGCTGCTTGAGGAGTCGCCTGGGAAACAATGCCACTGATCAGCCAGATGGCCGCCACACCGAAGGCCGATATAACCACCATAAGACCGGCCCACACGAGAATGGCTATCCGCGCCCAGTTGCGGCGGCGAAGGACATTAATTGCAACAACTAACTCTCCCACGCAAACTGCCAGGAAAAAACAATACATCGCGGCAGCCAGAACCCGGGTCGCCTCCGGCATAGGACGCGCGCTCTGGCCCGAAGGCAGGTGCGGCAGCGCCAATAGAGACACCATCACCAGGCCGCAGCCAAGAATGCCGACACTGGCAAAGAGGACGGCGACAACCCCCGCCGCGGTGACGGAGGGTAAGGACTCACGCCTGGGAAGCATGAGACGTATATATCATCTTTGGAATTAGTGGGAAATGACCTACTTGGACACGCGTTTCGAACTTTCGACTGCTTTGAGAAAATTGGGACGGTAGTAGAACATTCCGGCAACAAGCAGGGCGGTGGGAATGGCCGAGACGACGGCGGAGATCGATTGCGGAAAACGAAGCAGATCCACGCCGGGATAGTTTTGAGGAATCTGAAAAAAGTTCAGACAGGTACGAATGTATTCGGGATACGCAGGGCTGATTTGGCTCACAAAGAGGCTGACCAGCCAGAACACATGCACCCCAATGGCCGCTGTGTAGCTCCAACGCCAAAGCTTGAGCAGTCCGAAGCCACACAGGAAGAAAGCAAGAATATTTGCAATCCAGATCCATTTGCTCGCAGACAGGGAATAGACGTGAGTGAAGAGCATTGCGGGGACGCGCCCAAGAATGAGCGGCCACGAAACGGCGCTCAGCGTCGAGGAAGCGATCATGAGCCACGCAAGGAGCGCGATAGGCGGAGGACAAACAGGTCTACCTGGAATTGCAGAAATTTCAGCGGGCGGGACGGAAGTAAACTGAACGGCGGTGGATTTCCGGGAAAAAAGAACGATCCACCATATCGCTACCAAGAAAACAAAGAGATAGACAACAAAAAGTCTAAGGAACTCAGACTTGTTCGCCAGGTGAACGTCAAGCCCGAGAGCCGCAAGAGGAGGAGCTCCGGAAATGAGCAGAATTGGAGCCAGCATCCCGAAGGCGCAGAACAACATCACAATTGCGCCAAGGACAAGCGCAGCAATACGTGCCCAGGCCTTTCCAGAAAGGACCGCAATCGCAATCACAACCCCGAGAACGCCCGCCACCGAAATGATCCAGAAAGCAGGAGCATAGACGTTGTATGGGAATTCGTTAGGCAGACCTCCGCCTAACTCAATGGCAAGAATGGCCCAAAAGGCTATGTGAATCAGACTGAGCAACAGAATCGAGCTGGCGGCCATGCGTACTGCGGGAGTCAGCGTTGCCATTGATGAAAATGTACAGGAGCCGCCCGCAGGGCGGAATAGGCGTTCACGAAACAAAGGCGAAAAAAGTAGATTGACGTTCGCTTTGTTTTCGCCTAGATTGGCTATGGAAAAGTCCGGCGCCGCCAACGGCGATTTGACGAGTCGAGGAGGCACCACATGGCCCTCACCAAACGACAAAAAGAAGTGCTCGATTTTCTGGTTTCTTTTGAAACCAAACACGGATACGCGCCGAGCTTTGAAGAGATTGGCAAGGGACTAAAGCTCACTTCGCTCGCGACCGTCCACAAACACATTTCCACTTTGGAAAAAAAAGGATTTATCCGTCGCGGATATAATCAGAGCCGCTCGATCGAAATTGTGCAGTTGCCAAAGCCGGTAAAAGAGCAGGTGCTTGATCGCAGAGCGCAAGAGTTGCCTCTCGTAGGGCGAATTGCAGCAGGCCGTCCTTTGGAAGCGGTGGAGGAACGCGAAACACTCTCGCTCGGCGATTTTGCGCGCGGGGGGAACTCCTTCGTTTTGCAGGTGAAGGGAACTTCCATGATTGAAGACCACATCTTGGATGGCGATTTCGTTGTCTGCGAGCAGACGCAGGTTGCGAATGCCGGCGACATAGTCGTGGCGCTGGTGAATGGGGAAGACGCCACGCTTAAGCGTTTTTATCGTGAAGGCGCCGGAAAAATTCGCCTGCAGCCGGCCAATTCAGAAATGGGTCCGATTATGGTGAATGCTGCGGACGTGAAAATTCAGGGCCGCGTGATCGGCGTCCTGAGGAAATACTAGAGTCCGGCAAAGATTTCCTGAAACCGGATACTCCATCCGAACATCGAAACTCCTGTAAGATTGCTGCCCGCGCTGTAAGGCGCGGGCGTTCCTTTTAGCTGCACCAAGTTTGAGAAGGAATCCCTTGTCCGAAAAACGCGAAGTCATTGTGATTGTCGAGCCAGACGCCGCGCTAAGCGCCGCACTGACCGAATTGCTTAATTCTTCAGGCTACGACGCAAGAGTTGCAGGCTCTCAGGCAGAAGGGTTCAGGTTAGTGCAGGAAAGCGCCGTGGACCTCTTCGTTCTGCGCGCTGACCTAATGGATCTGCAGTGCTGCAACGCCCTCGCCGAAATCAAAGGCGCCGCGGCCACAGCCGATACAAAAGTGTTGCTCTTACTAAGCGGTGGTCCATCAGAACGCGCACGCGGTCTCGATTTAGGCGCAGACGACGCAGTGACCGTGCCTCCGGATTCGACTGAGCTCCTGGCGCGTGTGCGCGGCCTGTTGCGCTTGAAACATGCCGCCGAAACGCTGGAACGCCAGATCCAAATCGCCGATCAGGGCCGCGAAATGGCGCAAACCGCCCTGCAAGCCGTTGCTGTCACCGAAAAAATGACTCGCGACGCTTTTTCCCTTGAGCGTGCTCTGAAAATCGGCGTAAGCGCGCTCTTTGCGATTGCTCTGGTAATTGCCGGAATTTTCTTCCTGTTTTCGCGCAAGGCGGAAAAGGAAAACACTTTGGCGCATATGGTCATCGCGCAGATGCAGCGCGGACTGCAGTCGCAGGACCAGATTATGGCCGAGACGAAGAAGGCGCGCGAAGAGCTGGCCAAGAACGATCCGCTGCTCCAAAAACAGGACTTGCAGCAGAAATCCCAGGAATTGAAGCAAAAGATGGCTTCGGCCACGGGCGATACCTCCGAATTGCAGAAGCAATTGGACGAGACCAACTCGCGTCTCGCTCGCGTACAGAACGATGCGGAAGGGGCAGAAAACGTCATCCGTGTTTCAGCGCCAAGCGTTTGCCTGCTCCATATCTCCGTGGCGTTTCGCGATCGCAACAGCGGAAGGCTCTTGCGTTATGGCGGAATTACTCCTGCAGGCGAGCCGCTGAAAGATAGCGACGGCAACGTTGTTTATTCCCTTGATGGGCGAGCCCCCGAAGTCCGGCAGGATTTCTTTGGTACCGGATTTGTCGTCGGGGATGGAAAAATTCTCACGAACCACCACGTTGCCGAGCCTTGGTGGAAAAACGACGAGATGGAAGCAGCGCTGAAACAGGGACTGGAGCCGACGATCGCAGAGATGGCCGCCTATTTCCCGGACGCCACAAACGGCATTCCCATGGAAGTTCAGCAAATTTCCGGCGACGCCGACCTCGCCCTCCTTCATGGCGACTTGAGCAGCGTGAAGCGTCCGACGCTACACCTCGACAGCCGTCCGGGCGCGGCCGTCAGCGGGCAATCGCTTATCTCCCTCGGCTATGCCACTGGAATCAGCGCCATCCTCGCGCGCGCCGGGGACGAAACCGTAGACCAAATCTTGAAAGTCAGTGGCGGCGATCCAAAACTCGTCATGGGCGAACTCGCCAAGCGCAAACTGATTCGTCCACTCATTACGCAAGGCCACATCGGCGATGTGCTGACTGACAAGATTGTCTACGACGCGCAAACCACTTCCGGCGGCTCTGGCGGTCCGTTGATGAACAAAGACGGCCGCGTCATTGGCGTGACGTTCGCCGTCGTCCGCGGTTTCGGCGGTTCCAATTTCGGCGTGCCGATTCGGTTCGCCGAACCACTATTGAAGCGATAATTCCCCCGCGGTCAATCCATGCTATCGCCCTCGGATAGCAGCCAATGCAAGGCCTCCTTGCGTTCCTTGAAGATGTGTAACTCTTCTTTGCCGCCGCTCAGTTCGCGAAAGGCTTGAAACATTCGTGCCAGGCCAAAAATTTCCGCGGTTGGAGCGACCACGCAGCGGCGTGCACTCCGCTCAAAAATGTTGCGGGTCGCGAGCGTGCGAATGTCATCCGATGATACGGAGACACTGGTGGTCTCGCTGAAATCGGCAAGCTGGTTGAATGTGGGATCGAAATCAGGGTCGCGCATTAAGCGATTCTGATGCCCGAGAAGCTCGGCGGCGGTGACGCCACCGGTGGCCATGGACGAAACCAGACCGAGTTTGGTATCGATGGTGTAGGTGACGGGCATGCGTATTGACCGTAGACAGGAAAAGAAGAAAAGTAACCCAGCTTAGAAACAGCGGCAAGGGAAACTAACGGACTGAGAAGAAATTACCTCGGGAATGCGCAGTTCATAAGAAGAATCGAATGGAATAGACTGGAATCGGATGAACCCTAGACGGATAAAACGAAGCGCTCTCTGGATGGTCGTGGTTGCGGCCGTCGCCGCGATTTTTGTGGCGCCGCAGTGCTCGTTTGCCTACTCCGTTCTCTCCCACCAGGCGATCATTGACGCCACTTGGGAGGAAAACCTTAAGCCGGTGCTACTTGCAAGATTCCCGAATGCAACTCCCGAGGAATTGAGCGCAGCCCAGGCCTACGCATACGGCGGCGCGATTATTCAGGATTTAGGCTATTACCCCTACGGCAGCCACTTTTTCAGCGACCTGACCCATTATGTCCGCAGTGGCGACTTTATCCTCGCGCTCCTTCGCGACGCGAACGATATTTACGAGTACGGTTTTGCGTTGGGAGCAATGGCTCACTACGCGGCAGATAATTACGGCCACCGCATCGGAACGAATCGCGCCGTGCCCTTGCTTTATCCGAACCTGAAGAAGAAATATGGCGACGTCGTAACTTACGAAGACGACAAGCTCGCGCACGTAAAAACCGAGTTTGGTTTCGACGTGCTTGAAGTGGCCCGCGAACGGTTCGCGCCCGACAGCTATCACGATTTCATTGGCTTTGAGGTGTCGCAAGGATTGTTGGAACGTGCGTTCCAGGAGACTTATGGATTGCAGCTGAAGTCTGTTCTGCTCGATGAAGACAAGGCGCTGAGGTCTTACCGGAACGCAGTAAGCAAGCTCCTTCCAAAAGCAACGCGGATCGCTTGGCATTTGAAAAAGGATGAAATCCAGGGCGATGTGCCTGGAATGACGAAACGCAAATTCTTATACAACCTGAAACGCTCGAATTTTGAAAAAGAGTGGGGCAAAGACTACAAGAGACCCAGCGCCGGCGAAAAGTTTTTGGCCTTTCTCTATGTGCTGTTACCAAAATGGGGTCCGCTGAGAGTTTTGCAGTTCAGGACGCCGACGCCCGAGACGGAACGATTTTTCGAAGCCAGTTTCAACGAAACGCTGGACCACTACCGCGAGTTGCTGCAAACGCAGCGGGCGGGCGCCGCAAAACTGCCAAACGACAATTTCGACGTCGGCGGAGACACGGGGCCTGGCAAGTACAAAATGAACGACGAAGCCCACGCCGAACTCCTGGATCGCCTGGCCGACCAGAAATTTGCCGGGGCATCGCTCGAGTTGATTGAGGAATTGCGCGAGTTCTACGCCGACCCAAGCCTGCCATACGCAAACAAGAAAGACCGCAAAGCGCAGGCAAAGCTGCAGGCCGCGCTGGAGCAGTTAAAGCTCTTGAATATGCCTCGGCGCGCCGTAGGAACGAAATAGGATTCAACCAAATTCGTCACCCGTAGCGTAAAAATCAATTTCCTGGCTTTGTTAAATCGAAAAAACTGCTGTAGCGCCAGGTGCCCGCCGTGAAAGAATGGTCGGCTGACTCGGACGGAGTGTGCGCGCAGGCATGGCCAAAAGTCACAAAATTGAAAAACTGTTGGCAGCGAATCGCAGCGAAATCGCGATTCGGATTTTCCGTGCCGCCAACGAACTAGGGCTTCGCACCGTCGCCGTCTATTCGAACGAAGACCGCCTCGCGCTCCATCGCTTCAAAGCCGACGAAGCCTATTTGATCGGCAAGGGCAAAGGCCC
>Ga0137409_10003693_pt1 | contig 11779 bp, 11 predicted proteins | sample CZODoug1_16funga_FD_122059 | JGI IMG/M metagenome (GOLD analysis project Ga0137409, IMG submission 122059) | Vadose zone soil fungal communities from Angelo Coast Range Reserve, California, USA - CZODoug1_16fungal (Hybrid Assembly) | ecosystem: Environmental > Terrestrial > Soil > Vadose zone... | reverse complement strand
TCCGCAGACGGAAAGATTCTGATGTTGACGTTCAAATCGACCAGCCCGGCCGGGCAGGCCATCACCAACATTGCTGTCTACGACAAGCAGTAAAGGTAATCCACTAGCGCGTGACCCAGGTTCGCTCTTGTCCTTTTTTTCTTGTTTTTCTCTTTACTGCGCCCATCGATGAGAATAAACCGCCGTTGCAATACACCGGATCGTCAAGAAACGAGGGTGCCCCACGCGTCGATTTTACGCGTGGGTGGGTTTGTGTCATGCCGTCACGATCCACCCCGTCAGCAGATGAGAACTGCGAACGACAAGATCAAAAGCCCCACACTTAAACCCGACGTGTAGGGCACCCGATCTATTCCCCCACTCGGCGCCTGGGCCCCCCGCCGACAGGTTTGATTTGTGTGCCCGACCTCTCTTGTTTTTGGACGGGTCGGGGTTTCGAGTTTACTTCCGCTTGTGGAACTAGCCCAGGAATCGATCCAGTTCATTGATCAAGAAAAACCGCACCCTTGCAAACGGCGCAAGGATGCGGCACCCATAACTCAAGAAATCAAGATCACCCGAGGGTTGGCCTTTGCCCACTCGAACAATTTTCTCGCACTTCGAAGCGTGACGCACCCGGCCATCTGAAAGAATTTGTTACGGTCTTACTTGGTCGAAGAGATGAGTTCCGCGCTCGGGGCGCTCACTGGGGAGCGTCCGCTGCGGACAGCGAGGGTTGAAAGTAACGCGGCCGCATACAAACCGATTGCAAGCAAATATAGGAAGTGAAAACCAAAGTACATGGAATTATATTCGAGGACGCCCCCAACTAGTGCGCCCATTAGGTTCATCGACATCGCACTCGAAATCCTGCGTTCAACAGAAAGAAGAGTAGAAAAGACAATACCGGAGAAAAACAGAGGACAGGTGAGAATGAACACAGTCCCGATTCTGCCCGCCACAGTCGAGGGCAAGCCGCCGGCACGGGCAACCCACCAGCCCACGACAACGCTCACGATCAACAGCAGATAGGCCAGGTAGGGATTACTCAGCCGCAAATACCGAACCACGCCGTTGGCCAGGAAGGCCATAACAAGGATGCTTGCCATGGCGATGGCGATGACCTGCCAAGTATTGCCGAATGCAAGGCCCAACTCAGTGATAGCCTTCGTCTCGACCAACATAAATCCTGCCCCAAGGAAAAAAAATGCGAGATGCGATGTTTGAGGAACCTGTTGGAAGAAGCTCGCGTGCAGCACGAACGAGAGCAGGAGGATGAGCCCCATTGCGGTCAGATAAGATGCCGGATAGACGCGCCGAGGCATGTAAAAAAACGGCCAGTCGTCCGTCGACAGGTCGACCTTGACCGTCGTGTTCCGATAGTAGGGCGAGCCATCCGTAAAGCTCGTTTGGCCGATTAACCATCGTGGAATCGATAGATCACCGTGCTTGGACTGAAGGAAAATAAATGAGCCATCGTACACGGCATAAACGCAAATCGGCTCCTTGCCATCGAAGGCCTCCCGCATCATGCGGTAAATTTTCTCTCCAAGATCGTCGCTCACAACGCTGAAAGACAGCGAAAGCACGCCGTTCTCTTTTAGTTTCTCCCGGGCTTCACGGAGTCCTTCGATGGTGTAGACAAAGGAATCTAGACGAACGCTGGAGGCCGCACTTAATAGAGTGTGAGAATCGAGCAAGCCGTAGACAATCATGTCGTAACGAGCCTTCGTGCCGCGCAAGAATGAGCGGGCGTCGTTTACAATCGGCTGGACGCGAGGGTCGTCATAGGGCTTTTCCGGGTGATTCATTTTACCGGCCAGGAGAATGGCAGGATCAATCTCGATCGCGTCGACATGCTGAGCTCCCGAGCGCAAAGCCGCTGCCACGTCATTGCCTGCGCCTGCCCCAACGACAGCCACTTCGTTGGGTCCCGGGTGAAAGCGGTAGGGAAGATCGTAATAATCACGGATTAGCTGGAGCGTAGGATCGGAAGCAGGCCCAACTGCGGCGGGTGAGAGGTTTAGAATCCGCTGGTAGTAATGCCCGCCCGCTCGAATAAGCATATGGCCCGTGTCGCTATACCCGATTTCTAGGAGTTGATAAGGCGAGTAGACCCGGTTCCAAAGCGGGGTTACGGGCCAAGCTAAAGTAACAATGGCCATCGTTGTAAAAGTCATGCCGATAAACAGCGTTCTGGGCCGAGGGCGCAGGAATAGACAAAGCGCCAAAAAACACAGTCCGAACCAGACAACCGGAGGCGTCCAGAGGAAGCTGACCAGGAACATCAACGACACACCAATTAGGCTGCCGAACAGGTTCAGTCCGTAGGCGGAGAGTCGGCTTGTGTTCTCCATCAGCTTTCCGCACAACTGGCCGATGGGAATAAATGCAAGGGAGGTCAGAAGAAAAGTGACAGCAAGCAGAAGATAGACCGCTCGATCCTGGGCCGGAGTGGCCGTTGGCAGCCCCATGCTGAGTTGTTCTCGAAACGGAACTGTCGCAAGGCTGTCGGATGATTGCGGCAAGCCAAAACGAAGGAATATGAGAAGGCCGAACTGCCAGATAAGAAGCAGAGGGGTTAAGTTAAGCAGGATCCCGTTATCATCTCGCGATAGGGCGTATCCGAGGCCAAGACCCGCAAAGCAGGCCAGAAGTCCGTAGTTCTTATAGAAAGAGAAGAACTCAAAAATGGAACCCTGCCAGCGGATTACCGCCAGCTCCAAGAACAGGCTCAATGCGGCGGAGCCAGCGATGGCCACCGAAAGGACTGAGCCGGTAATCGTTTCGAGGTAAGCTGCCTGGTTAAGCGATTCCTCGAGCAGATAGGGTTCGAGTTTGATCAGAAGGAAGTAAAAACCAGGGAGCGCCACAAGGCCAAGCAACGTGTAGAGGGCAATCTTATAAATCTCACTAGTCGAAACGTGGGGGGCCGTACTACCAAGAAGCGCCAAAGGAGGGAGAGCCACACTCCCAACGAATGCAAGAACGAGAAGATTTCGGAAGGAACGAATCAACGGAGATACTCCACCCGTCGTGACAAATAATCGGATTCGACCGCATGGTCGGACGAATGCCAAGCGATCACGCACGGTCGCAATCAAATGATGTCATCTATCAAGCGTAAGGTGTCGAGGTGATTGAAAGTAATGTTCCAACCTGGGTACTGTGACGGGCGCACGGCCGTCAACATTCCCGACCAAGGGAACTCCTTTCAGGTCCCGTACCCTTGCAAACAGCGCAAGGATGCGGCACCCACATCTCAAAATCACCCGAGTGTTGGCCTTTGCTCACCTAAACAGTCTTCTTGCACTTGAAGGCGTGGCCGACTCGGCCACTTGGTTCAAGTAAAGTTGACTTTGACAAATGCCCCGCGCTTCAAACAACGAAGGACGGGGCACCCTCAAGTTCAAAGTCTTTAAAGATGGGCCCTTCCGCAAGGAACGCCCCCAAAAATTTGTTTGCAAATCCACTTGGCTTGCGTTTTGCATTGTGATAGTTTGTTTTTATGACGTAACACCCCATTCACAATTCGTTTCAGTCAGGAGGCGCGCGATGCCCACATTGTCCCGGGAAATACGCGAGCAACTGTTGACATATGACGAAGAGTTTCAAAAACTAGCACAACAGCACTCGGAATACGAAGCGCAGTTAGAGCAACTCTCCCAAGCATCCTACCTGAATCTGGAAGACCTGCAGCAGCAAGTCACCCTCAAAAAATTGAAACTAAGCGTCAAGGACGCGATGGAACGGCATATCGCTCAACGTTTGCGCGCGGCACCCAGCCGATAGGCGCACCGTCGAAGCGGCAAATTGAGATAGAATGGCGGCGAACTGAGGACGAGTGTCGCATTTTTTCTTCCGCCAAGGAATCTCATGGTCAAGGATGGGTACAAGTTTGCCGCAGCACCGTTGTTGTTTGCAGTGGTGGCGCTGGGATTTCATTGGAATTGGCTGTGCGCCGTGCTGCTCGTGCTGGGCGCGTTTGTGCTGTTCTTTTTCCGGGACCCCGAGAGAACTAGTCCATCCGATCCTGACTTGATTGTTTCTCCGGCCGACGGGCGCGTGATGGAAGTTGTCGAGGAAGCGCGCGGCGAGAACCCGGGCCGCAGAATCAGCATCTTTCTCTCCATTTTCGATGTTCACGTAAACCGCGCCCCGGTGGCGGGGAAAATCGCGGCCATGGAGTATCGCAAAGGCCGCTTTTACGCGGCCATGCGCGGGCGCGCGTCGGAGGAAAATGAGCAGAATGTCATCCACGTTGCCACCGAGCGCGGGGAGGTCGTTTTCAAGCAGATCGCCGGCTGGGTGGCGCGGCGAATATTGTGTTGGAAGGCCGTGGGGGATCCCGTGACTCGGGGCGAGCGAGTAGGTATGATACGTTTTGGTTCGCGCGTGGATATCTGGCTGCCGGATCGGGTAGAAATTCTAGTTCGTCCCGGCCAACACGTGGCGGGAGGATCGAGCATCCTAGCGCGGTGGCGATGAGCAACTTCGAACAACACGAACTTGGTTTTCCGGGCGCCCGCGCGGCCAATCTGCGCTTGCGCCGCGGAATTTATCTCTTACCCAGCCTTCTGACCGTGGCCAACATGGTTTGCGGCTTCTACGCCGTCATGTCCACCCTGAAAGGCGAACTTTCCGATTTAGACACTGCCGCAAAGGCCATCGGCTTCGCCATCGTGTTCGACTCCTTCGACGGGTTTGTGGCTCGTGCGACAGGCACAAGCAGCGAATTCGGTAAACAGTTTGATTCGCTTGCCGACATGGTGAGCTTCGGCATTGCTCCGGCCGTCCTGGCGTTCACCTGGGGCGTCCGAGGAATTCTGCCAAGCGAGTTAGTCGATATTCGGCGTATCCATGAAATCGGCTGGTGGGTCGGACTTGCGTTCGCGATCTGCTGCGCCTGGCGGCTTGCCAGGTTCAATATTCAAGGAATGGCTCCGGGAGGAGGCTCGCGGTACTTCGTCGGTTTGCCGTGTCCCGCGGCCGCCGGCCTGCTCGTGGCTTGGGTTCACGCAATCAAAATTCCCATCGAGGACTGGCGCTGGTCGGTCGTGTGGATGGGAGTGGTGACGGGCGCGGCGGCGTTAATGGCGAGCACCGTACGATTTCGGAGTTTTAAGGACATACCGTGGGCACGGAGGCAGCCTTCGGTGCTGATCGTTCCGATCGCTGTGCTGGTTCCGCTTATTTTCTTTTTTTCTGAATACACACTCGTGTTGATCGCGACGTGCTACGTGGCGATCGGTCTCGCCCTGCACATCGTGCGCATGTTCCGCCATCACTCGGTTTCCCATCCCGCCTGAAATATGAGCCCCTCTCCTGATGCAGTCCGTGTGGCGATTGCGGGCGCCGCATCCCTGCGCGGCAAGGAACTAAAACAATTACTTGAAGAATCGAATTTCCCGGCCAGTGAAATTCGTTTGCTCGACGAAGAAATTGTCGCCGGCACACTCACAGAGGCGGGCGGCGAACCGGCGGTCATTGAGACGGTGGACGAAGACAGCTTTGAGCACGTGCGTTTCGCCTTCTTTACAGGTTCCCCGGGGTTTTCGGTGCGGCATGGAGTTGAAGCGCGCCGCGCTGGAGCGACGGTAATTGATCTGAGTGGCGGCTTGAGCGTCGAATCTGGAGCGCGGTTGTGGATCCCCGCGCTGGACGGGGCGCTGGCATCAGCGGACGCGAAAGCGGCGCCGGGCGAGCCGTGCAGCCTGTTCCTGGCGCCGTCGGCCCCTGCAGACGTCGCGATTTCCCTATGCGGGGCGTTCGCCCCCATGGGGCTCAACCGGCTCGTCCTAACGTTCTTCCAACCCGTTTCAGAGCGCGGGCGGGAGGGGGTCGAAGAGTTGGAAAACCAGGTCGTGAAGCTGCTTTCGTTCGAGCCGATTCCTCAAAAAGTCTTTGACGCCCAGGTGGGGTTCAACATGTTGCCGGCCTACGGTGAGGAAAGTAGCGAAAAACTTAGGGATGTTCGCGCGGGGATCGTCGGCGAAGTTCGAAACTATCTTGCCGGGCGGCTCCCCATGCCAGCCATTGCTCTCGTGCAGGCTCCGGTTTTTTATTCGCATGCGTTCACGGCCTATGCCGAGTTTAGGGCCGCTCCTGTTCTCAAAGGTGTGGTGGCACAATTGAAAAACGCGGGGTTGAAGGTGGCTGACGCAGACGATCCGCCTCCGACCAACGTCAGTGTGGCGGGCGAAGCGCGGCCCGTCGTCGGGCAACCGGAGGCTGATCCGGGCATCGAAACTGGAGTCTGGCTGTGGGGCGCCGCGGACAACTTGCGGGTGCCGGCGGCGACTGCTGTCGCAATCGCGGAGAAGCTCCTTGCATCGTAAACAACAAAGATGGGTTGGCCACAGAGGCACAGAGCGCACAGAGAAATGCTTTGGCAGAAATGTACGGAAGCGCTCTTTTAGGTCTTATAGCATCAGTATTCCTATTCTTCCTCTGTGTCTCTGTGCCTCTGTGGCTATGATTCTTTCTTCCTGCGGATATCGCGTTGGAGGCACTGCCTCCCGGCTGCCTCCGGGGCTGAAAGTGATCGCCGTGCCCGCGCTTCTGAATCGAACGAACCAATATCGTGTCGAGCAAAGGATGACGCAGGCCGTGGTTCGCGAATTTCTTGCGCGCACGAAGTACCGCATCGTTTCAACGGAAGACTCGGCGGATGCTGTCCTGCGTGGTGAAATAACAAGCGTCGAATCGAGCCCCGTCGTATTCGACACGACCCCAACGCAAAATGCCCCATCGAGTCCGACCGCAACCACCGCCACCGCCCGAGCCACCACGATGCTGGTGTCCGTGCACCTTAGAGTGTTACTTGAGGAATCCGAAACAAAGAAGGTCCTCTACAAGAACGACAACTATCTTTTCCGGGAGGCTTACGAAATTTCAACTGATCCTACAAGTTTTTTTGACGAACAGGACCCGGCCCTGGACCGCATGGCCAAGGATTTTGCCTCACGCCTGGTGGCGGACGTCATGGAGAATTTCTGATGGCCAGCGTCTCGCCGGAGCAGTTGCTGGGACGTTTAGCGAAAGGGAAACCTGTCCCTGGAATTCTTCTGCTGGGCGATGAATCGTACTTGCGCGAATTGTGCCGGCGGAAGATTTCGGATGCGTATGTGCCTGAGGGAGTCCGCGATTGGGGAATTACGCGATATTCGGCTGACGACGACTCGATCTCCACGATTCTCAGCCAGGCGCAGACATTGCCGATGCTGGCGCCGCAGCAGGTCATTTTCGTCAGAGACGTTGATGCATGGGAGCGGCTCGGCGACGACTCTCGCGATGCGCTGGTGAAGCAGCTTTCGGGATATCTGGAAAATCCGGCCCCCTTTTCCGTGCTGGTGTTCGAAGCCACCGCGCTCGATCAGCGGATGCGCCTCGCGAAGATGTTTGCTGAGAAAACAGTGGTCGTCGCGGTCGAGCTTTCGGATGATCCCACGGAGCGAGCGAAACTTGCCGGGCCGCTCGCTTTCGAAATGGCGCGGGAGTTGGGAGTGGAGATCGATCGCGATGCCGCGCTGGAACTCGCCGAGATTCTTAACGGGGAACTGGCGGGGATCCGAACGGAACTCGAAAAACTTGCGGCGTATGCGGGCGACCGCCGCCGCATCACGCTCTCCGACATCGAGCTAATGGTCGTGTCGGCGCGCAAATATTCGGTGTGGGAACTGGCGGACATGCTGGCTTCGCGGCAGCCTTCCGAAGCGCTGGAATTTCTCGACAGCCTGTTGCGTGAGGGGGAGCAGCCGGCTTCGTTGCTCGGTGCTCTGGCATGGATGTACCGGAAGCTGCTTGAGGCGCAGGAATTGCCCGTAGGCGTTCAAGGATGGCAAGCGGCCAGCCGGCTTCACATGCAGGCCAAAACGGCTGAAAAGGCAGTGCTCCAATCGCGAAAATTTCCCAGGACGCAGCTCACCACGGGATTAGCGGCTTTGTACGAGGCGGACAGCCGCCTGAAATCGGGCGGAACAAGTCAGCGCGCCGTGATGGAATTCCTCGTTGCACGGCTTGCCTCCTCGTTGCCAAAATAATTTTGCGGGATGAAATGAAAACGCCCGGGAAGTGTTTTCTCCGGGGGGCCTTCAGGGGTTAAAACCCCTGAAGAAAATGCCGGCAATATGTCGTGCCTGTCCTTCCTGCGTCAGGATCAAAAGGTACGACCTTCAAAACCTGAGGGTTTTTCGGTACTTAGAACTTCGGAAAAATTCGGCTAAGCCTTGGCCGTCGCGCGCAAACCGTTAATTGCGATCGTCAATCGCGACTTGTAGCGGTTGCCCGTATTTTCCTCGAGCACGCCCTTGCTGATCGCGCGGTCGATGGCGGACAGCGTCGATTGAAGCAAAGTTGCAGCCGTCGTTCCGTCTTTCGCGGCAATCGCTGTTCGCAAACGCTTCATGATCGTTCGCACGCGGGTGCGGTTTGCGCGGTTGACTTCCGCACGTACGTGGGACTGCTTCGCCCGCTTGATTACTGATTTCTTGCGTTTCTTTACCTTTACCGTTGCTCCTTGCGCCATTCAACTCTCCTGTTTTTGTCGAATCGATTGAATAACACTATCGGAGGCCAATCCCTTTGTCAACGAACGGGGCAAGCGGCAATGGGTTAGTTTCAGGTAAGTGCGTAATGCGCGCAAACCGTTCCCCGCTAGTCAGAAACCGGAAGATTTCTTCCGGGCGCGGCGTCAACCGGCCGCAACCGGCGGCAGGCACCAAGGGACGAACTATCTCCCAGGGCTTGACTTCATGGTTCAGGTGTTATTGCATAGGCCGCGTAATTTAGCCATATCGCTTCGAGAATCAGCAAAGGAGCGCTCCTCATGCCAAGAAAAGCGATGGCCCCGCTTCCCCATCCCATGTTTGGCGAGCCCGTATTCAATGAAGATGGCGCCCCCACTCCCGATCCAACAACGTTTCGAACGCAGCATGACAAAAAGGCGGACGACCAACTGTATACCCAGGTTCAAAAACTTCTGACCAAAGACACGGTCAATTTCAGCCCTTCCCGCGGCAAGCCGGGAGATCTGTACTCACTGGCGAGCGCCCTCGGCTCTCAGGGGCCTGCCGATGTTCGCACCATTCAGAACGCAGGGAAGATCGTATTTCACGCCGTGGGAGACACCGGCGCCGCCTATCTTACCAAGCTCGTCAATGAAGTCACGGTGGCGGATCACCTGACGAACGATTTTCACACTTCTACCAACGCAGACCGTCCTGCTTTTCTCTTCCATCTAGGCGACATCGTTTACAGCTTCGGGGAATCCCAGTTTTACTACGATCAGTTCTATGAGCCGTTCCGCAACTACGCGGTGCCGATCTTCGCCATCCCCGGCAATCACGACTCCTTCGTGATCCCCAATACCAAACCGGCGGACGCTCCGCTGACCACGTTCTCCCGCAATTTTTGCGCAACCAGCCCGGCCGTCACACCGGAAGCTGGGTCGCTCCACCGCACGGCGATGACGCAGCCCGGTGTGTACTTCGCTCTTGATGCTCCTTTCGTTCGCGTCATCGGCTTGTTCAGTAATGCGCTTGAGGATCCAGGATTGATCTCAAGTCAGAAGGGGCAAAAGACGAAGTGGCCCGGCGTGCCCGATGTGCAACTGGCTTTTCTGAGCGCCCAATTGCAGAACATCAAGGTCCAGAACTACACTGGGGCGGTCCTAATTGCGGTTCATCATCCGCCGTTCAGTTATTCTCCGCCAGCGAAGGCCGGCGGTGCAGGCGGCACCCACGGCGGCACCGCACCGATGTTGGCGGAAATCGATGCCGTCTGCAAGGCGCAAGGGGTATACCCGCACGCATTCCTTTCCGGTCACGCCCACAACTATCAACGTTACACCCGCAACGTCAGCCTCGCCGGGAAGCACTACACCGTGCCATTCGTCGTCTCCGGCGATGGGGGCTACAACGTGAGGGGCCTTGTCCAGGGACGGGGAGGGGTAACGCCGCCGGATCCTGTGCCCGGCGCTCCAGTGAACTATCTCGATGCGAATCTTTCCGGCCTTGGCGGAGGGCTCACATTCAACAATTTTGACCACGTCAATTACGGTTACTTGCGCATCTCCGCGGACCCAAAGCAACTTCGCATTGAGTTCCATCCGGTGAGCGGCAAGGGCCCAAAACCTGGGGTCGATACCGTCATCGTGGACTTGGCAAGCCACACCGTGGTTTCCAAGTAAGACGGCGCAACTGACCCCAACTAAAAGTGGCAGGCCGCTTGCTCGAATGAAGTGTTGGCAAGACTTGGCCAAGTCTTGGTGAAGCGAAACCTTGCCGAAACATCATTCCTACGGAACCGCCAGGGTATTACATTCCTGCACGGCCGTAGCTTGCCCTCTACGCTCGGCCCCATAAATCATAATCAGCACTTTGTCCGTGCCGGGGGTAAACGTGTTGCGCAGGACGACACTCGTGGCTTGTTCTGGCGCGCAGGGGTGGCCTATAGTCATTCCAGTGCACTTCGCGACCGGGTTTCTTTCCAGCCTCGTTGCGCCAGCGAGAATTAAAGATATGAGAACCGCAGTGTTGTGCGTGCAGTGCGACAAACCGGAGAAAGAGTGCGCCTGCGACCGCTACTGTTGTTATTGCCAGGGGCTCGAAGGAATCCGGTTCTGCGCCGACGGAAAATATTACTGTCCGGATTGCCGGGAAGCATGCGACATTCGTGTGGCAGATCCTAATGACGGATGAATCCACACGCGTCGAGTTCCACCTGGACCGGGATCCGCGCCTGATCAGCGCCGTGAGGAGCGCCGTGCAATTTCAGGCTGCGCGAGCGGGTCTCGAGGAAGCGGGTTGCGAGAATTTTGCGATCGCCGCCGAGGAGGTTTGCAAGGAAGCGCTCACGCAATTCACCGATGCCGACGGGGGGCTTGAGGTCACGCTCGAAACGTTTTCCGACCGGATCGAAATTTCTATCCACCATCGAGGGCAGTTGGTGCCGGCGGTCGGCCTGGAGACATTCGCGCTTCATGCCGCGGGCACGGGGGGAGCGGGCGGACTGAATGGAATGGAGTTGCTTTCGCGCGTGGATCGGGTGACGTTCAACTCGGAAGAAGGCGTCGCGCGCACAACACTGGTGAAATTTCTGCCGCCCAAACGTTGAGTGTCCTTCCCAGAGACTTGCAATTTGCTGAAAAATCTCCATTCGAGTCTTCAGGGATTGAAACCCCTGAAGAAAACGCAGACTTTATGCCGTGCCTACCCTTCCTTCGTCAGGATGAAAAGGCACGACCCACAAAACTTAGTGGCAGAATTTGAAATTTAAGGTTTGAGATTTCAGAGGCATGCGGCATCGAGGCTGCTTTGAAAGTTGTGTTAGTTATTTGTGGGAAGAAAAACAAACTGCATGTCCCACAAATATCCGGCGCAACGGTGAGACTGAATTTCCAATACATAATTTGAGATTTAAAATGGCGCAACAGCGGAACGCCCCGAAAATGATGGTGCGCTTATCCGGGGCGCGACGCTAGGAGTATGGGTGCGCGAAGGCTGCGCTGCTACATCGTCACCGCAAACGTATTTTTCCGGATGAGCGTTAGCATTTGATCGTCCGTGAGGGAGAGCTTCAGATCGAGCCGGTCGCCTGAGGGCGTGATTTGCGCGCTATCGAGCAACTGCCCGAGTTCCGGGTTCGTGTTTCCGACCTGATACTTCCGGTACATCAATCCCGCCGTCAGCAACGCAGCGAAAGTGTTCGCGTCTTCCGGTGATCCGCAAACCGCTTCGAACATGGCGTCGACTCCGCTGCCTCCCTTCATGCTGATCGTCATGGCCTTGAGTTTGGAAGT
>Ga0137409_10006838_pt1 | contig 11780 bp, 9 predicted proteins | sample CZODoug1_16funga_FD_122059 | JGI IMG/M metagenome (GOLD analysis project Ga0137409, IMG submission 122059) | Vadose zone soil fungal communities from Angelo Coast Range Reserve, California, USA - CZODoug1_16fungal (Hybrid Assembly) | ecosystem: Environmental > Terrestrial > Soil > Vadose zone... | reverse complement strand
TGGCATGGGGCGCGTGGCCGAGCCGGGTTTCGTGGCCGTGATGCCGGGCAGCGGAGAAATCAGAATGCTGCCGGTTTCAGTTTGCCACCAGGTATCAACAATCGGACAGCGCCCGTGGCCAATCATTTCGTGATACCACATCCACGCCTCGGGATTAATCGGCTCGCCCACGGTCCCGATCAATCGCAGTGACGAAAGTTTATATTTTGCCGGCCACTCCTTGCCCCAGCGCATGAAGGTGCGAATCGCCGTGGGCGCGGTGTAAAGAATATTCACGCCATATTTATCGATGATCGACCAGAAGCGTCCGCGGTCGGGAAAATCTGGCGTGCCCTCGTACATCACCGTCGTCGTGCCGTTCGCGAGCGGACCGTACGCGATATAAGAATGGCCGGTGACCCAGCCGGTATCGGCGGTGCACCAGTAAACGTCGTCTTCCTTGATATCGAAAACGTAGCGATGCGTGGTGCTGGCGCCGAGCAGATATCCGGCAGTCGTGTGCACCACGCCTTTCGGTTTTCCCGTCGTGCCGCTGGTGTAGAGGATGAACAGCATGTCCTCGGCGTCCATCGGCTCGGCGGCGCATTCGGCCGAAGCATTCGCGACGAATTCATGCCACCAGAGATCGCGTCCAGGCTTCATGGAAATCTGTGCGGCCTTCCCGACGCGTTCGTAGACAACTACTTTTTCGATGGTCGGCGTTCCGCTAAGCGCTTCATCCACGCTCACTTTGAGTGGCACCACGGTGCCGCGCCGCCACGCGCCGTCCGCCGTGATCACCACTTTTGCCTTGGCGTCGTTGATGCGTTCGCGTAACGCCTCCGCCGAAAAGCCGCCGAACACGACTGAATGCGCCGCGCCAATCTTCGCGCAAGCCAGCATGGCAATCGCCAGCTCGGGAACCATGCCCATGTAGATGGCCACGCGGTCGCCCTTCGCGACGCGGAGCGATTTCAGCGCATTCGCGAATCGATTCACCTCGCGCTCGAGCATGCCGAACGTCAGCACGCGGGAATCGCCTGGCTCGCCTTCCCAAATGATGGCCGCCTTGTTGCGGCGCACGGAATGCGCATGCCGGTCCACGCAATTGTGCGTGACATTCAGCTTCGCGCCCACGAACCACTTAGCCCACGGTGCGTTCCACTCCAATACTTTTTGCCACGGCGCGAACCAGTCCAGATGCTTTGCCTCTTCGGCCCAGAAATTTTCTGGATCCTTCGCTGCGCGTTCGTAAATCCCGGGATCGTTCCAGTTGGCGCGCTGCTTAAATTCTTCTGAAGGAGGAAATGTCCGGCGTTCATCGAGCAGTGCGGAAAGATTCTTGTCGCTGGGCAATGGCATTTCGGCAGACTCCGCGATGAGGATCAAGCACGAGGTAGCATTTCCATAAAATCGTGCGCCCCGAGCCGCCGCCTAGAATGTGCGAGGAGCGAGGGGTTGTCAATGGAGCGATGGTTCGCGTCGTGGGCAGTCTCAGGCGAGCACATACAACAAAACACATTTAAGTAAAGGGAGTGTATATCTCATATCTCTTTTCCAATGAATATGCCATACAGCATCACCCGAATCAGGGGCATACTAGCCACACAGAGGAAATGAGAATGAATCCGAACAATCATGATTTCTGTGCAGGTTTGGCGAATTGCATATTAGTGCCAGAGCGTTTTGAACTTGGCGAAGGTATAACTATCTCGCAAACCTATGCGCACTTTATGGCTCCTTTTTTGATGGCGTTTGCTCCCGCGGCCCCTGGCAAGCCACATCCTGCCCCTTGGAAATCTGCAAAGGGGGGCTTAGCGATAGACATTACCGCTGAACTTTTTGTGCCGACAACCTACCACCCAGAGCAACTTGACCGACTGAACGCGGCATGGTGGATTGTTTCTTTGCTCAGGCTGAAGGCAACGTCTGCTGTGTATGCGCCGGTCATCTCGTCGGAGCGTTTCAGCGTTATCCCTGAAATCCAGCAGGAGCCAGAACTATGGCCGCTAGAGATCCACACACACAAACTCATACCGGACCGTGCCCCGCATCGACCTATAGATATTCCTGTATTGGAATGGCTTAAGGCCCAATGGCAAGGTGCCAGCGTACTATTGGCGAACGAAGATTTCAGTGTTGCGTTTCAGGCTTTTGATCAAAGTATCTGGGCTTCAAGTCCAGCATTGGCATTGGTCGCAGTTTGGGGGGCACTTGAGCGGCTGTTTTGTTCCTCTAGTCAGGAGCTCAGTTTCAGGGTCTCGGCCAACCTCTCCGCGTACCTCGAAAATCCTGGACGGGAGCGGTACAAGTGCTTCAAGCATATCAGGACGCTTTACAACGACCGCTCAAAAGCTGCCCATGGGGAAGGTAAGGCAAATATGATCCCGTATCTTGAAACGTTTGCTGTTGCCAAACGAGCACTTTTGAAAATGGTGGAAACCCGTCACGTTCCCGGAAAACGGGAACTAGAAGCCTCCTTGTTTGGCGACGAAATGACAACTCCGGCAGAAAATGCAAGTATTCAGTGATGACCAAACGTTTTTCGGCTGCACTTCTATCAACCACAGCTCTAGTGGAGCAGAGGACCCTTCGACGTGGAGTCATTTGACCTGATCGTGATCGGCTCTGGCCCGGCAGGGGAAAAGGGCGCGGCGCAGGCGGCCTACTTCGGGAAGCGCGTTGCATTGATCGAGCGGCGCGCGGAACTGGATGGCGCGGGCATCAACAGGGGCACGGTGCCCAGCAAGACGCTGTGCGAATCGGCGCTCTATTTTTCCATGCTGCGGCAGCGCGGACTTTACGGCATTGATTATTCCTTGCGTCAAGGACTGACGGTTGCATGCAGTTATTTGAAATTCAATTTCGTGGATAGCTGTTCGAGCCCATTGACAACGAGATCGGGTTCAAATTCCCATGGATCGAACATTCTTTTTGGATCGCGCTGCACCCAGGCGGTCTGCAAGCCGCAGGCCTTCGCGCCGATCACGTCAAAGGGATTGCTTGAAATCAGGCAGACCGACTCTTTTTGCGCGTGCGCCTGGGTGGCCAGATATTCGTAAACCGCCGGATCAGGCTTAAACGTGCGGATCGGGTCCACGCTGACAATTCCATTAAACCGCGCGAGGACTCCAGCGCTTTCGAGCAATCCACGCACTGCCTGCTCGGTTCCATTCGTGCACGCCACAATTTTGAAGCCACGCGCTTCGAGTTGCTCCAGCGCCGCTGGAACGTCCGGATAGGCCGGCAGACGCAGATACTGGTCCAACAAATTCCGCATGGTTGCCTCGTCCAGCGGAACGTCCAATTGCCGGGACACAAATCGGAGAGCCTGCGCGGTGCACACGTCGAAATTCTCATATTTCTTCATCAGCGCGCGACGGAACGAATACTCGAGCTGTTTGCTGCGCCACAGTTCCGTCGCTTCTTTTGCGCGGCCGCCAAAAATGGGGCGCAGATGATCCTCCATGCGAAACGGATCGATGAGCGTTCCGTACACGTCAAAAGCCAGCACGGAGGGGCGATTCTCTATGGACATGGAAAATCCTCGGGGGCCATCATAGCGGTTTCGGGGGCCGCGTGGGATCGTGAGAATTAAACGGGAGCGCGCCGCCGAGCAAGGCGCGATGGCGCTCGATTCGCTGTTCATCGCGTGGAGCGGGAACGTGAAGCCCGCCAATGATGCCGAAATTCGCGTTGCCATCCACGGTCTGTTCCAGCGGCTTGAGAACCCTTTCGCCTACAATCCCGCCGATTTTGCCCGCGCAATGCGCAAATTGAATTCCATGTTGAAATAAACCGAAGAGGAAGAGAGAATCTACCGCCCAGCGAGCGAAGCAATTTCCCCACGGGCTTGCAATACGTGAAGGATCGAATCGCGCGTGACGATGCCGACAACGCTTCCTCCAGCGATCACGGGCATTTGCTGCATGCCGACGTTGCGCATGCGGTCGAGCAGGGAAAGCGCGGACTCTTCGGGCCCCGCCCAGTGAAGTTTTTCCTTGGGCAGCATGACCGCCTGCACCGAGGTGACGTCCCAATCCTGCTGCGGCACCGAGTGAAGCGCCTCCGCCGTCATGAGTCCGACCAATTGCTCGTGCGCCACCACCAAATGGGCCTTGCGTCCCGTGCGCAGAATTTCCCGCGCGTAGTCCTCGAGTGAAATCTCGCGGCCCACTGTGGGCAGTTCCGCGGTCATGATGTCAGCCACGCGGAGACCCTCGAGCGCACCACGCGCGTCAGCCTGCGCACGGCTCTGGCGCGCGGTCGTCAGGAGGAACCAGCCGATGAACGCGAGCCACATTCCGCTGATCATGTCGCCATGGTTCAAATAGCCGGTCACCGCCCAGGCGGCGCCCAACGCGATCAACCCGTACGCCACGACCTGGCCGCTCCGCGCAGCGATGCGCGTGGAGCGTGAATAATCCTTTGTGAAACCCCAAACGATGGCCCGAAAAATGCGCCCGCCATCGAGCGGGAACCCCGGCAGAAGATTGAACACGGCAAGACTGACATTGATCCAGGCAAGCGATCCAGCAAGAACTTGAAGTATTACGTTTGTGCCAGCCGCCAGGTACACGATCCCGAAGCCCCCAGCAAGCAGGAAACTGGAAATCGGACCGGCCACAGCAATGTAGAACTCCTCGACGGCACGGGACGGATCGCGGCCAATCCGCGCCACGCCGCCGAAAATAAACAGAGTGATCGAAACCACGGGGATTTTGTAGTGCTTGGCAATAACGCTATGCGCCATCTCGTGAAAGACGAGAGAGCCGAAAAAGAGGACGCTGGTTACGAGTCCCAAGCCCCACAACCGCGATTCAGGAATACTGAGGTTGAGCGCTTCGTACTTGGAAACGAAAGAGAGAGCGATCAGGCCAAAAATGAAGAACCAACTTGGATGAAGGAAGATCGGTATCCCGTAGATCCGGCCAATTTGGATTCCCTCGCTGCGCATCGCGGCCCAGTTCCTCCATCACAGTATAGCGCAAGGCGTCACCTAGAGTCCTTGATCGGCAGCACTGGCTAGGACAGGCGCTCTTGCCTGTCCGCATTGATATTGCCGCCGCATGCGTGGACAGGCAAGAGTGCCTGTCCTACAAAACCTGCCGACGAATACTTTGACCGCGTCCGAGCATCCACAGCGTGTAGCCTGCGCCACGCCCTACCTAACTCCAACGCTCTATAAGTCCTTCGTTTTCAACAGGGAGTGGATTGGCATTTCTCGTGCAATTCCATATGGCGAGGAACGCAAGGAGACAACAATGGAAACCTGGATGAGCGGGGCGATTCTGATCGAAGCCGCGATACTCTCATTTCTAATGGCGCTGTGGATCGCGTGGATGAGCCTGTGCGGCCTGTTCCGGATGCTGCCGGCCACGAGACTTAATGCCGTACCAATTCGATCAACGGCACATCTGCGGACAGGCGTGATTGACCGCCATGCAGCCTAGGGTATTCGAGGCTGCCCGACGAGTTGGATTGGGATCCCCTCGACGAGCACGATCAGAGATTCGAGGGAACGGAGGGAAAGGACATGTTCGCGCTAAAGTGGTTGTTGATGGCCGCGGGCGTTGCGATGTTCGGCACCGCAGCGGGAGTGGTTGCGTACGATGTGTACCTGGCAATGCAGTTCCAAAAGCTGATGGGCTCGGGGGAGCCTGGGGCGGCCGGGCAGGCCGGGCCGCGTCGCCCCATGCGTTGGCCGCTCGCCTTCAAGTTATTCGGATGGGCGTGGGCGCCGCTGCTGGTGGCGTTGAGCATGGTGGTCGTCCCGGAAGGATCAGGCGGAGTACGAATCAGCCAAATTTCCGGCGTGCAACTGGGAACGCTGTACCCCGGCATCCATTTGGTCGTACCGCTGGTACAACGTGTGGCCGTGTATGATCTTCGGGACCACTTATTCACTACGACGGCGGCGGCAGACTCGGCCAGTAAGAGCGAAACCCTCACCGTTCAGACGCGCGAAGGACTGACGATCGGCCTGGCCATTTCCGTGCGCTACCGTCTCGATCCTCAGCGGCTCGGCTATATCCACGCGAATCTGGCGCAGCCGGTGGACTCGGAAATCGTCGCGCCTGTGGTGTCGACGGCGTTCCGCGATCTAGCGCCCAACTACGTCGTGCGCGAAGTCTTCGCCTCGAAGCGCGATGAATTTCGCGCGAAATCCACGAAGACTATCACCGACCGGCTCGGCTCCGACGGCATTGTGGTGAAAGAAGTCCTGCTGCGCGACGTTCACTTGCCTGCGGAATATGCGAAGGGCCTCGAAGGCCTGCTGTTGAAAGAGCAAGAGAGCGAGCGCATGGAATTTGAAACCGAAATCAGCGCAAAACAAGTGCGCATCGCCGAACTCCAGGCGGAAGCCGCCAAGGCACAGCAATTGAAACGCTCCGAGGCCGACGCTGCCTCGCGCGTTATCGCGGCCAAGGCCGAGGCCGACGCGATGCAATATACGCTTCCGCTCAAACAAAAACAGATTGAGCAGTCGCGCTTGGAGGCCGAGGCGCGCAAAGAGGCGACGGTGCAGAATGCCGATGCCGCCGCACAGTCAAAAATCACCGATAGCAAGGCGGAAGCGGAGCGGAGGCGTTTGCTTGCGGCAGCCGATGCCGACACGACTCGCCTGGCCGCGGCTGCCAACGCCGACACGATCCGCTTGACCGCGGCGGCCGATTCCGAGCGGCTGCAGCAGGAAGCGGCAGTGCTCAAGCAAAATCCCATGCTGATTCAGAAAATCATCGCCGAACGGCTCTCCGACAAACTGCAAATCATTATGGTGCCAACCGACGGCCGCAACTTCTTTGCTTCCGACGTGCTGCGCTCTGCATTCGCGGGAGTACCGGGGGCAAACAGCACAGAAGAAGCCGATCAGGACGCTCCTGCGCCCGCGCGTAAAACGGCTCAGGCAGCGAAAATCAAATGAGATTGAATTCCACCGGCAAAAACCCTTGCGGGCCGCTCGCAGGAATCCGGGACAGGGACCACCGCCCCTGCGAAGGTTTTTCCAAAGCGAGCGCGACCCAGCCGGTGGTCAGTGCACGAGCCGCGTCCCGACTCTGTCGGGGCGCGGACGTGCGTTCGGCGTGGTTGATCTATCGCCCCGATAGATTTTGCGCAATACCCGAGCATGGACCGGCATTCGTTCCGGACGGCTGTGCTATGATTTCTGGCAGCATTGACAAAGGCGTGGAGTTTGTTTTTGTGCCACGCATGGCCGGGCGCAGCACACCGATGACGGGCATCGATCGATCCAACCTCTCGTACCGCACCATCTTGATCCTTTTCGTTTTGTTGGCGGCGCCGATGGCGGCACGTTCCGATACGCTTGAGGACTCCGCGAGGGAGCTAGCGCGGAAGGTCGCAGCGGCTTTGCCCACGCGCGATGGTGTATTCATCGAGGTGCGAAACATTTCGTCCTTAGCGGCGGACGAAGTTTCGGTGGTCGAACAAACGCTCAAACGGGAACTACAGAACCAAAGTGTTCGCGCTCCAGCAAATAGCACTGACGTGGTAATCGTACGAGTCACTCTTTCAGAGAGTATTAAAAGTTTTCTGTGGGCCGCTGAAATCGGACGGGGCAATGGTCCCCAAGTTGTCTTGCTGGTCGTTCCGCGCTCTTCCGAGAATCAGATTGTTTCCAACGCGATGCCGGTGACGCTCCGTAGCGAAAAATTCTGGGAAGGATCGCAGCGAATACTCGACGCAACACTTGCTAATGAGTCAGGGGGCGGTCACTTGCTCCTGTTGCTCACACAAGATGGATTGCAGATTCGCAAGGTTGGAAGCGACGTGATCTCAATCGTTCAAATTCCTCCCGGTGAGTTTCGCATGCGCGATCCAGGAGGGGCAATAACACAAACTGAAAATGGAATTACCGTGACCTCCGTGCCATGGGTCTGCAGTGTTGACCTTGACGGTCGCATATTAATCGAATGTCACAAGATAACGGAATCTCCCCCGCCCGGTCGAGTCTACGAAAGCCTCAAGTTGCTGGCGATGCCGGGCCCCAAGCGCGTCGAAAGAGGCAGTCAGGTTACGGCAGTTCAAAGCGGTTGCAGTAGTGGTGGACAGCTATATCTTGCCGCGGGGACGGGGGACTACACTGAACCAGACACTGTTCTGCTCTTCGAGTCAACTGTTGTGAACGGCGTCATTGTCGAAAAACGGTTGAGCGATCTACTGCACTTTGCCGGGCCTGTGATAGCCCTTCAATTCGCGGGGACTAAGCCAAGGGCGATCGTGCATAACCTCCAGACAGGAAACTATGAGGCGTACCACATATCCATCACATGTGAGGGGTAGCAAAGCGACCGCCCCGATATCCCTGACCGCGCGAGTCTTCCTGAGCGCGGTCATAATGTCGCTGATTGTCACGAGCGCGACCGCTTCGACGTCGCCTCAATTTGGCGGTGTATTGCGATTTCAGATCAGCGAGCGCGTTATGACTGTTGATCCGCGCCAGTGGCCGTCCGATTCGCTGCGCGCTGCCGCTACGGAAAGGCTCGCGTCACTTGTTTTCGACCGGCTGGTGCGTTTCGACGATCACGGTGTAACGCAGCCGGCGCTCGCGGTTTCCTGGCAGCATGATGCGCAAGCAAAACGGTGGCAGTTTCACATGAGAGAGGGCGTGAAATTCGCGGACGGGACACAGCTCACTCCGGAAGCGGCTGCTCTTTCGCTTCAGCAATCGCTCGGAAATGAATTTGACGTGAGTGCAACCTCTGATTCCGTCGTGATCCTGGCGGATCATTCTTTGCCGGACTTGCCCGCGCAACTCGCCACGGGCCGCTACTTTATTTTTCACTCTGCGGCCGACGGCACGCTATCCGGCACGGGACCGTTTCGCGTCAGCGAATGGCCCGCAGGAGATGGTCCCGCGAAAGTGGTTTTGACCGCGAACGAATCCTGCTGGGCGGGGCGGCCGTTTGTGGACGGCATTCAAATCACTCTGGGAATGGAATTGCAGAAGCGGGCGAACGCCATTGCCTTCGGCCAGTCCGATGTGGTTGAGCTCCCCGCTTCGCAAGTACGTCTCGTTGGACAACGTGGCGTGCGCACGGCATCCAGCGATCCGGTGGAATTATTCGCGCTCCAGTTTGATTTGGCGCGGCCTGCCATTCAGGATGCGCGCCTCCGAGAGGCAATCTCCGCGGCCATCGATCGAGCTTCCATCGCGGACGTGGTCTTGCAGCGGCAGGGTGTTCCGGCCGGCGGTCTGATGCCGAATTGGCTTTCGGGTTATGCGTTCCTGTTCCCCACCGCACTGGATCTTCCCCGGACAAGAGAGCTGCTCACGGCAACCGGGCGTGAAGTTTCTCACGCCGCGCCGCTTGTGCTGGTCTATGATTCGGGCGATGAGGAAGCGCGCGCCATCGCGGAGCGCGTTGCCGTCAATTTGAAAGAAGCGGGGATCGCCGTGCAGCTTTCAGCACAGACAACGGGTAGCGCGTCGAAGCCTTCGGCTGGCGACATGCGGCTGGTGCATCAGCGAATCGCTTCACCGGAAATTGGCGTGGCGCTGCCAACGCTGCTGGCTTCGCTTGGTGAACCGAGCGCTGTCCTTGAAACTCCGGCGCAAGCTTACGCCGCCGAGCGCGCGCCCATCGACTCGTTCCGCGTGATACCTCTCGTGCATGTCTCCGAAAGTTATGGCCTGGGCCCGCAGGTCCGCGATTGGATGCCGCCGCGCTGGGGCGGTTGGCTGCTGGAGGACGTTTGGCTCGCGCCTGTGCCAGCGCCCGCAGCCGGAGGAACCACGCCGTGAGTTTTCGCACCAAGCTGCTGGGCCTATTTACGCTGACGATCGTCACGGCCGTGACGCTTGTGGCCTGGGGCGTGTCGGCGTACACGCGGCGCGCGTTCGAGCTCTTCGACCGCCAGCGCACGGACGCGCTGGTGGCGCAGTTCCGCCGTGAATACGCGCAACGCGGAGAAGAAGTCGCGCACCGCGTGCAGGGTATCGCCGACGCCGAAGCCACGGTCCGCATGGCCATCGATCTGAGCCGTCCGCAGGCCGATGCTTCGCAGTATTACAACGACGCCCGCGGCATCGCCCAATCGCAACAGCTCGATTTTCTCGATATCGTCGCCGATGACGGCACGCTGATTTCTTCGGCGGAGTGGCCCGCGCGCTTCGGTTATAAGAACGAATGGGTGACCGCGGAAAAAGACTGGAATTCGCAGGGCGCCTTCCTCAGCCGCGTGGAAATGCCGGACAACGTCGATCTCGGTCTGCTTGCCGTCCGCGCGGTTCGCGTCGGCGAAAAACATTTTTATTTGATCGGCGGCCAGCGGCTGAATCAGGATTTTCTCGCGACACTGGTTCTACCGGAGACCATGCGCGCGGTGCTCTATCGAAATCTCGAGCAGGGCTTCGTATCTTCCGAACTGACGGACCTGCATGGTCAAGTGACTCAGGCCGACCTATTCGCGCCGCTGATCAGCGAAGTGCAGCGAACTCATCGCGAGTTGCAAAAGACAATTAACTCGGGCTCAGATAGCGCGGCGAACTCTGAATCCTTCGATGCAATTCCGCTCCTGGGGCGGGCAGGCGATTTACTTGGCGTACTCCTGGTGGGAAGCGCGCGCCAGGACCTGGTCCAGATGCTGAATTTTATTCGCTCCCTCGCGTTGCTGGTCGCAGGCGGCGTGATTTTGGTCGGCTTGGTTCTCGGGTGGTGGATTTCTGCGCGCGTCACGCACCCCATCGAGCAACTCGCCAAGGGCGCGCGCGAGGTCGCCGCGGGAAACTGGGAGGCGCGCGTCGAAGTGCATTCGCGCGATGAGATCGGCCAGCTTGCAGGCGCCTTCAATGAGATGACCCGGCAACTCGCCGAGCAGCGCGAGCGCCTGGTGCAGACCGAGCGCGTCGCCGCGTGGCGCGAACTGGCGCGCAGGCTCGCCCACGAGTTGAAGAACCCGTTGTTTCCCCTCCAATTGACCGTGGAAAATCTGCAGCGCGCGCGCGAACAAACCTCGGGGCAATTCGACGAGGTATTTTTTGAGTCCACCGCGACGTTGCGCGCGGAACTCGAAAATTTAAAAGCCATCGTCACCCGGTTCAGCGATTTTGCGAAAATGCCCGCTCCGGAATTCGAGCCGGTGGATTTAAATGAATCCGTGCGCGGCGTTGTGAAACTATTCGAGCCGCAATTATGCGCCGTGGGCCGGCCCCCGATCACGCCGGAGCTGTACCTCGAAGAAAATCTCGCGCATCCCCAGGCCGATCCGATTCTTCTGCGCAGGGCGCTCGAAAATCTCGTCCTCAATTCTCTCGATGCCATGCCTGCCGGCGGGACGCTGACGGTGCGGACGTCACAGCACAACGGCTCGGTGCGGCTCGACGTCACCGACACCGGAGCGGGTCTGACGCCGGAAGAGTGCGCGCGCCTTTTCACTCCTTATTACACGAGCAAGCAGCATGGCACCGGCCTCGGCCTCGCGATCGTCCAGTCGGTCGTGAGCGATCACGGCGGAAAAATTGCCGTGGAATCGGCGCCGGGCGCCGGCGCCACGTTCCGGATCGAGCTGCCGATCGAGCATCCAGACTCGCGATTGCGAACGCATCATCTGCGATCCATGCCCGAGGATCCGCCCGTCAGCAGCGCCGCCTAGCGAAACGAGCACTCCATGACAGCTCCCAAACCTCATCTCCTGCTGATCGATGACGACCCGAGCACCCTCGCGTCGCTTTCTCGCGCCTTCCGCCTGGCCGGCTATGATGCGACCGTGTGCGACAGCGCCATCCGGGCATTGGAGCTGATTCGCGCCGAGCGATTCGACGTGATTTTTTCGGACGT
>Ga0137409_10006837_pt1 | contig 11781 bp, 6 predicted proteins | sample CZODoug1_16funga_FD_122059 | JGI IMG/M metagenome (GOLD analysis project Ga0137409, IMG submission 122059) | Vadose zone soil fungal communities from Angelo Coast Range Reserve, California, USA - CZODoug1_16fungal (Hybrid Assembly) | ecosystem: Environmental > Terrestrial > Soil > Vadose zone... | reverse complement strand
CTGGTCGTCTCAGAGATCGCGCTGACCCTGGTCCTATTGGTTTGCGCCGGCTTGCTGATCAGGACCGTGATGCGTCTGAAGAACGTCGATACGGGATTTAACGCAGAAAACGTTCTGGCCATGAACATCGGCTTGCCCGGAATCAAGTATCCCAAACCGGAAAATCAGATCGCGTTTTATAAAGAGGTTACTGAACGCATCGCGTCGCTGCCCGGAGTCAAAGCGGCCGGCACCACCAGCGTGCTGCCGCTCAGCGACAACTTCGACGGGCGAGGCCTTCTCGTTGAAGATCATCCCAAACCGCGCGGCGAAGAGATAACTGTCGATCTCTACATTGCTTCTCCGGGATATCTGCGAGTGATGGAGATCCCGATAATCAAAGGACGTGCAATCACTGAGCAGGACACTATGGACTCAGCCAGGATCGCGTTGATTAACAGCACGATGGCCGCCCAGTTGTGGCCCAACGAAGATCCGCTGGGCAAACGCATCAAGTTTCCGGGCAGCGAAAAGAATCCGCAGCCGTGGCGCACTGTTGTCGGCGTTGTGAAAGATGTCTCGCAGTATGCATTGGATAAGAAGGCGCCGATGCAGATATACGTGCCGCACGCGCAGTTTCCTACCGGGTTCAGCACCATCGTCGTCAAGACTGAGAACGAACCCACGGCCATGGCCGAGGCAGTCAGGCGCGAGATTCGAACGGTCGACAAGGATCAGGCAGTGTTCAATGTGACGACCCTCGCACAGTTGATGGGCGACTCCATTGCGATCAGAAGATTTTTCATGTTCCTGCTGCTTATCTTTGCGGCGCTCGCTCTGATTCTCGCGGCCGTGGGAATTTACGGAGTTATGTCTTACGTCGCTGCCCAGCGAACACATGAAATCGGAATACGCATGGCGCTCGGAGCGCAGACCAGTGATGTCTTGAAGTTGATGATCGGGAAGGGGATGGCTTTGGCGTTCATCGGCGTCATTGCCGGACTGGCAGGCTCTCTTGCGCTCACGCGCTTGTTGACGAGCCTGTTGTTCGGCGTCTCTGCAACTGATGCCGTCACGTTTTTAGTCGTCTCGATAGGATTGATCGTGGTTGCTTTGTTCGCTTGCTACCTGCCAGCGCGGCGCGCAACGAGAATCGATCCGCTGGTGGCGCTACGGTACGAGTAATGTCCGACATGCTTCAGCTTATCGCTGACTATTGAAGATGCTTCATTTTAGAGCGACAAGCTAAAGCATGTCGGACCATAGATGACGGAGTTGCATCATGGAAACTTTCATCAAAGACATTCGCTACGGCGTCAGGAGCCTGTTGAAGCGACGCGGCTTTACTTCAATCGCCGTGCTCACATTGGCGCTTGGCATCGGCGCCTGTACGGCAATCTTTAGCGTTGTTGACGGAGTGCTGTTGCGGTCCCTGCCTTATCCCGAAGCTGAACGCCTCGTTGAACTCCGAGAAGTGAATGCGAAGGGCGGGCCAATCTCGTTCGCCGAGCCGAATTTTCTCGACGTCCACGCCCGCAGCCGCACGCTTGAGGGGGTCGCGGAATATAGCGGGGGAACAGCGACTATTATCGGGGGCGGCGAACCTGCCCGCGCGCTGACCTTTCGAGTGTCAGGGGACTTTTTCCGTGTGCTCGGTACACAGCCGTTTCTGGGCCGCACGTTCGCTCTGGAAGAAAGTAAACCGGGCGGCGCGCCGGTCATGGTGATCAGTTACGACTTTTGGCGCCGAGTGCTGGGTGGAAAATCAGACTTGACCGGAACCACGCTGAGGATCTCAGACAAGGTTTTGACCGTTGTTGGAGTAATGCCGCCTGGTCTTGGCTTCCCGCAAAACGCAGAGGTTTGGATCCCGCGAGAAATGTCTGTGCCCGAAACCTCACGCTCGGCCCACAACTGGCACGTAGTTGCCCGCGTGCTTCCAGCCATCACGATTGAACAGGCGCGCGCCGAGGTCAGCACCATCGGCAAACAATTGAAACAAGAACACGGCAAGGAAATGGACGCCGTGGATTTTGCGCTGATTCCACAGCAGGAATACATGGTGGGAAATGTGCGCGGCGCGCTCATGATGATTCTCGTGGCGGTTGGATTTTTGCTGTTGGTCGCCTGCGCAAACGTAGCAAACCTGCTACTGGCCCAGGTGACAGCGCGACAACGAGAGTTTGCGGTGCGCTCAGCGCTGGGTGCAACTCGCCTGCATTTGGCGCGGCAGTTTATTACCGAGAACCTGCTGGTGACTCTCGCTGCCGGTGCGTTAGGCGTCTTGCTTTCGTTTTGGGGGGTCGATCTATTAATTGGATTGAATCGCCAGGGCCTGCCACGCGTGAATGAGATCGGAGTTGATGTGAGAGCGATTGCTTTCACCCTGGGCCTTTGCTTGTTGGTCGCAGTAGTCCTCGGACTCGTGCCGCTGCTTCGTTTCTCAACCAGGGACCTTGAAGGAAGTCTCAGGGAAACCGGGCAGGGTCGGTCCGGTCAAGCGGGCCAGCGCTTGCGAAGTTTACTGGTTGTCGCGCAGATGGCGTTGACGCTGATCTTGCTGGTAGCCGCCGGGCTGGTCGGAAAGAGTTTCTACCGTCTATTGCGAATTGATCCTGGCTTTCGCACGGAAAGCGCTGTGGCTATGGAGCTAAACCTGCCCAGGATTAGCTCCACTGAGAAACAGTACCAGGACTTTATGCAAGCGTATCAACGTTTGAAGGAACACGGAATCGCTCCTGAAACAACGGTCCAGCTCGGCGCGGAAGAGGAAAGACAAAGAGTATTTCAGGAACAATCACTCGACCAGTTGGGCCAACTGCCGGGCGTGAGTGCGGTCGGGACTATTAGCCTACTGCCCTTGAGGGGAGACGGACCCGACGGAACTTTTTTCATTGACAACAACCCGGCAAAGAGTGGATCCGCTGATTTTCGTCTGGCCAGTGCGGACTACTTTGCAGCGATGGGAATCCCGGTCCTGCGGGGAGAACTTTCGATCGGAGCGATCAGCCCAACTCGCCACCTGCCGCTCTCATCAGCGAGTCAATGGCTGGGAAGTATTGGCCAAACGAAAACGCAATCGGACAAACAATTCAGTTCGGAAACATGGACGGAGACTTGCGTTTGTTGCACGTCGTGGGAGTGGTGGGTGACGTGCACGATCGTGGAGTTGATGCCGCCACTAGTCCCACGGTCTACGCTAATAGCCTGCAACGGCCGCCATCATCCAGCATGGCCGTAGTGGTTCGCGGTCACGTCGCTCCCGCTGCATTGGTGCCATCAATGCGTCAGGTGGTTCGATCGCTTAACCCGCAACTGCCGCTCAACTTTAAGACGCTCGACCAGGTCTTTTCATCGTCGTTGGACCAGCGCCGCTTCAGTCTGGTGATCTTCGGTGTCTTCGGCTGCGTGGCACTGTTGCTGGCCGCAATGGGCATTTACGGCGTCACCTCCTACGCGGTCGCGCAACGCACGCAGGAGATCGGAATCCGCATGGCACTGGGCGCGCGCATGAGCGATGTGCTGAAACTGGTGCTGAGAAATGGGATGTCGTTGGTGCTAATTGGTGCGGTGCTCGGAGTGGCAGGCGCTTTCGCGACAACGCGAGTAATGTCGAGCTTGTTGTTCGGGGTGGCCCCGACTGATCTTGCGACATTCACCGCAGTTGTAGTCGTTCTGGTCGGCGTCGCGTTCGTAGCTTGCTACATCCCGGCGCGACGTGCGACGAAGATCGACCCGCTGGTGGCGCTACGGTACGAGTAGCGTCCGACATGCTTCAGCTTGTCGCTGACCACCGGAGATGGCTTCATCGCTTGATCGCGACAAGCTAAAGCATATCGGAAATAGAAAACGGAGTAGCAATCATGGAAACACTCTTACAAGACATCCGCTTTGGTGTTCGCATGCTCTTGAAGAATGGGTCATTTACCTTCGTAGCGCTGTTGACCCTCGCGCTGGGCATTGGTGCGAATACTGCGATCTTCAGTGTAGTTAACGCCATTGTGTTTCGTCCGTTGCCGTATTCCGCGCCGCAGCAACTGGTCGGTGTGTGGACGAAAGATCTGAAGCGTCCAGGCTCGCAGTATCCCGCGGCGCTGCTAACCTTCCGCGACTGGCAGCAACAATCAAACTCGTTCAGCGGTTTCGCTGCTTACGCGTTCAATCGCTTTCACGTCTCCGGAAACGAAGGAGCTGACGAAACGCGCGGTGTCCTGGTCAGCTCAAACTTCTTCGAGGTGATGGGAGTGAAACCAGTGCTGGGCCGAGCGTTGCAGCCGGCCGATGAGCGCGAGCGCGTGATTGTAATCGGAGATGTGCTCTGGCGCCGGCGATTCAATGGCGATCAAAACGTAATCGGCAAAACGATCAACCTCAACGCCGAACCGTTCACCATCATCGGCGTGTTGCCTGCCTCGTTTCGCTTTCCCACGCCCGACATAGAGCTCTGGAGCAGCCTGGCGTCGCTCTACAAGCTCGATCCGAAGTCGTCTGTGGGAGATTGGATCAATAACCGTTCGCTGCGTGGTTATCGCGTGGTGGGCCGGCTAAAAGACGGCGTGTCACAGGAACAGGCGCAGGCGGAAATGAATGCCATCGCCGAACGCCTCGCCAGGGATTATCCGGACTCGAACGCGGGCACGGGCGTCGTGCTCGTACCCTTGCGCACGCAAATGATCGGCGACTACCAGAAGGCATTGGTTGTGTTGCTGGTAGCGGTCGGGTTCATTCTGTTGATCGCTTGCGCGAACGTAGCAAACCTGATGATGGCCCGGACCGCGGCACGCGATCGCGAGATTGCGATCAGGCGGGCAATGGGCGCCGGCCAATTGAGACTGGTCCGGCAGATGCTCACCGAGAGTGTACTGCTTTCTAGTTTGGGAGGATTGATCGGATTGCTCCTGGCGAGTTGGGGCGTGCAGTTGTTGCTCGGCCTGACGCCCAAAGACATTCCGCGGCTCGAAGGCGTGAGCGTCGATCGCACGGCCTTGCTGTTTACCCTCGCCGTTTCCCTTGGCACTGGTGTGTTATTTGGGCTGGCTCCGGCATGGCATGCACGCAACCTGAGCCTGAATGAATTATTACGCGAAGGCGGGCGCGGCGTTGCCGGGCTGGCGCGGGTGAAACGTCTGCGCGGTTTGCTCGTCATGAGCGAGATCGCTTTGGCGGTGGTCCTGCTAACCGGGGCGGGACTAATGCTCAAGAGTTTTCAGCGACTCAGCAGCGTCGATCCCGGGTTCAAGCCGGACAACTTATTGACGATGGCCGTCGGTCTGCAATTCGCACGTTATCAGGATCCGGTAAAGCAGGTTGCGTTTTTCGAGCAAGCTTTGCAGCGCATTCGAACGCTACCCGGTGTGGTGGCGGCGGGCGCTTGCACCAGTTTGCCACCTTCATATATTCAGCAAAGCACGGGATTCAACATAGAAGGTCGTCCTCAGGAAGCAGGCACACAGCCGCCCTCCGCGATCTACATGCCGGCAACATCCGGTTACCTCGAAGCGTTGGGCGTGCCGCTCGTAAGCGGTCGCACAATAACTGATGCCGACACTTCACAGTCGCCCGGTGTTGTAGTGATCAATCAAACCTTCGCTACTCGATTCTTTCCCAATGAGGATCCGTTGGGCCGTCGCATGACGATCAGTGGCGTGTTACGAACGATCGTCGGCGTCGTCGGCGACGCAAAGTATCAGGGCCTGGGTGTCGAGGCGGGGCCACAGGCATATGTGCCTTACTCGCAGAGTCCATATCCGGGTATGCGGCTCATAGTGCGGACGACGAGTGAGCCCTCGAGTTTGATAGCGGCTGTTCGCGCTCAGATCCAGTCAGTTGACAGCGAAGAAGGCCCAACGCGATTCGCGTCGATGACGCAACTGCTCGCGGATTCAGTAGCGCAGCCACGCTTCAACACTTTTCTGATTGGCTTGTTTGCCGCGCTCGCATTCGTTCTTGCCGCAATCGGCATCTACGGCGTAATCAATTACGACGTGACGCAGCGCACCGGCGAGATCGGCGTGCGCATGGCGCTCGGAGCGCAGTCGCGAGACGTGTTGCGTTTGATACTGAGGCAGGGCTTTCTTTTGACTCTTGGCGGACTGGCCGCCGGCCTCGCCGGAGCGATTCTATTAACGAGGTCTCTGACCAGTCTGCTGTTTGAAGTGAAGCCGACTGATCCGCTGACGTACACCGTCGTCGCAACTTTACTTGCCGTGGTGGCTATTGTGGCTTGTCTAATTCCGGCGCGACGCGCAACGAAAGTCGATCCGTTAGTGGCGCTGCGCTACGAGTAGTGTCAGAACCACCTGCGCGAGCGGGTGGCAGTTGTTTTGTTCCGTCTCGAACCGGGAATCGGCTTGAGCCACCCGCTCACGCAGGTGGTTCTGACAAGAGGAGAACGAAGATGCAAAAAATCTGGCAAGACCTGCGCTACGGAGTTCGTATGTTGTTGAAGAACCCGGGCATAACGTTCGTGGTAATTCTGGCGCTTGCCCTGGGCATCGGCGCTAATACAGCAATCTTCAGCGTCGTCGACGCAGTGTTGTTGCGGCCGCTCCCCTACGATCAATCTGATCGGTTGGTCTTCCTGAATGAGACCAGTAAGGCGATGGATGAGATCTCGATTTCTTATCCAAACTTCACCGACTGGCGTAGTCAGAACCAGGTCTTCGAGAAAATCGGCGTCTACAATCGCAGCAGCTACAACCTCACCGGCGCCGGTGAAGCCGAGCGCCTTATCACCGGGCAAGTCTCCGCGGATCTGTTTGCAGCCCTGCGAGTGAATGCGGCAACGGGTCGCGTTTTCACTAACGACGAGGACAAACCCGGCGGCACACCGGTCGTGGTTTTGAGTTACGGTTTGTGGCAGCGACGCTTCGGCGGACAGACCAGCATTCTCAATCAACCGATTACGCTCAACAGCAAAAGTTATACGGTGATTGGTGTGATGCCGCAGGGCTTTCAGTTTCCAAGTCGTGTCGAGATGTGGGTGCCCGTGGGCCAACTTTCGGGCGAGACAGGCTGGCAACAGCGCGGCAACCATCCGGGACTTTACGGTGTCGCGCGGCTCAAGGCGGGTGTGAGTTTCGCCCAAGCGAAAGCTGACATGGACAACATCGGCGCTAACCTGGAAAAGCAATATCAGGATTCCAACGCCGGCAACGGCGTCGGGGTTAAGCCGCTGCTCGAGGTTTTCGTTGGCGACATTCGCCGGGCCCTCTGGGTTTTGTTTGCGGCGGTAGCTTTCGTGCTGTTGATTGCCTGCGCGAATATCGCGAACCTGTTGCTGGCCCGCGCCCAGTCGCGCCAGAAGGAGATGGCGATTCGCGCGGCGATGGGCGCGGGGCGGTGGCGCATTGCGCGGCAGTTGCTAACGGAAAGCGTCTTGCTCGCCCTAATCGGAGGCACGCTCGGATTGTTGATTGCGCGCTGGGGGATTGCGCTGATCCTCTACGTAAGTCCGGACGCCATTCCACGCGCGCGTGAGATCAGTCTCGATTGGCGCGTGTTGGGTTTTACGCTCGGCATTTCCTTTGTGACGGGAATTCTTTTCGGACTAGTGCCGGCGTTGCAGGCCGGCGTCGTGGAGGTTCATGAAACTTTGAAAGAGACTGGCCGCGGCACTTCAGGAAGGCATTGGCTGCGCAGCTCGCTCGTAGTTGTGGAAGTGGCAACTACGTTGGTGTTGCTAATCGGCGCGGGGTTAATGATTCGCAGCTTCTATCGCTTACAAAAAGTCAATCCCGGCTTTTCTTACGAACACTTGACGAGCTTTAGCGTGTCTCTGCCGGAGAAGAAATATAAGACCGCCGAACAACGCGATCAGTTCTACGGTCGGCTGCTCGAGAACCTGGGCAGTTTGCCGGGGGTCGAGGCTACCGCCGCCGCTTCAGGGTTACCGTTGGGCAACAATGGCTGGCAGACGGGATTCGTGGTCGATGGGCGGCCGCGTCCGCCACGCGACCAAACGCCCTTGATGGAAGCCTGCCTGGTAACACCCGATTATTTTCGGGCGATGAACATTCCCTTGAAACGCGGCCGCTACTTTAATCAGCACGACGATCGATCTTCGCTGGTCGGCAAGGATCTCAGCAAACTAAACGAAATCGAGAAGGAGTATGCGGCCCTGAATTCAATCGTGATTGATGAAGAATTTGCCCGCCGCCATTGGCCCAACGAAGATCCGGTTGGCAAGCGCGTAGTAATGGGCAGCGAGGAACGTCCACAGTTTCTTACGGTGCTGGGTGTGGTGGGGCGCGTGAAGATGGAGGGTTTGAGCCAGGATTCAAATCGCGTGCAGGGCTACTTTCCGTATGCGCAAACTCCATTTGGCGGCATGACTGTCATTCTCAAGGCTTCCGGCGATCCCAATCAGTTGATCGCTGCCGTACGTCAGCAGGTTAAGGCGATCGATCCCGATCAACCCATCTACGCGGTCCGCACGATGAACGAGATTCGCGCCGAGTCGGTGGCGCCGGAACGGTTGAATCTGACGTTGCTCAGCATTTTTGCCGGCATAGCATTGGTGCTGGCCATCGTTGGGATCTATGGCGTCATGTCTTATTCAGTCACGCAGCGCACGCACGAGATCGGCATTCGCATGGCCATCGGCGCACAGCCGCGCGACGTTTTCCGCATGGTGATCGGGCAGGGAATGATGCTGGCTTTGATTGGGGTTGCTTTTGGTTTGGTGGGAGCGTTTGGTCTGACGCGTTTGATGACCACGATGCTCTTCGGTGTTGCACCAACCGATCCGGCGACCTTCGCCTCCATTGCGGTGCTGTTGTCTGCCGTAGCCCTGGTGGCTTGCTACATTCCAGGCAGACGCGCGACGAAAGTAGATCCGGTAGTTTCACTGCGTTACGAATAAGTCCGAAACCACCTGCGTGAGCGGGTGGCATTGGCTCGACTCAAAGATTAGTGGAACTGATTATCTCCTTCCGTGGCGCAACGGCGGGCAACGCCCGCCTCTAAACGGGAATTGATATACTGGTTTTGCTTTTCGCACTCTGACTATGCCCAGGATTCTCATCGCAGACGATCAGGCGGACGTCCTCGCGGCGTTGCGTCTCTTGCTAAAAGGCAATCGCTTTGAGATTGAAACTGCCTCCTCTCCCGCTGGTGTCCTCGATGCGGTTAACTCTCAGGAGCTCGATGTCGTTCTCATCGATCTCAATTACGCGCGCGACACAACTTCCGGCAGCGAGGGCCTGGACCTGCTGACCAGAATTCAGGCGGTCGATGCGACGTTGCCGGTGGTGGTGATGACCGCATGGGGCAGCGTGGATCTGGCTGTGGAAGCGATGCGTCGTGGCGCGCGCGACTTTATTCAGAAACCCTGGGACAACAACCGTCTGCTGGCTGTCATCAGGACGCAGATTGAGTTGGGCCGCGCGTTGCGCCGCGGGCAGCGCCTGGAAGCGGAAAACCTGGCGTTGCGCGACAGCGCGGCTGAGGGGGCCACAAAGCTGCCGAGCATCGTCGAGGAATCGTCGGCGATGAAGTCGGTCCTAAAACTTGTCGAACGCATTGGACCGGCCGACGCAAACATTCTGATCACTGGCGAGAACGGTTCGGGCAAGGGCGTGATCGCGCGCGCGTTGCACGCCACCTCCGCGCGATCCGCAAAACCGCTCGTATCGCTGAACGCGGGCGCATTGGCCGAAGGCGTATTCGAGAGTGAGCTGTTTGGTCACGTGCGCGGCGCGTTTACTGATGCGAAGGCGGATCGCGTGGGACGTTTCGAGCTGGCCGATGGCGGAACTTTGTTTCTCGACGAGATTGCCAACGTCCCGCTCAACCTGCAACCAAAGCTGCTGCGCGTTTTGGAAACTGGTGAATTCGAACGCGTCGGATCATCCAAGACTCAAAAAGTGGACGTGCGCGTGCTGTCGGCAACCAATGCCGACTTGAATGCTGAAGTCACCCAGGGCCGGTTTCGTCAGGATCTGTTGTTCCGGCTGAACACAGTCGAGATTCATCTGCCGCCGCTGCGCGATCGTCGTGAAGATATCCCAGCCCTGGCCGAACATTTCCTACGACAACACAGCGAACGATACCGTCGCGGAACCGTCAGCTTTACGCCGCAGGCGCTCGACGCGCTGCGCGAACACGCCTGGCCCGGCAACGTTCGAGAACTTGATCACGTCGTCGAGCGCGCGCTGTTGATGAGTTCAAACGAGGTGGTGACGGCCTTTGATCTGGCGCTTGATACCACGCCGGATGCGCGGCTGTCGGCGCGGCTGGAGGAGATGAGCCTCGAAGAAGCCGAGCGACTGTTGATAACGAAGGCCCTCGCGCGCTTTGAAGGCAACGCCAATCGCGCCGCTGAAGCGCTCGGGCTGAGCCGTAGCGCGCTCTACCGGCGCTTGCAAAAGTATGGGTTATCGTGAAGTCCGACAAGTTTCAATTTGTCGTGACTTATACTCAACCCAACCCGCGGCAAACTGAGGTTTGTCAGACATCGTATGAGTTATCATGGCGGCGTGAGCCCTTCCGCTAAACTGCCAAAACATCCGGCAACCTTGCCAAGCCTTGACCCCGCGCTGCGTCGCGGCGGACGCTTGAAATTCGAGCGACGCGTCACGTTCCTGGCGCTCGCCGCCGGTTTTCCCGCCGTAGTGCTATGCGCTCTTTTGCTCTGGTATGACGACTACAGCGCGCGCGTGCAGTGGACCGTCGATCTGTTCCTCGTGATCATCTGGCTGGGCGTTGCCTTCAACCTCAAACAACGAATTGTTCGCCCGCTGCAAACGCTTTCAAATATTCTCGCCGCCATTCGCGAAGGCGACTACTCTATTCGCGGCCGGCGCGCGGCAGTGGGCGACGCGCTCGGCGAAGTGATGCTCGAAGTGAACGACCTCGGACAAACACTGCGCGAGCAGCGACTCGGCGCGCTCGAAGCGACTGCTTTGTTGCGCACGGTGATGGCGGAGATTGATGTCGCGGTTTTCGCGTTTGATGGTGAACAGCGTTTGCAATTGGTGAATCGGGCCGGCGAAAAGTTACTAGCCCAACCCGCAACCAGGCTGCTCGGTCGCACCAGCAGCGAGCTTGGTTTGGCGGCGTGTCTTGATCGTGAACAAGGTGAAGGGCCACGCACGATGCAGATGGTCTTTCCCGGCGGCGTGGGCCGTTGGGACATTCGCCGCAGCACCTTTCGCGAGGGCGGCGCACAGCATCAGTTGCTGGTGTTGACGGACCTCAGTCAAACTCTGCGCGAAGAAGAGCGCATTGCCTGGCAGCGGTTGTTGCGCGTGCTGGGCCACGAGCTGAATAATTCGCTGGCGCCGATCAAATCAGTTGCCGGCAGCCTCGCGGATTTGCTTGGGCGTCAACCGCGATCCGTGGATTGGGATGACGACATGCAACGCGGCCTCGAAGTGATTTCATCGCGGGCCGATTCGCTGGCGCGCTTTGTCGAGTCGTATTCAAAATTTGCGCGCCTGCCGCAGCCGCGCTCCGAGCCGTTGAGCATCGGCGCCTTGGTGCGGCGCGTGGCCAGTTTGGAGACGCGTTTGCCGGTTGAAGTTGTTGCCGGACCGGAGTTAGTAGTCAAAGGTGACGACGTGCAATTAGAACAGTTGCTGATCAATCTGGTGCGGAATGCGGTGGACGCTTCGTTGGAAACCCGGGGCGGCGTAGGAGTTGGCTGGGCGCAAAGCAACGGGCAGGTTGAAGTTTGGATCAGCGACGAAGGACCGGGCCTCGCAAACACTGCTAACTTATTCGTGCCGTTTTTTAGTACCAAAGGGAAAGGGTAAGGCATCGCGCTGGTGCTCTCGCGACAGATCGCCGCAGCACACGCGG
>Ga0137409_10006836_pt1 | contig 11781 bp, 10 predicted proteins | sample CZODoug1_16funga_FD_122059 | JGI IMG/M metagenome (GOLD analysis project Ga0137409, IMG submission 122059) | Vadose zone soil fungal communities from Angelo Coast Range Reserve, California, USA - CZODoug1_16fungal (Hybrid Assembly) | ecosystem: Environmental > Terrestrial > Soil > Vadose zone... | reverse complement strand
TCGATTTCTTCACGCGTCAGGACCAGGCGTACGCCCCGAAAGTGGTGAATGCCGGACTGCCGACCGACAGCGCGGTGGGCGACTTCGACGCCGCGTTCGACGGCGCCGCGGTCAGGGTCGATCAGCGCTACACCACGCCGTACCAATTCTCTCAGCCGATGGAGCCGCATAACTGCCTGGTGGCACCGCGTGGCGAGGACCTGATCGTCTACGTCAGCGCCCAGATGCTCGGTGAGGCGCGCACGTCGATCGCCAGCACGCTCCAGATCGCCGCGGAGCGGATCCACCTCGTGGCCCCATTCGTCGGCGGGGGATTCGGCTCCAAGCTCGGCATCCACTCCGAAACGATCCTGGCGGCGCTCGCCGCCCGGCAGTTGAACCAGCCGGTCAAGGTGGTCATGACCCGGCAGCAGATCTTTCATCTCCTCGGCGTGCGTCCCATCTCGAGCCAGCGGGTTCGACTGGGCGCCGGGCGGGACGGGCGGTTGGTCGCCATCGGCCACGACGTCACCATGCACACGAGTCCCATCGCGGAGTGGGCCGAGCAGACCGCCACCGTGTCGCGCGGCCTTTACGCCGCGCCCAACCGCCTGACGCGCCACCGGTTGACGCCGCTGGACCTGCCGCACGGCGAAGACGTTCGCGCGCCGGGTGAGGCCCCGGGCCTGTTTGCGTTCGAGTCGGCCATGGATGAGCTCGCGGTTGCGCTTCGCATGGATCCCATCGAGCTGCGGATCCTGAACGAGCCGAAGATCCATCCCGAAGCCGACATTCCCTTCAGCGACCGCCGCCTGGTCGAGTGCATGCGCGAAGGCGCGCGCCGATTCGGCTGGGAGCGCCGCCCGGCGAAACCCGCGAGCGTGCGCGACGGCCGGTGGCTGGTCGGCTACGGCATGGCGGCAGCCATGCGCATGCAATTCCAGCTGCCCACCAAGGCGAGAGTGCGGATGGGTACGGACGGGATCGCCGTCGTCCAGTCGGACATCACCGACATCGGAACCGGCACCTACACCATCGTTGCCCAGGTCGCAGCCGAGGCGCTCGGGCTGCCGATGGATCGCATACGCGTCGAGCTCGGTCGCTCGGACTATCCTCCCGGCGCGGGCTCTGGCGGTTCGTGGGGCGCCTCCAACACGTGCACCGCGGTCCACCGAGCGTGCAAGGCGCTCCGCGAGAAGCTGCGGACGGCAGGTAAGCCGGCCGGGGCCGTGGAGGCGGAGGGCGAGATCCCCGGCATGTGGGAGGAACCGAACTACGAGAACTATTCGATCCACGCCTACGGCGCGCACTTCGCCGAAGTAGGCGTCGACGTCGATACGGCCGAGGTCCGGCTCCGGCGGATGCTGGGCGTCTTTGCGGCGGGCCGCATCTTCAACGCCAAGACGGCGCGCTCCCAGTTGATCGGCGGCATGACCTTCGGGGTCAGCTCGGCCTTGTTGGAAAACGCGGTCGTCGACACGCGCACGGGCGCCTTCGTCAGCCGGGATTTCGCGGAATACCTGGTGCCAGTGCACGCCGACATCCCGGAGATCGATGCCGTCGTGCTCGACGGATTCGACGACAAAGCCAACGAGCTTGGCGCCAAGGGGGTCGGTGAGCTGGGCAATTGCGGCGCCAACGCGGCCGTCGCGAATGCGGTGTTCAACGCCACCGGTGTGCGCGTGCGCGATTTCCCCATCACGGTCGACAAGGTGCTGCCCGGGCTGCCGCTCGTGGAAGTCTGAAGCGCACCACAGTCGCCGCCCCTCGAGGCGGCGCTGGGCTCTTGGAGAGGCGGTTAGGCCGCGTCGTGCTTTTCAGAGCGCCGACACTGTGAGACGTATTCTGGCGTGATGCGCACGCAAGTGGGGATCGTCGGCGCCGGACCCGCGGGGCTGCTCCTCTCGCACCTGCTGCACCTCGAGGGTGTGGAGTCGATCGTCCTGGAGCTGCGCAGCCGCGCCGAGATCGAGTCCACCATCCGGGCCGGAGTGCTGGAGCAGGGGACGGTCGACCTGCTCACCGAGGTGGGTCTCGGGGAGCGGATGAAGCGAGAAGGCGCCGTCCACCGGGGCATCAACCTGCGCTTCGGCGGGGAGACGCACCGCATCGACCTCCACGAGCTGACCGGCGGCAAGGCGATCACGCTGTACGCGCAGCACGAGGTGATCAAGGACCTGGTCGCCGCGCGCACGGCGGCCGGCGGAGCGTTGCTGTTCGAGGTGTCGGACGTCAGCGTGCACGACCCGGAGACGCGCGCGCCGCGGATCCGCTTCCGCCACGGAGGTGCGGAGCGGGAGATCTCCTGCGACTTCATCGCCGGCTGCGACGGATTCCACGGCGTCTGCCGCTCGGCGATTCCGCCGCAGGTGCGGACCGACTACCAGCACGTGTATCCGTTCGGTTGGTTCGGCATCCTCGCCGAGGCGCCGCGCTCCACCGAGGAGCTGATCTACACGCGGCACGAGCGCGGATTCGCGCTGGTGAGCACGCGGTCGCCCGAGCTGCAGCGGCTCTACTTCCAGTGCGAACCGCGCGACGACGAGGATCGCTGGTCCGACGAGCGGATCTGGGAGGAGCTCCGCGCGCGGCTGTCGGGCAAGGACGGATTCCGCCTGGCGGAAGGCCCCATCGTCCAGAAGGGCATCGTCGCGATGCGCAGCTTCGTCATCGATCCGATGCGGCACGGCCGGCTGTTCCTCGCGGGTGACGCCGCGCACATCGTTCCGCCGACCGGCGCCAAGGGCATGAACCTGGCGGTTGCCGACGTGCGCGTCCTCTCCCGTGCGCTGGTCGCCTTCTTCGCCTCGGGACGCACCGACCTCCTCGACCGGTACTCGGCGACGTGCCTGCGCCGCGTGTGGCTGGCGGAGCGGTTCTCCCGCTGGATGACGGCGGTGACCCACCGCGACGAGACGAGCGACTCCTTCAGCAGCCGGCTGCAGCTCGCCGAGCTGGAGTACGTCACGTCTTCACGCGCCGCTGCGGTCTCGCTGGCCGAGAACTACGTCGGCCTGCCAGCCGCCGCCGGATAGGGCGGCGCTGTGCTCTTGAGATTGTCGGCGGTGCTGTGCTTTCACAGCGCGGACCGATATGCGCTGGGAGCGTTTGACGCCGAGAGCGGCTTCCGCATACGGTCCGGCGGGAGTCGGCCGAGGGACCCCGATGCCTGAGCTGCTCGCGCGCCTCTTCGGCACCCCGGAAGCGTCCGCCGCGTTCGGCGATCGCGCCCGCTTGCAGGGAATGCTGGATTTCGAGGCCGCGCTCGCGCGCGCGGAAGCGCGGACGGGCGTGATTCCCAGCGCTGCCGCGGAGGCGATCGCGCGCCGGTGCCGCGCCGAGTCGTTCGACCTGGCCGCGCTCGCCGAGTCGACGGCCAAGGCGGGCAACCCGGCCATCGCGATGGTCGCCGCTCTCACCTCCCTGGTCGCGCGCGACGACGCCTCCGCCGCCCGGTACGTGCACTGGGGCACCACCAGCCAGGATGCGATGGACACCGGGCTGGTCCTGCAGCTCCGGCAGCTCGCCGCGATCGTGCGCGACGACCTGGATCGCCTTTCCACGGCGCTCGCCGGCCGCGCCGAGGAGCACAAGGGGACCTTGCTGGCCGGGCGGACCTGGTTGCAGCACGCCGCGCCGGTGACGCTCGGCGCGAAGATGGCCGGGTGGCTCGACGCCGTCGAGCGGCATGCCGCGAGGCTCGATCAGATGCTGCCGCGCGTCCTGGTCCTGCAGCTCGGCGGCGCCGCGGGAACGCTCGCTGCGCTCGGCAGCAAAGGGCTCGAGGTCGCCGAGGCGCTCGCCTCCGAGCTGGGACTCGCGCTGCCGGCGATCCCCTGGCACGCGCAGCGCGACAGGGTGGCGGAAGTCGCGACCTTCCTCGGGCTCCTCACCGGCACGCTCGGCAAGATCGCCCGCGACGTGTCGCTCCTGATGCAGACCGAGGTGGCGGAGGCGTTCGAGCCGGCCGGCGAGGGTCGAGGCGGCTCGTCGACGATGCCGCAGAAGCGAAACCCGGTGAGCGCAGCCGTGGCGCTCGCGGCGGCGGCGCGGGCGCCCGGGCTCGTCGCGACTCTCCTCTCGGCCATGGTCCAGGAGCACGAGCGCGGGCTGGGTGGGTGGCACGCGGAATGGGAGACGCTCCCCGAGCTGTGCACGCTTGCGGCGGGCGCGCTGCGCCAGATGGTGGAGACCGTCGAAGGGCTGGAGCTCGATCCGGCGCGCATGCTCGCGAATCTGGAAGCCACGCAGGGCCGGATCCTCGCCGAGGCGGCGGCGATGGCCCTCGCGGCGCGCGTCGGCCGGCCGCAGGCGCACGAGATGGTGGAGCGGGCCAGCCGCCGCTCGTCCGAGACGGGCAGGCCGTTGAGCGAGGTGCTGGCCGAGGATCCGGCGGTCGCGCAGCACATGCCAGCCAGGGATCTCGCCGCCGTGTTCGACCCGCGAAGCTACCTCGGGCAGTCGGCGGCGTTCGTCGATCGCGTCCTCGCCGCCCGCCGGCGGCGCAGGGAGGAGCCCTAGATGGCCTTCGTCGACGTGGGCGGCGTCCGCCTCTTCCACCGGTTCGACGGCAAGCCGGGAAATCCGGTGCTGGTGCTGTCCAACTCGCTGGGCAGCGACGTGACCATGTGGGATCCGCAAGTAGCGGCGTTCGCCGAGCGGTTCCGCGTGCTGCGGTACGACAGCCGCGGCCATGGCCAGTCGGCGGTGCCGCCCGGGCCCTACCGGATCGAGGACCTGGGCCGCGACCTGGTCGGCCTGCTCGATGCGCTCGGGCTCGAGCGCGTGCGCTTTTGCGGGCTGTCCAAGGGCGGCATGGTCGGGATGTGGCTCGCGACCAATGCGCCCGAGCGGGTCGAGCGGCTCGCGCTGTGCAATACCTCGGCGTACTTCGGCCAGCCGGAGACCTGGCGCGCTCGCATCGAGGCCGTCCGCGCGTCGGGCATGGGGGCCGTGGTGCCGCAGGTGATCGAGCGGTGGCTCACGAGCGACTTTCGCGCCCGCGCGCCGGAGGTCGTCGAGAAGGTCCGGCGCATGCTGCTGGCGACGCCGCCGGAAGGGTACGCGGCTTGCTGCGCGGCCATCCGCGACATGGACCAGCGCGACTCGATCGCCGCCATCCGGACCCCCACCCTGGTGGTGGTAGGCTCTCGCGACCCGGCGACGCCGCCGGAGCACGGCCGGCAGATCGCGGAGCGCATCCGCGGCGCCAAGGTGGTGGAGCTCGAGGCCTCGCACCTCTCGAACGTCGAGGCAAAGGATCAGTTCACGGCGGCGGTGCTGGGCTTCTTGGAGGAGAAGCCGTGAGTCACGAACCGTACGCGCGCCCGCCTCCCGGAGGGCAACCGCCGTACCTCCACCGCGAGTACGGCAGCACGGTGAAGCGCGCCCCGTCGCGCGCGCTCTTGCCGCTCCAGCAGACGCTCTCGGAGGTCACCGGACCGCGGTTCCGGGCCGAGCCCGAGCTGATCGATCTGACGCGGCAAGGGAAGGGCGAGGCGCTCGGGCAGCGCATCGTCGTGGCGGGCAGGCTGATCGACCAAGGTGGCCGGCCGGCGCGGAGGACGCTGGTCGAGCTTTGGCAGTGCAACGCGGCGGGCAGGTACCTGCACGGGAAGGATCAGCACGACGCTCCGCTCGATCCGAACTTCACCGGCGTGGGCCGCGCCATCACGAACGACGAGGGCGAATACCGGTTCCTCACCATCCTGCCGGGAGCGTATCCCTGGCGGAACACGTACAATGCGTGGCGCCCGGCGCACATCCACTTCTCCGTGTTCGGCCCGGCGTACGCCACCCGGCTGGTCACCCAGATGTACTTCCCCGGCGATCCGCTGCTGGCTCTCGATCCCATCTACAACAGCGTGCCCGACGAGGCGGCACGGCGGCGCCTCATTTCGGCTTACGACCCGGGCCTCAGCCAGGCCGAATACGCGCTGGGGTACCGCTTCGACGTCGTCCTGCGCGGCCGCGAATCGACGCCCTTCGAGGGCCCGCGATGAGCAGCCAGCCCGCCACGCCCTCGCAGACGGTGGGCCCGTTCTTCCGGCTGGGGCTCGACCGGCCCGAGTGGAACGACCTCACGCGCGACGGTCCCCGCGGCGAGAAGATCGTCATCGAGGGCCGCGTGCTCGACGGCGACGGCGCGCCGATCGACGACGCCGTCCTGGAGATCTGGCAAGCGGACGCGGAGGGCCGCTACGACCATCCCGACGATGGGCGCCCGGCCGATCCGCGCTTCCACGGATTCGGCCGGGCCCTGACCGACGAGGCCGGCCGGTACCGGTTCGTGACCATCCGGCCGGGCCGTGTGGCTGGGCGGGGCGGGGCGCTGGAAGCTCCGCACGTCAACCTGACCATCTTCGCGCGCGGGTTGCTCAAGCAGCTGGTGACGCGGATCTACTTCGCGGACGAGCCGTCCAACGACAGCGACCCGGTGCTGAGCGGGATCGCGGAACCGGCCGTGCGCCGCACGCTTCTCGCCGGCCGGCAGGACGGCGGCGCGGCGTACCGTTTCGATGTCGTCCTGCAGGGCAAAGGGGAGACCGCTTTCTTCGATCTCTGAAAACTCTAAAAAGCACAGCGCCGCCCGATCGGCGGCGGCTGAGGGGAGGAGCATGAACTTCGTCAAGACGATTGCCGCCGTGGCGGCGCTTCTGTTCGCCCAGGGCGCGCGCGCCGAGGGCACCATCAAGGTGGGCCTGGTCGCGGAGTTCTCCGGACCGTTCGCCGGGTACGGCAAGCAGATCCAGAGCGGGATCAAGGCATACATGAAGCAGCACGGCGATACGGTGGCGGGCAAGAAGGTGGAGCTGGTGCTGAAGGACACCACCGGGCCCTCGCCGGAGATCGCCAAGCGCCTGGCGCAGGACCTGATCACGCACGACAAGGTCGACTTCATCGCCGGCTTCGGCCTGACGCCGAACGCGCTGGCGGTCGCGCCGCTCGCCACGCAGGCGAAGACGCCGATGATCGTCATGAACGCGGCGTCCTCGATCATCACCACCAAGTCGCCCTACGTGGCGCGGTTCTCGATGACGCTGCCGCAGGTCACCGAGCCGATGGCGCTGTGGAGCGCGAAGAACGGCATCAAGAAGGTGTTCACCATCGTGTCGGACTACGCGCCCGGCCTCGATGCCGAGAGCGCGTTCGTGAAGTCGTTCTCGTCGCAGGGCGGCGAGGTGGTCGGCTCGGTCCGGGTGCCGCTGCGCAACCCGGATTTCGCGCCCTTCGTGCAGCGGGCGAAGGACGCCAAGCCCCACGCGGTGTTCATCTTCGTCCCCGCGGGCGAGCAGGGCATCGCCTTCGTGAAGGCGTTCACCGAGCGCGGGCTCCGCCAGGCCGGCATCAAGCTGATCGGGCCAGGCGACGTGGTGGACGACGACGTGCTCGAGGCGATGGGCGATCCGACGCTCGGCATCATCACCACGCACCACTACTCCGCCGCGCACGACTCGCCCGAGAACGCAGCCTTCCGCAAGGCGTACGCCGAGGCAAACGGAGAAGGCACGCGGCCGAACTTCATGGCCGTCGCCGGCTACGACGGCATCGCGGCCATCTACGAGGTGGCGAAGAAGCTCGACGGGAAGATGGACGCGGACCGCGCGATGGAAGTGATCAAGGGAATCAAGCTGAACAGCCCGCGCGGCCCGATCCAGATCGATCCGGAGACACGGGACATCGTGCAGACGGTGTACGTGCGCCGCGTCGAGCGGGTGAAGGGCGGCCTCTACAACGTCGAGTTCGACAAGTTTCCGAACGTGAAGGATCCGGGCAAGCCGGCCAACTGATGTTCGCCAGCCTGCCCGGCGTGCTCTTCGACGGCGTCGCCTACGGGAGCCTGCTGTTCCTCATGAGCATCGGCCTGTCCGTCACCATGGGCCTGATGCGGTTCATCAACCTGGCCCACGGCGCCTTCGCGATGCTGGGAGGCTACGTGTGCGTCGTCGGGATGGCCCGGCTCGGCGTGCCGTTCCTGCTCATGCTGCCTGCGGCCTTTCTCGTCGCGGCCGTCGCCGGCGCGGTGCTGGAACGGACGCTGTACCGCCGGCTGTACCGGCGCAGCCCCCTCGACCAGGTCCTGTTCTCGCTCGGATTGACGCTCATGTCGGTGGCCGGCGCGACATACGTGTGGGGATCCGGGCAGCAACCGGTCCACCTGCCGGGGTTCCTCCTCGGGCAGGTGCGCGTCCTCGGCGTGGACATCGGCGTCTACCGCCTCTTCCTGGTCGCGCTGGTGGGGGCCATCACCGCCGGGCTCGTGCTGCTCGTGCGCCGGACGCGGTTCGGCGCGCGCATCCGCGCCTCGGTCGACGACGCGCAGGCCTCCGCCGGGCTCGGGATCAACGTCACGCAGGTCTTCAGCGTCACCTTCGCGCTCGGCTCCGGCCTGGCGGGACTGGGCGGCGCGCTCGCCATCGACGTGCTCGGGCTCGACCCGACGTTTCCGCTCAAGTACCTCGTCTACTTCCTCCTCGTCGTGGTGGTGGGCGGGGCCGGATCGATCGCGGGCACGCTGGCCGCCTCGCTCCTGCTCGGGGTGTTCGACGTCTCAGGAAAGTACTACGTGCCCGCGGTTGGCGCGTTCGTGATCTACGGATTGATGGTCGTCCTGCTCTTGCTCTTCCCCGGCGGGTTGCGGCGGGGCGCGCGATGAGCGCCGCGCCGGCCGTTGCGCTGCCGGACGCGCGCTGGCGCCCGGCGGAGGTCGTCTTCTGGCTCGTCGCAGTGGCGGCGATCTTCCTGTTCCCGGGGCACCTCGTGCTCGGCTCGCAGGTGCTGATCACCGGGCTGTTCGCGCTGTCGCTCGACCTGATCCTCGGCTACGCCGGGATCGTCTCGCTGGGGCACGCGGCGATGTTCGGCGCGGGCGCGTACACGGCGGGGTTGCTGGCCAAGCACGGATGGGGCGAGCCGCTGAGCGGACTTTTGGCCGCTGCCGCGGTGGGAGCGATCATCGCCTGGGGGACGAGCTTCATCGCCGTGCGCGGCGGGGACCTGACCCGGCTCATGGTGACGCTGGGCATCGGCCTGCTGCTGTACGAGGCGGCGAACCAGGCCGCTTGGGTCACGGGTGGGGTGGACGGGCTGAGCGACATGGCGGTGCGCGACCTGCTCGGCGTGTTCCCTTTCGACCTGGCGGGCAGGACCGCGTACGTCTACAGCCTGGCGGTGCTGTTCGCCGTGTTCCTCGTCTGCCGCCGCATCGTGCGGTCGCCCTTCGGATTGTCGCTGCGGGGAATCCGAGACGGTGCGCGCCGGATGCCGGCGATCGGCTCGCCGGTGCGGCGCCGCCTGATCGCCGTCTACACGGTGGCCGGCGCGATCGCGGGCGTGGCGGGTGCGCTCCTGGCGCAGACCACGCAGTTCGTCGGGCTCGAGGTGCTCGGGTTCTCGCGCTCGGCGGACCTTCTCATCATGCTGGTGCTGGGCGGCGCGGGCTGGCTGTACGGTGGGCTCGTCGGCGCCGCGCTCTTCATGATCGCGCAGAGCCAGCTCTCCAGCATCAACCCCGTCTACTGGCAGTTCTGGCTCGGCCTGCTGCTCGTGGTCATGGTGTTCGCCGCGCGCGGCGGCGTGGTCGGCGCGGCCGCCGCTGCGAGCGAGCGGTTCCTCCGCAGGGCTCCCCGATGAGCGCGGTCTTGCGGACGGAAGGGCTGTCGCGGAGTTGGGGCGCGCTGCAGGCCGTTCGGCAGGTCTCGTTCGCGCTGCAGGCCGGCGCCCGGCACGCGCTGATCGGACCGAACGGCGCCGGCAAGACCACCTTGGTGAACCTGCTCACCGGGACGGTCCCGCCGCAGGCGGGGGAGGTGTTCCTCGACGGCGAGCGGATCACCGACCTGCCGCAGCACCTGCGGGTGAAGCGCGGGATGACGCGGACGTTCCAGATCACCACGCTGTTCCCGGGCCTCACCGTGCTGGAGTCGGTCGTGCTCGCAGTCTGCGAGCGCAAGGGCCTCGGCGCGTCCTGGCGGCGGCCCGTCGCGCGGCACGCGGCGGAGATCGACGAGGCGCGGCGGATCGTGCGCGATCTCCAACTCGAGCCCGAGGTGGACGTCGCGACCCGCAGGCTGCCCTACGGCAAGCAGCGCCTGCTGGAGATCGCCCTCGCGCTCGCGACCCGTCCCCGGGTCCTGCTCCTCGACGAGCCCGCCGCCGGCATCCCGGTGGGTGAGAGCGCCGAGGTCTTCGGGGTGCTCGCGGCGCTCCCACGAGAGGTGACCATCCTCTTCATCGAGCACGACATGAACCTCGTCTTCCGGTTCGCCGAGCGCATCACCGTGCTGGTCGAGGGCTCCATCCTGGTGGAGGGCACCCCGCAGGAGATCGCGGCCGACCGGCGCGTGCGCGAGGTCTACCTCGGCGAGGGCGGGCATGGCTGACCTGCTCGCGGTGGAGGGCATCGTCGCGGGTTACGGCGACTCGGTCGTCCTGGAGGACGTGTCGTTCGCGCTCCAGGAAGGCGGCAGCCTGGCGCTGCTCGGTCGGAACGGCGTGGGGAAGACGACCCTTCTGCTCACGCTGATGGGGATCACGCGGCTGCGCAGAGGACGGGTCTCGTGGCGCGGCTCCGACCTGACGGTCTTGCCCACCCACCTGCGCGCGCACGCCGGGCTCGGCTGGGTGCCGCAGGAGCGGTGCGTCTTCCCTTCCCTGACGGTCGAAGAGCATCTCCTCGTGGTGGCCCGCCCCGGCGACTGGACCCTGCAGCGCGTCTACGAGCTGTTCCCGCGGCTCGCGCAACGCCGCGAACACCTCGGCAACCAACTCTCGGGCGGGGAACAGCAGATGCTCGCCATCGGGCGCGCGCTGATGGTCAACCCGACGCTGCTGCTGCTGGACGAACCGATGGAAGGCCTCGCCCCCGTGGTGGTGCAGGAGCTCGCTTCCCTCATCCGCCGCATGGTCGGCCAGAGCCGGATGGCGCTCATCCTGGTCGAGCAGCACGCGCGGCTCGCGCTCGGCCTCGCTTCGGACGCACTGGTCCTGGAACGCGGCCGCGTCGTGCACCGCTCCTCAAGCGCGGTGCTGCTGGGAGATCCAGCCACGCTGGGCCGCCTCGTCGGCGTGTCCTAATGGCGCGAGGAGTTTCAGTCGCGGGAGTGACTCGCCGCAGTTATAGGGTGTTTTTCCGGTGCGCGAAGTGCAGAAGTCGGATCCTTGAAAATCCGGTGGCAAGGCTCTAAATATCCAGGTAACGTGTTCGGCATGCTCCTCGAGCGCCGCCGCCAGCTCCAGCAGCTCCAGCGTCTTCTTCGGCGGAACCGGGTCGTCGCGGTCCTTGGTGCGCGCCAGGTCGGCAAGACCACACTAGCCCGGACTCTGGCGGAGAGGTACACGGGGCCAATCGCCTTCTTCGATCTCGAGGATCCGCGCGATGTCGCTCGGCTCGCAGATCCCATGCTTGCGCTCGGGGACCTCCGCGGGCTGGTTGTTCTCGACGAGGTGCAGAGGCAGCCGGAAATCTTTCCGGTCTTGAGGGTGCTCGCCGATCGACCGCGCGGAGCGCGGTTTTTGGCACTTGGGAGCGCGTCTCCCGACCTCCTCCGCCAGGCTTCCGAATCTCTGGCCGGCCGAATCGCCTTTCACACCCTGAACGGCCTCGCGCTCGACGAGGTCGGTGAGTCTCAGTTGCGGCGCCTATGGGAGCGCGGGGGATTTCCGCGGTCATTCACCGCCCGATCGGGGTCGGTCAGCCTGGAATGGCGCGAGGCATTCGTCGCCACTTTTCTCGAGCGCGACCTTCCGCAGCTCGGCGTGAGAACCGCTGGACCTACGTTACGCCGGTTCTGGTCGATGCTG
>Ga0137409_10006834_pt1 | contig 11783 bp, 9 predicted proteins | sample CZODoug1_16funga_FD_122059 | JGI IMG/M metagenome (GOLD analysis project Ga0137409, IMG submission 122059) | Vadose zone soil fungal communities from Angelo Coast Range Reserve, California, USA - CZODoug1_16fungal (Hybrid Assembly) | ecosystem: Environmental > Terrestrial > Soil > Vadose zone... | reverse complement strand
GGTCAATGCGCAGGCGGACCAACTCCAGGCGTCGCTCCATCTCCGGACCGCCGAATCCGAGAGCATGGATGGCTTCGAGTCGATCGCGCGCGCTCGGGCCAACATAGAACGACGAGAACGATTCCCGTCGTTCAAGTTGCTCCAGGGCCGCGGCAAGGATCCAGCTGCCGAGTGCCTCGCCAGGTGCAATCGAATCGAATCGTTCCAGCGGAGCAAGAAACGGCTCGCTCGGGTCCACTACCCCCGTGAGGCGGATGGACTCAATTAACCGATTGAGTGCGTTGACCGCCACGGCACGCTCGCCAAAATCATGTGCGACGCGCGCCAAACTTGCGAGCCGTAGGTGCGAGGGTTCCCGCTCGCACAGCGCTCTGAGTTGCAAAAAACTGACTTCGAGGGCGCGAAAGCGCTCCGCCATCGATAACGCGGCATCGCGGCTGCGCGCATAGAACGACAACGCTCGATGGACGTCGGCGCTCTCCCTAGCTTCCTCAGCCATTGCCCATGTTGATGCGAGCGGCGCCGCGTACGCCAAGTGCGCAAGCGCATGCTGCCATTGGTAGTTGGCGCCACCATCGCTTCCGTTCTGGTTCGTGCCAAGAGACGCGCCCACGCCCGCCAGATCCACAGACCTCAATAGGACTCCGCGCGCGGCAAGCCGGTCAGCGCGAGCCGCTTTGCAACAGAATAAATTGAGAAGGTAGGAATCCGGCGGCGATTCGGCGTCGAACGGAACCAGTAGGTTGAGGCTCGGCAACAAACGGTAAGAATCGTAGCCGATTGCCGCGAAGTCGCGTATTAGGCCGAAGTTCATGTCGGTGGCGTTGTTTTTCAACTCGTACTGCACCAGCGGCGCGAGGTTCGCAAAAAAGCGACGGGCGCCCTTCACGATATTGGCCTCCTCACCTTCCGCGTCGATTTTTATCAGATCGATGTCCACCCAGCGATAGCGATCCATACAGTCGTCCAGGGTTACCACGGAAACCTTTTCACTTCCGCCCGCCGGAACTGCGCTATGGACGATTGATCTCAGCTCGGAGTGGACGTGCAGAGCGAGCTGCGCGCTGCCCGGCGCGCTCGAGACCGCCTTCTGCTCCAATGTCACGTGCCCAAAACCGTTCGCCGCGATACCCTGCGCAAGGAACTGCGCCGTGCTGGACGCCGGTTCGAACGCCCATACGTGTCCGCTCGCGCCGACCTTTTGGGCCATCGGTAGCGTGTAGACGCCGTAGTTGGCGCCAATGTCGATGACGTTTTGGCCTGGCTGGAGAAATTGCCGCACGAACGGCAGCTCATCCTCAAAGAAGTCCTGCTGCTCGCGCAACACGTAAGGAGTGATCAGATCAAGCGCGTCCGGCACCACGATCCGCACGCCATCGACCAGCGTTAGCACGATAGTATCAGGCATGTGTTCAGTCCTCCTTTGAAACGGGACCATGGGTGCGCCCGCACAGACTAGTTCCTAGTCGCGATGATGATTTACTCAAGTCGGCGATCTTCTCTTAATAATATCGCTATGCTAACGTGAACACGATTTTTTTGTCTGCACCACGATCGGCAACGCGCGATTGAGGATTGAGTACTGAATGTGGAGCCTCCTAGAATTCTTTCCGGAAGACTTCCAGATCAGTATCCTCGACGTCGGGGCTGCACTCATCGAACGACCGGCCTATCAATCGCTGGTGGATGCTGGCCGTGGGAGGATCTTCGGCTTCGAACCTGATCAGCAAGCATGCGAGCAATTGAACCGTGAATACGGGAACCCACACCGTTTCTTCCCGTTCTTCGTCGGTGACGGCGGCCCGGCGATTTTCCACGAAACAAACTGGGCACCTACAGGATCGCTCTACGAACCGAACTCTCGACTCCTTGAAAAATTCCAAAATCTTGCGGAACTCGTGACACCGGTCGCAACGCACGCGGTGAATACAACCCGGCTTGACGACATTGCAGATATAGGCGATATCGATTTCATTAAGATAGATGTTCAGGGGAGCGAGCTTGTCGTATTCGAGAATGCATCACGCGCTCTCTCTAGCGCCCTGTTAATTCAAACCGAGGTCGAGTTCGTCGAACTGTACAAGGGACAACCGATGTTCGCGGACGTGGATACTTTTCTAAGAGCTAATGGCTTTCAGTTCCACACCATGAACGGCGTCAGCGGTCGTGCTTTCAAGCCATTAATTGCGAACGGCGACGTCAATTCAGCCTTTCGCCAATCTCTTTGGGCAGATGCGCTCTACGTACGCGATTGGATGCACCTTGAAGACCTTTCTGAAACAAAACTTCGGAATTACGCGATACTTGCTCACGACATCTTGCGATCGTACGACCTCGCACATCTGGTGCTTTCGGCACTCGACAGTAAGACAGGGGGAGGTCACGCTGCTGACTACTTGCAGCGGTTGGTGGGGAACAGTCCGACAAGCTGATGAATTCGTTTTCCTCTGGGCACGGTGTCATCGATGCGAGTTGATGCACCGACTTTCGCTATGGCTGCAGGTTTTCGTCGAAGAATCGCTTGATCGTGGCGTATGCATGTCGACCGTCGTGCTGCCGTATCAGTCCATGCTTCGCCCCGGGATAAACCATGACATCGAAGGGTTTGCCCAAATCCTGAAGCTTGCGAAATAGTTTGGTGCTGTGCAGGAACAGGACGTTATCGTCCGCCATGCCGTGCATCACCAGAAGTCTGCCTTTCAGGGCCTCAGTGTAGGGTAGGACGGAACTGGCGGCGTAGCCGGCGGCATTATCCTGGGGCCGATCAAGATAGCGTTCGGTGTAATGCGTGTCGTAGAGGCCCCAATCGGTCACGGGCGCGCCCGCAACACCGGCGCGAAACACCTCCGGTGCCTTGAACATCAGCATCAGCGTCATGTAGCCGCCGTAGCTCCAACCCCACACGCCGATGCGCGCGGGATCGACGAAACCCATCGATTGAAGCCAGCGCGCTCCCTGAACCTGGTCGGCCACTTCGACGTCGCCCAACTTGTCGTGAATAGGCGCTTGGAACGCGACTCCGCGGAAGGCGCTTCCCCGATTGTCCAGTTGGAACACGACGTAGCCGGCGCGCGTCAGAATTTGCGTGAATGAGCTGCCGGTCCAGTTGTCGAGAACCCGCTGCACGCCAGGGCCGCCGTAAACATCGACTATGGCAGGGTATCGCTTGGCCGGATCGAAATGCGAGGGTTTGAACAGCCGGTAATACAGCGTCTGTCCGTCGACGGCAGCGAGAGTGCCAATCTCGGGTACCGAGTTGTCCGCAAGATAGGGAGCATCCGGGTGCTGCGCATTCAAACGATTTTCGAGGAGGCGCGTCATCAACTTTCCGTCTACGGTATACAAACTGACTTGGAGCGGCTGCGCGCTGCTGGTGAAATTGTCGACGTAGAAGCTGGTGTCAGACGACGCGGTGATGCTGTGCAAGCCGTCTTCCTGCGAGATGCGGTCGACCTTGTGCGGGTCCTGCGTATCCAGGGAGGTGCTATAGAACTGCCGCTCCGTGGGACTTTTCTCCGTGGCGGTGAAATAGACCAATCGATTTTTCTCATCGATGCCCTTGATGGCCCGCGCTCTAAAATCATCGACGTTCCAGACCCCGGCCGTGAGCTGTCGCAACAAACGGCCTTCGTAATCGTACAGATACAGGTGTTGGTAGCCGTCGCGGCTGGACGCCCAAATGAATTCGCGAGTGTGGGTTAGGAAGGACAGCTCATTGTGCAGCTCGATCCAGGTCTTGCTCGTTTCAGTCAGGACGACGCGGCTCTGACCGGTCTCTATGTCCGCAAACAAGAGATCCAGCTTTCGCTGGTCGCGGCTCTCTCGCTGGATTGCCAGCGTCTTGCCGTCGGGCAGCCAATTGACGCGGGCGAGGTATATGTCCGTGTCGCTGCCCAAGTCGATCCAAGTGACCGCTCCGCTATGAACATCGCTCACCCCTAAACGCACTAGGACATTGGGGCCGCCGGCCGCGGGGTAACGCTGCGGAAAGGTCGCGACATTGTCGGCGGCGATCTCAAAGCGCTCGGTGACCTTGACGGGAGTTTCATCGACACGCGCGAACGCGATATGCCGGTCATCGGGTGCCCACCAGTAGCCCGTGGCCCGATCCATTTCTTCCTGAGCCACGAATTCGGCCATGCCGTTTTTGATGGGACCGCCGCCGTCGTTCGTGAGTGCCTTTCCGTGGCCTTTCCCGATGTCGTAGACATGAAGATTCTGATCCCTGACGAAGGCGACGTAGCCGCCGGCCGGCGAAACACTCGCGTCCGATGCGAAGCTATTCGAGTGGTTGATTTCCACAACCGCGTCCTTTGCAGGCTTTGTCAGGTCGCAGTAGTAGAGTTTGCCGCCGAGCGGAAATAGCAAGGCGCGGCCCGATGGCGCAAAGGAGTACTCCAATATGCCGGATAGGGCCGCAGTTCTTTGCCGCTCGCGGCGGCCGCGCTCCTCATCCGAGAGCTTTTCCGTGGTTGGCGCCAACACGTTCGAGTCGACGAGAATGCGCGCGCGGCCCTCATGGATGTTGTACTCCCAGAGATCCAGGCGATCCTTATCCGCCGGCTTGCCTTGCAGATAGGTCACGCGCGAGCCGTCGGGCGATATCTTCAAGCCGACGATGGTGGGCCCAGCCAATGCCGGCGCATCAAACAGGCGATCTATCGTCAGTTCCGCCGCCTGGGGCGCACTGGCCACGGCGCAAGCGACCAGCGCGGGCGCCAGGTAGCGTCCGGAATTGCGAGAGTCACCCATGAGATTCGAGCCTTCTGTATTTTTCAGGATTGTCGATAGTAAAGCAGGTTACAGCCGGGTCAGCCGATAGCAGGCCTCGTGCAATTGAGTGACTCCGCGCGAGCGAAGCCTGTGTTCGTTCGCCAAGACGTCCTGCCTGACAAGGGGACGAATTTCATGATGCTGGGCATACAAGCGGTAGACCTCATCGGGACCCACGGAGAAAGGCGGGCCCTTCATTTGTTCCTGCGGGTACTCCATGGTGACCAACAGGGTTTGCGTACCGGCGTTTGTCAGGGCAGTTATGTGCTTCACATATGCTGCGCGTCGTTCCGGTATCCAAGAGATCAGCGACGCACGGTCGTAGACGGCAGGCGTCGGGCCAAGCAGTTCCGGGGTGAGCGCGAAGAAATCACCACGGTACAGTTGGAGCTCGGGGGCTTCGTAGACTTCGAAGTCATCGAGCAGCCGACGTTTCGCGGGGACTCCGTGTTCCATGCAGAACGATTCCAACGCCACGGTGGAGAGTTCCACACCCGTCACGGAATGACCTCGCTCACATAGCCACAGGAGATCAAGGCTCTTGCCGCACAGGGGAACGAATACGCGGCTGTTGTTCGCGAGTCCAAGATCAGGCCAATACTGCCTGAGATTCCGGTCTACCGCGGATTGGTGAAAGCCAATTTGGCCCGCGCGCCAGCGATCATGCCAAAACTCAGGCTGCAAGGTCTACGATTCCTCGGACGAATCCGGAGGCAACTCATCGGCTGCGGTTGCCGATTCGTCAGGAATCCTATGCTGTTCGCCGAACCACGCGCCGAGATCGATGAGCCGGCAGCGATCGCTGCAGAAGGGGCGATAGACCGATTCCTCCGACCATTCCACCGGGCGCTTGCAGGTTGGGCATTTGACGACCGTTACCATGGAAACTTCCCCAGAACTTTAGGCGCAGCACGTCAGAAGAAACGGCACGTCCACTTCCACGTGTACGGGGCGGCGGGTGGCATCCAGCCAGTTCAAAAATCGAATGGTGCAACGATGTTGGCTGCCGCTGATCTCGGGAAACAGCTCGCTTTCGGGGGGTAGGGTCACGCGCACCAGTTGGCAGGGATTCTCACGGTCAAATTGTAATTGGAAAATGCCGCCGGCTGCGACCTCGGATTTGCACTTGGCATTCTGGCGGGTCAGCCAAAGCAGCTCGGCAATGCTGTCGCACAAGGGCCTGATCAATGCCAGCCAACTGTCGAACTCCGCTGCGCGCACCTCGGCGGGACGGTTGAGCCAGTAAGAGTAGTCCGGCAAATCAAAATCGCAGGTGCCGCCGGGAATGGCACTGCGATGCTTGATGGCACTCAGGAACTCGGAGTCGCGCAACGGCCCCATGTAGTTGCCGCCGACCGTCGAGAGGTCATTGCGCAGCTTGACCAGGTTCGACATCAGGGACTTGAGGCGGCCAGGGTCCACCCCGGTCTTGCTTTGGTATTCCTTGAGTACGTTGACGTGACGCTCGAGCTCTTTAATTACTTCACTGCGCGAATCGCCCCGCGCCGTGATGGCCAGGATCTCGAGCAGGCTCGCGACCGCCGCGCGCGAGCTCCAAGGGTTGGGTGACTCGCTGTGATAGGTAGCTTGCGTATAAAGGAATTCCAGGCGCAGGAAGGTACGCATGCGCTCGTTGAGCGGCTGCTCATAGACGATCGGCGCCGCCTCGGGGTCCGCTTGGGTGTAGGGATCGGGATGAGAGTTCATCCGCCTATTCTGAGCCAACCTGCGGCCCAGGGTAAACCTCAGGTTTGAGCTAAATCACGCTCCCGGGCGCTGCGCTTCGGCTAGGCGTAAATACCGTTCGTGCAAATGATCGACCGCCTGTCGCAAATCCGTGACGGTGCCGGCGTTCAGCAATACATCGTCTGCCGCGGCCAGGCGGGCTCTGCGGCTCGCCTGAGATGCCAGGATTGCACGGGCCTGTTGCTCCGTACAGCCGTCGCGCGCCATTACGCGCTGCAGCTGGATCGTCTCGTCCACGTCGACCACCAAGATGCGATCCACGCGGTCGCGCGAACCGCCCTCGACCAGCAGCGGAATGTCCATGACGACGTACGGGCCGACAGCCAACTCCGCGCTCCGTTCCATGTCGGCGCGGATCAGCGGATGGAGGATGGCCTCCAGGTCGCGCCGTGAGCCGGGGTCCTCGAAAATCAGGTCCCGCAGCGCGCGCCGGTCAAGTTCACCGTTCTCAGCAAGCACGCGGGGGCCAAACCGCTTGCTCACTGCTGCAAGCCCCAGTTTGCCTGGCGCGACCACTGCGCGGGCCGCCGTGTCGGCGTCGATGACTGGAACGCCAAGTTCCACGAATCGTTGGGCAACGGTGCTTTTTCCGCTGGCGACGCCGCCGGTGAGCCCGATGCGAAGGCGGCGCCCCATGGCTAGTGCCTGAGGCCGGATACGCGCAAATAGCTGTTGACCAGCTCATCGCCGTACATCAGGGCGAGCCAGCCTGCCGCAGCGAGGTAGGGCCCGAAGGGCATCGGCGCGCTCCGGTCGCGGCCGCGAAGCACGATCATCAAGATCCCAAGAAGCGCGCCGGTAGCGGCCGAGAGCAAGATCACCAACGGCAGCAGCTTCCAACCCAGCCAGGCGCCCAAGGCGGCAAAGAGCTTGAAGTCCCCGTATCCCATGCCCTCCTTGCCTGTGATCAGGCGGAAGGTATGGAAGACCAGCCAGAGGCTCACGTAGCCAGACACAGCCCCGATGATGGCATCGCGTGCCGACACCGGAATCGGGCTGCCTGCGACCGGGCCCACGAAAACCGCGGCCAGCAGTCCCGCCCAGAGTAGCGGCAGGGTAATGCTATCGGGCAACAGCTGATGGTCAATATCGATGCCGGTAAGCGCGATCAAGGACCAGGTGACCAGCAGCCCACAGGCTGCCGGGGCGCCGAAACCGAAGTGCCAGGCTACCCACGCCGAGAGCAGACCGGTCGCCAGTTCTACCAGGGGATAGCGCGCGGAGATCCTGGTCTTGCAGGAGGCGCAGCGTCCGCGCAACAGCAGCCAGCTCACCACCGGGATGTTCTGCCAGACCCTGATGGGCGCCTTGCACGCGGGGCAGGCGGAGCGGGGAGTGCTCAAGGTAAATCGTTCGGGGACAGTCTCGACCGTTGACGTGGTTGTCTCGGCGGTGCCGACCGATGGCATCAACTCGGCCGCCTGGGCGCGCCAATCGCGCTCCAGCATGATGGGCAGCCGATAAATGACGACGTTGAGAAAACTCCCGATCACGAGCCCTACCAAGAACACCGACCCCGCAAAGACCGCGAGATTGTCAGTGTAGACCGCGGCGAGGTCGTTCAGCATGGGCTAAACAAAGGTCTCGTCCGCGTCCTCAGCGAGGGGCTAAATTGCTTGTCCGAGTTTGAATATGGGCAGGTACATGGCAATGACCATGCCGCCGACCAGTACGCCCAGAATCGCCATGATCATTGGTTCAAGGAGTGAGGACATGGCGTCCACGGCATTGTCGACTTCAGCTTCGTAGAACTCGGCTACTTTGGCTGACATGGTATCGAGGGAGCCGGATTCCTCACCGACCGCGATCATCTGCACTACCATGTTCGGGAATATACCGCTGTTTTCCATGGCGCGCTGCAATCGCTGGCCTGTGGCGACTTCATCTTTCATGCGCAAAGTGGCTTCTTCGTAGACGATATTGCCCGTGGCACCGGCCACGGATTGCATGGCCTCAACCAAGGGTACGCCCGCCGCGAACATCGTCGACAGTGTTCGCGCAAAGCGCGCAATCGCAGACTTGACCAGAATAGGTCCGATAATCGGAAATTTCAGCATTGCCCGGTCTATGGCACGGCGCATATTTCTCGAGCGCTTGTGGAAATACATGAATGCGTAGATCGCGCCCCCAGTCAGCAGCAGGACAATCCAACCCCGGTGCTGCATAAACTTCGACAGATTGACTACCATTTGCGTGAACGCCGGCAGATCCGCGCCAAAACCTTTGAACAATGATTCAAACTGCGGAATCACGAATATCAGCAGTATGCAGCTCACGATGATGGCAACGATCAAGACAGCTGCGGGATAGAACATGGCCTTCTTGATCTTTTTCTTCAGAGCTTCCGTTTTCTCCTTATAAGTGGCGATCTTATCCAACAGCGTTTCCAGCGCACCGGCCTGTTCGCCGGCTTCGACCAGGTTCACGAAGAGATCGTCAAAATATAGAGGATGCTTTGCAAGCGCCTCATGCAGTGTGCTGCCGCCTTCGATGGTCGACTTGATGTCGAGCACCAGCTTTTGCATTGCCGGTTTTTCATGGCCGTTGCCGATGATCTCGAAGGCCTGCACCATTGGAATACCCGCCGACAACATGGTCGCGAGTTGCCGGGCAAACACTGCGATGTCCGTCGGCAAAACTTTGCCGCCGGATCGAAACGCGGTGCTTGGCGTCTTGACGCGAGTGGCCGCAACGCCTTGGCGCCGCAGGTCGGCTCGCAACGCCGCTTCGTTCGCCGCAAGCGACTTGCCGCGTACTTTATTGCCGCGCTTGTCCTTACCTTCCCATAAAAACTGGGTTTCCTTCTTGCCTGCGGCTGCCGATATCGCCATAAATCCCATCCTTACGGTTATCTGCTAATCGATGGTGACGCTGTTGACTTCTTCCAGACTTGTCAGCCCGTCTTTCACTTTCTGCAAACCTGCACGACGCAGGTTCCAAATGCCGTCTTTGTTGGCCTGGTCGTTGATATCCATGGCTCCGCCGCCTTGCATGATAATGCGGCCGATTTGTTCAGTGACCGGCATGACCTGATAGATACCCATACGGCCCTTGTAGCCGTCCGTGCACTGACCGCATCCAACCGCCCTGAATACTGTGAATCCGCTGTCGATGTCTGCGGGCTCAAATCCCTCCTTCTTCAGGGCTTCAGGCGGGATATCGATCGGCTTTTTACAGTTGCTGCACAGCTTGCGTGCCAATCGCTGAGCGATAATAAGGCTGACCGATGTCGCTATGGCATAGGGCTTGACGCCCATGTCGACCAATCGAGTCAATGTTTGCGGTGCATCATTAGTGTGCAGCGTCGACAGCACCAAGTGTCCGGTTTGGGCCGCCTTGATGGCAATTTCAGCGGTTTCCAGATCGCGGATTTCGCCGACCATGATGACATCGGGGTCCTGCCGTAGAAAGGCGCGCAATGCAGAGGCAAACGTAAGACCGACTTTGTTATTGACGTTCACCTGATTGATGCCGGGCAGGTTAATTTCCGCCGGGTCCTCGGCCGTCGAGATATTGCAGTCCTCGGTATTGAGGATATTGAGGCCGGTGTATAGCGAAACCGTCTTGCCGCTGCCGGTAGGGCCGGTCACCAGAATCATGCCCTGGGGTTTGGCAAGGTATTTGAGGTAGAGCTCACGCTGGAGCGGCTCATAGCCCAGCGCATCGATACCCAGCATCGCGCTGGACGGGTCAAGGATACGGGTGACCACCTTCTCGCCAAACAAAGTCGGGCAAGTGCTGACGCGGAAGTCGATGGCGCGGTTCTTCGACAGGCGCATTTTGATGCGGCCGTCCTGCGGTACGCGGCGCTCCGCGATATCAAGCCGCGCCATGACCTTGAGGCGCGCCACGAGCTTTACCGCCAGCTGCACCGGCGGTAAGGCAACTTCTTTAAGCACGCCATCCAATCGTGTCCGAATACGAAACATTTTTTCATAGGGTTCGAAGTGAATGTCCGATGCGCCTTTCTTGATGGCGTCGAGCAAAATCTTATTGACGAAGCGGACGATGGGCGCGTCTTCAACGTCATCCCGGCCGATCGCCTCCCCATTCGGGTCATCGTCCCCGCCGGTGACTTCGAGATTCTCGAGATCGAAGTCGTCATCGGTCAAGCTCGGCATGGTCGCTTCGGCCTGATCGATGGCTTTGCGGACCGCCGTTTGGAGCTTGTCCTCCTCGACCACGACGAACTCGATGCTCATCGACGTCTGGAAGCGAATCTCATCCAGCGCATGCAGATTGGTCGGATCCGCGACAGCCAGGAACAACCGTTTACCGCGCTTCATCAGCGGCAACACGCCGTGCTTCTGCATGAGCTTCTCGCTCACCACGCGAACCGCGTCCATGTCCGGCGCCACCGCATCCAAATCGAGCAAAGGCACGCCAAACTCGTTCGAGGCGGAAATAGCGATATCGCGGGCCGTCGCCAGGTTGGCCGCCACGAGATGGGTCACCAGACTGAGGCGCTTTTCCTTCGACCGGGCAATGGCGTCCTGCATGGCCCGTTCGTCCAACAGCCCGTCTTGCACCAGGCGTTGCGCGAGGCCGCCCAGGGCCACGCGACCGGTGCCGCCAACCACTGCTATTGCGTTGTCATTCATGGACTTAGAGTAAACCCCACACCGTTGCTTCTAGTCTACCATCGGTAGCTAGCTGAGCAATTGTCAAATCATCCGTGGATGGTCGCACATTGGCGCCGTAACGCTCGTGACTTCGATCGCAAAATGCGGCTACCCGAGGGGTTGCTGCCGTGAAAGGCTGCAAAAAAGAAGCCCCTCCTTGAGAGGGGCTTCTGTGACTGTTGTCTGGCGGATCGACCGCAGACAAAAGCGTCACTATTTGCAGTTGGTCGGAACGTACTTGGGCAGAATATTGCCACCGGCCGCGACAGGAAGGGATTGCGCCGTGGCAGTCGCATTGAGCGCCGACGAGCAGGCCCAGTCAATATTGCCCGCCAAGGTGTTCGGCAACACGGTCTTGTTTACGGACGGTGTAAGGACCAGAACGTTGGCGCCCGCCAACTGTGTGATCTGACCCGTGTCGTAAGAGAGCGTGATGGCCCCCGTTGTACTAGGAACCGCAATCGTCTTGACATACTTGGTCGCCGCCCAGCTGGAGACCCAAGATGCCGCGGCCGCGGCGAGTCCCGTCACGCCGCCGGACTGCCATGATTCGGCAACCGCCGTTTTCGCCGAGTCCGCAAGATTCAGGCCTTCCGTGACTTTCGCGCGGATGGTGTAGTCCTGATACGCCGGGATGGCGAT
>Ga0137409_10006833_pt1 | contig 11783 bp, 13 predicted proteins | sample CZODoug1_16funga_FD_122059 | JGI IMG/M metagenome (GOLD analysis project Ga0137409, IMG submission 122059) | Vadose zone soil fungal communities from Angelo Coast Range Reserve, California, USA - CZODoug1_16fungal (Hybrid Assembly) | ecosystem: Environmental > Terrestrial > Soil > Vadose zone... | reverse complement strand
GCTTCAAGGCCGTCTGACGCTTCGAAGAGAGTCTGTAAGCCGAGTCGTCTGTCGAGAGCAGAAGAGACAAAACGGCGAGTGAATAACTGTCTCTTTTGCCAGCGTTATATATTACCTATACATTATATATTAATGTGATTAACGTATCGATTTTGCGTCTAAGATCAGTCTGCTGTGTTCAGTTGTTGGATGCTCAACCTGTCAGAAGTTACAGTGTACGCCGCAGCTGCGTTCCTCATAGCATTCCCAATGCGTGGGTGAATACATGACGCGACCTCGAATCATGTTGGCCGATGACCACACTATTCTCCTGGAAGCATTCCGCAAACTCTTAGAGCCTCACTTCGAAGTAGTGGGTACCGTGTCTGATGGACGTGCCTTGCTGGAAACGGCGCCACAGCTCAAACCAGACGTGATCATCGTGGACATTGGCATGCCGCTCATGAATGGTCTGGAAGCTGCTTCGAGATTGAAGGAACTGATTCCCGCAGTAAAGCTCATTTTCCTTACGATGAATGAAGACCCCGACTTGGCAGTAGAAGCGATACGCCGGGGAGCGTCCGGTTATCTGTTAAAGAGCTCAGCAGCTTCAGAATTGATCCGCGCGATCCAAATGTCTTTGAAGGCAAAGCCTTACATTACCCCCAAGATAGCCCGAGGGATGCAGCGGGCGTTCATCAATAATCCGGGGCCAAGAGCACGCGCAAAAACTCTGACTCCTCGGCAGCGTGAGGTCGTCCAACTCTTAGCCGAGGGAAAGTCTATGAAGGAAGTCGCCGATGTCCTGAACGTGACCCCACGGACCGTAGCGTTTCACAAATACCGGATAATGGAAGAACTGAGCCTCAAGACGACCGCGGACTTGATTCAATTTGCAATCAAGTCGCGCATTCTCGTCACCTGAATCACGTTGCTGGGCTTCTTGAACGTTTGTGTCTTTGCGTTTCCACCAGCTCACCAGTCGATGAGTCCATGCGGATGAAACAAGGGTCTAAGAGCGACGCACACCAGTAAAGTCTGTCACTTTTGACAGTTATTGCGCTGCGTCAGAAGGCCTAAGTTAGCCTGCGTCGAGGAGGGACGAGCATTTAAATCCAGAAATGAGGAGAAACGAAATGAGAGTAAGAAGTCTACTAGTTTTGGGAATTGTTTTGCTGTTTGGAACGGCCGCGTTCGCTCAGGATTACGCCAAGATAGAAGTCCCGTTGAATTACTCCTACATGCGATTCAATCCGGAGAATAGCCACATCATTAGCGGTCTTTCCCTGAACGGCGGGGGAGGCGGGGTGGCAATCTACATTAATCATTGGATTGGAATCCAAGGGGACTTCCAGGGCTATGCCAGCTTCAACAGGACCTTCGTTTTCCCTGCAACCGCTAATAGCCCGTGCCCCGCAGGTTGTAACGTGAAGGCCAGCGGAAATCTGTTTACCTACAACGTGGGTCCTGTCCTGAAATATCGGTCGGAGCACTTTGAGCCCTTCGTAGAAGCCCTGTTCGGCGGAGCTCATTCAAACACCTACCAAAATCTGCAAAAGGCTTGTCAGGCCACCTGCGTGGCCACACAGAATCCAAGCAACAATGCGTGGGATTTCATCATTGGTGGAGGAATCGATATCCCCTTGAGCAAATCCATTTCCATCCGACCGGCTCAGTTTGATTTCGTGCTGACTCGGTTTGGCAGCGCCTTTACGGGTGGCAATAACAACCAGAGCAACTTCCGGTACAACGGAGGTGTCGTTTTCCGCTTCTAGTTGGGAATCGTTGTTTTCACACGTCTAACAGGCTGCGGATGGAAGATCGGGACGCCCTTCGCAGCCTCTCGCTATTGCTCCTCTGATAGCGCCAGGCGACCCGCACCCATAAGGCTGCCTTTGTTCGAAACTGACCTTCCTCCGGACTCTGGTACTTTTGACAGGTCCGACGACTACCACTGAAAACTGATGCTTCCCCAACCGAACCACAGCAGGTGTTCGGCTCGAGGCCTCACCTCCCCTGAGGCGCGTCAGTGACTTCTAGCATTCCATCTCGGGCCGGACCCCTATCAATGCGGGTATTGACGTCACTTCCCTTGCTCGGAAAATGCTCGTTCTGTTAAGGAAAGCAGCCCTACGCGTCTGGGCCAGACCTTGCATTCAGGCCTAGATTGCCTACCTAGCATTTGGAAATTTGTCTGTCAGTTTTGCCAGTGTCGCAGTTACAGCCTTGCCTGTAAGGTCTAATTGTTGATTGAAGTTGACCGTTCGCATGTGGGAGGTGGATCCAATGAGGCATCGAGTGTTCGGAACTGTCTACGGCATACTTGGCGGCTTGATTCTACTCAGCGCAGCCGCCTTTGCACAAGACCTTAAGCCCGGGAAACTGAAGATATCCGTTCATCCCAAGCAAGCGTACACATTCATTGACGGCAAAGCGATCGGTCCCGGCAACCGGAAAATCAAGCTTGACGTTGGAACCCACCATTTGGTTGTGGCGAACTACGGCTATAAATTTGTTGAACGGGACATCTCCATTGATTCACATCAGACTCTCCCCTTGGATATACAACTGGAGCCAGCAGGTGGAGACCTGCCCGGCCCACGAGGACGCATCCAAATCGAGGTTGGGATGAGGCGCGCGGGTGATGCGGCCGTTCTGATGAACGGTAATAAACCTCAGTACTTCGTTGGACACGTCGACGAGTTCAACAACGACATTATCAAACACCAAGAATTGGTCGTGCCGCCAGGCAGGCATGAGCTGACGGTCACAAGATATGGCAAGGAGCTGTGGTCCGGCTTGGTCACGGTTGGGGCCAATCAGCGGGTGATTGTCGACATCTCAAATGGAAAACAAGTCGTTAAAGATTGGCCGCGTGGATCAAGTGATCTCGGCGGTGGCGTACAACGCTTCAGGGCGGGAACTGCTAGTGCCACAGTTGCCGTCGCGCCTGTAAGCGGAACGGTTTCGGCCAATCCGCCAAATATCAACTGCAACCAAAACACTCAGTTGGCTTGGACCTCGAGTGAAACCGTCGACGCCGATATGAGTGGTCTGAGCCCCGTTCCGACGACAGGCGAAAGAACAGTTTCACCCCGACAAACCACTGTGTATGAACTGACGGCTACGGGCCCAGGGGGAGCAACCAAACCGAGCACTACTGTCGAAGTGAACACCACCGTGCAGTCTTCCCTGAGCGCCTCGCCGACCGACGGGCGTTACCGCCGCATCGGCGACAAGGTCATTGAGCAGGGAAACACAACACTCAATTGGTCGTCATCCAACTCCGATGCAGCTACCCTTGTCCCGGTCGGCTCCGTGGACAGCACGGGCACCAGATCTCTAACGCTCAGTCCAACACAGACCGGCAACGGCCCCGTGGATGAGGAGTTTAAGTACACTCTGACAGCTACGAACGTTTGTGGCGGATCCGATACAAAAACTGTAGCGGTGCGCTTGAAGGGTTCCATCGAACCAATTCCGGGTGTCCTGCTCAACAGTGTCTTCTTTCCTACGGACTATCCTACGAAAAAAGACCCATCGCTTGGACTTGTTCGCAGCCAACAAGAAACGCTGCGGACGCTTGCTGATGGATTCAAAAAATACCTTGAATATGACCCGGAAGCGAAACTTGCATTGGGAGCCTTTGCTGATGAGCGTGGCGAGAATAAATATAACCGGGCACTGGCAGAATTACGGGCTCAGCGTGTGAAGGACTTTCTGGTTTCAGACGGTGTTGCCGTAGAGAAAATCGACACATCGGCCTATGGCAAAGAAAAGCCGCTTGATAAGGCGACAGTCATTGACTTGCAGGCGCGGAATCCCCATCAGACTCCGGAAGAGCGCATACATAGCTTCCGCGCGACTTGGCTCGCTTATAACCGCCGTGTGGACATTGTTTTGCTACCCACGAATGCGGAATCTGCCCGCTTCTACCCCCAACAGGCTCCAGATTCAGGAATTCTTTGGCAGAGGCCGAAGCCTGAACGGGCTGTCATCGAAAAGAACAATTAGATATCCCTGGAAGGCGGATCCGTTCCCGAGTTAGTCGGGCACCTACCCCACGGCCCGCTCTGCCAACAAGAACAGGCGGGCCGTCTCTGGGTATTTACCTCGAGGTCTGAGTGAACTGCCCCTCAATTAACGTGCGCTCGTATCCGTTGGCCCTCTTGCTTCTCCTCCTCTGCGGATTGCACTGGGCCTTTGCAGCCAGGCTCGTTAAGGCTCAAGAGACGAAAGTCAACGGGAGGCCGAATAGCGTTCAATTCTCGGGTCTTTCTCTTGGTGCTCTTACCATCCGAGCCTCGCGACAGGGTTACGAACCTGGAGAGGTTCAGATTGATCTGCGAAATAGCGATCGGACGCTCCAAAGCGTGGAGATTGCGCTTATGCCTCGCAAATATGAAGGAAGCGGGGCACCCAAGGCATTGTTGCCGCCAGTGTTCTGAAAGTCCCAGATAATTCCAGGAAAGAGTTCGAACGCGGTAGTCGCCTACCTAACGAGAAAAAGGATTTTGATCGCAGCATTGCAGCATTTCGGCGAGCTATCAAACTGTACCCTGGGTATGCCGACGCCTATTTTCTAATGGGAACGGCACAAATGCAGACGAGTGCCGCTTCTGGCGCGGAAGCCTCGTTGCGGAAGGCGATCGCACTGGATGCGCGTTTCATTGCTCCGTACTATCCTTTGGCGCTCCTACTGTTTCGCACAACAGCGCTACGCTGAAGAAAAGGAGCTTCTTCTTGAGGCGCAAAAACTAGATGCAACCGACTGGCGATGGCCTTTTGAACTTGCTCGCTGTCTCGCGCAACAAAGTCAGTGGGAAGGTGCACTGCGGTACGGTGTGACGGCCAGTGGGAGCGCTAATGCTCCTCCAAAGGTTCATTTATTGCTGGCCGATATTTATGCGAATTCTGGTAGACCCCGTGAGGCGGTCGCGGAACTCGAACTTTTCGTCAAACTTGACCCAGAGAGTTTCTATATGAAACGCGTACGCGAAGTCCTTAACGTTCTTCGCCAGCGCTCCGCTGCCTCTGCTTTCCCATCTTCAGAACCTCATTGAGAAGGCCCAAGAACCACAATAAACCGATACTCCGACTGCGAGTGTTAGCTAGGTTCTGGGGACTTCGCCCATACACTCTCCTGTCAAATTTGACAGGTGCAAGCTCCTTGGGTAACCGCTACAAATTGTGCCCGTGAGCGGCTATAGGTGCGAATCCTGAATAGTGCAAATCAACAGCTGAGGAAACACGATGCCGTCTATGCAGGAAGGAATTGCTCACTCGAGATTTGATTCCTGGACAGCGATGGGCTTGTTCGCAATCGCCCTGTTTCTGCTCTCGACTTTGTCTTGGTCGCAAGAACACGACATGGGCAATATGCCGGGAATGAATATGAACGCGCCGACAGCACGCGAAAACCCCGCGCAAGCGGCCAAGCATTTGGCGGACAAACAAGAAAGTGAGTTCAATCATCGTCTGGTTGGGTCCTTTGTTATTGTCGCAGGGATTTTCATCTTCCTGGAGAGCTACTTGGCGACACGCTGGTCCCTGATGCGCTATGTTTGGCCTATGTGCTTCGTCGCTGCCGGGATCTTTGTCCTGGTCTTTAGTGACACTGAGATTTGGCCTTTCGGCCCCCAAACCCCTTGGTATGCTCTTACGCACAACCTCGAGGATCTCCAGCACAAAATCTTCTCTATTATTCTGTTGGCCATTGGGTACGTTGAACTCCAAAAAGCACGCGGCCGTTTGAAGGCCCAATGGGCGACCTGGCTTTTCCCAGTTGCAGGAGTCGCCGGCGCAATTCTGCTGCTGTTTCACGTCCATAGCGGCGACATGCAGGCCCCCCTTGCCATGGAGACAATGGAACACATCCAGAAACAACATCGCTGGTTCGCAGCCACTGGGCTCGGAGTCGCCTTAGCGAATGGACTAGCTGGAACGCCCCAGAAGTGGCAACAACTTTTCAAGAAGGCTTGGCCTGTATTACTAATCGTCCTTGGCGTCTTGCTAGCACAGTACACGGAATAGCAAATTTCAGTCCGTCAGTCAGCTTCTGACGCGTGCGCGGAACGCGCAAGTCGCCCCACCTACAACCGTAAATACCATGACGTGGTCAAGAATGACCAATGACGTGCCAATGAACCTAGCAAAATCTTTGGCCATACTGGGATGTGGCCTTCAAGCGGTTTTCCGCGAAAGGTTCCTATCTCGAGAAGAACACCATTGTTAGTGCCGAGTTCAATCTTTACCGCACCAATGACGAAACTCTTCTGTGGAGTGGAGAGACGGACACTGTTTATTCTGAGAATTTCGGGAAACTTGCCAAAGAGTACGCTAACACGCTTGTCAAACAGCTAAAAAAAGATAAGGTCATCTAGAGAGCTTGGGGGCGTCTCACGGCGGAGTGGTCTAATTTGGTTCGGAGAGAGGTCGTCCCCTTTGTCTCAAACAGTAAACTTCTCAACTATCTGGCGAAACTGTCAAAAAAGACAGATTGTAAATCGTCGACTGGCTTCCAAAAGCCCGATTGAACTGACCGAGCCAGAGTCCCTTGTCATTCCGGCGCCTGTCAATTTTGCCAGTGGGAGCTTCTTATTGGTCTCCTGAACATTCTTGGGGCGGATTGTTGCAAAATCCGTACGGAGATCCCCCATGAGTGGCTACCAGATCGTCATTCTTTAGTTTTTGACGATTGGCTTAATGGCCGGCACCGCGTCGGCACAGGAACAACAAGACGTGTACGAGTCTAAGCTGGTCAGTAAATCAGTCAAGGCGGTTGGATACAAGGTCGGCGGTTGGAATCTGAAGGATGCAGACTGGGCGGGACCCACATCCTAGTGGCTAAGCACAGGCACAAAAGTACAAACAGCGCGGCTCCGCCAGGAAGGCTAACACCGGTCGTCCGAGGTCAGACTACAATACGAACTAGCTTCAGTTGATGCTATGGTAGGTCCGCTTGTAATACGGAAAGCTATATCCTCGGAATTTCTCCTTCGGGCAGAGTTGGACTACGACCTGATGTTGCTTGGAGGCGCGGGCGGCGTGTGCTGGCCTGTAGGTGAGAACATACCGGTATCGCACGGCCAGCCCAATTGTCCGAACGATGCGCGGCAAGTCTTCTTCATCATGGGCGGTAAACACGCCACCGCCTGTCACCTCTGATAAAGTCTTCATGTTCTGTGGTCCGCGCCGTTCTGCGGGACCTATGTAGTCCTCGCCCGAAACTGCGATCGGTAGGTTCGGAAATGGCGTCTTAGGCCCACCCGAAGGGAATGGTTTCCGCTTCTGCTTTTGCTGCGGGAGAAGAATTTCGGGGAGTTCAAACGAAGGCCCTGCCATCACGGCAAAAACGGGCACGTCAGCCTCCTCCAGAAGCTCCTTGGTCTCTCTGAGCTTGTACCTGCTGTGGTTATCGCCTCCGTCCGTGATGATGATCATCGCGCGATGTCGATTAGCTGCATCCTGGTGTGCCGTATTCACTCCCAGCCAAATCCCATCAAAGAGAGCGGTACTTTCATTGGTAGGCGTCAGCAGCAGCGGTAATCTACGCTCGACATCGCGCTCATCACTGGTGAACGGCATAAGCAGTTTGGATCGCTTCCCAATGCTCAAGACTGAGTATTCATCACGGTATTGGTCGTGTTCTTCCAATGAGTCCAGCAACGAAAGAGTCGCCTCCTGAACGAAGGGAATCTTTCTCGTCATGCTGGAACTCAAGTCCGCGAGAACTACGAATGAAACCGGTACACGCTCTCGTTCAAAGTAAAGTATGTTTTGTTCAATTCCGTCATCGAACAGCCGAAAGTCGTTCTTCTTGAGATGAGCCGCAACAGCACCTTTATCGTCGAAGATGGTTACGGGGATCTGCACCAGCTCAACGTTTGCAACGATAGTGGTATCCGAGCGCACTTGCGCACGCACAGCAGGGACGCACGCAACCCATGCAGACACGAAAAAAGCGAGAGAAAGCACTCCTCTACGGTCTACTGCCATCAAGCGCCCCCCGAACCTTGCACCTCGCCGTCACCTATACCGCTCAACTCCGATTCTGTCAATGACCATGAGCAAGCACAACTCCGGTCCCCGTTTCCTAAACAAGAAAGCACTACATCACAACTACCCCGATATTAATAGCCAATCGCAAGAATCGACTGGGTGGCATGTTCTAATAAAATGAGTTAATTGAATCGGCCTTCGACCTACTCCTGTCGAACGCCGACTCGATGCCCAATTGGGAACCGAGTCAATCCCCTGTCATTTTTGGCAGTGTTCTCTACTCTGCCCAGCACGTATCGTGTGGGCAGCAGGTAAACCATGCGAGATCTGAAATCGAGGACAGGTGCAATCCTATCCGTAGATAAGGCGATTCGGTTATTCAATCAGGGTGATGCCAAAGCATTCGAGTTTATCTATCGAAGCTACCACGAGTTCGTCCATCGTATCTGCCTGCGCATGCTACGGGATCCGGTCGAAGCCGAAGACGCCGCTCAGGACGTATTCGCCTGCGTATTCTGCAAAATCAATACCTTTCGAGGCGAATCAGCGTTTTCATCGTGGCTCTACCGCTTGGCAACGAACATCGTTCTTATGCGCTTCCGCAGGAACAAACATAGGTGGATTCCTTTAGAGGAGTGCGGAGGAGATGACAGCGACTCTTGTATCGAGATCAGCGCGCCGGACCTAAATTTGAGCGGCTTGTCGGATCGGATCGACCTCCAAGCCGCGGTTAGTGTGTTGCCGCACGGCTACAAAACAGCGTTCGTTTTGCACGATGTTCAAGGTTACCGTCACAGCGAAATCGCCAAGATGTTCGGTCGCTCGATTGAAACGTCAAAGTCCCAATTGCACAAAGCTCATCTTCGGTTGCGAAAGCTCCTTGGCGGTACTCCCAAGAAGGAAATCCCGCAAGATTTAAACCGGTCTGTGTTAGTTGAAATCGCTAACAGTTCTGCAAAAGGGATGCATTGACTTGAGATTAGCTGAAGAGCAGCGGACAGTTAGCACCTACCTGCTGGCCTCTTTGCCGCGACAGGCACCGGTATTTGATTGGTACCCAGTGGGTTGTGCGTGGTTGCGTGCGTCGCCTAGGCAACGCCAGGGAACTTAAGGAGGGTCTAATGGCTAGCGGAATTTGTAAATGCGCTGTCATTAAAGTCAACGATCTTAACAGGCGGAAGCCCATAGCCGCTGAGATAAGTGGTGAGCTCGCCAGTTTTGCTGCCCTGCGGTGGCAAACCCGAAAGCGGACCTTCTGGCTAGGTTGCATCAAGATGGAGTCAGACAACGGATCGGCAACCAAGCAAGATGTCGACGCTTACCTAAGATCTATCGAATATGAATTTTCGCAAGCGTGCGAGCATATGTCGGAGCGATCAGGCAACGAGTGCCGAGGAGAGGAGTCAAATAAAGTTCCACCTTCAAATTCCTTCACTTTCCTCTGGGGTCTAGTGGCGAGACGGCAGGATGTTTCTGGTTGCTCGCCATGATCATTTTGAAAGCGTTGAGCTGCGCGGTGCGCCCAAATTCGCTCATGGTCACGACCACGATGTCCTGTATGCGGTCGCCCATGTCCTTGCGACCTTGAGAAGAAACCATCTCTGCTTCCGAGCAGGGGACGGCGTTTTGCGCCGTCAGTGATGACAGGAGACAAACGACTTACGCGTTTGTTTCCTGGAGAGTTGCCGACCACTCGCCGGTATCGTTCAGCCACTTCAAGGTAAGTTTTTATTCCGTAGGTCTTTGAGGTGTCTCCGGAATTCACGCGCGGCTTTATCGGCGTCATGCTCGTCCACGCTGTTCGTCGCCAAGTGTCCCAGCTCACGGGCCATCCAATGGCCGAGCCAGTCCTCGCCCAGGTAGCGGTCGTTGTCGATGAACACGGTCCGGCTCGGCAGGTGCGTGAACATAACGCTGGCAAAGCCCGTCGGGACATGTAGCTGAAACTTTCTGGCGGCGTCGAGGTATTTCCAGTGGGGGACAAAGAACATGCGCAGCGGAAGAACGCGAGGGTGTATTAACCGAATCTGAGCACGGAGAGCGACCTCCTGAGTGGCTGTCGCGTTAAAGACTATGTAGCTCTCCGCTGAAGGCTCGGCCGCCGGCACAGGCGCTTCGCTCGGGCTGGGAACGGCAGCAGAGACCTGCGGCTGTCCCGGCGATGTCTCGACATGTGCGCGGCTGGCGTTTAATCGCTGGCGGATAATCCTGGACTCAGACGGATCAAAGAACATTCCTCCCTGAGAAACTCGCCGCAGCCCGTTCCCACTCCACTGTCCCGACATGATTCCGGTAAGGGAATGAGAATTCGAGCCCAACATGAGATGACCGGTTGGTTTCATGAGCCAGAACGTCGCCAAGCAGTATCCGTTTGAGAAGGCGGCGCTCACCGGCTAGCCGCTCGATCCGGTCGTAAAAAAGGTAGCAGTAGAAGCCTTCTCCTTTGTCCGTCAGGGTGGCCGTGCCCAGAACTTCTAAATGAAAGAGCAGCCGCTCGGTGTTGGCACCGGGAAGGATTTCTATCAATGGGGGCCCGCCCCAGATCGTGCCTGAGGCCCCAGCGATTGGTAACTATGAGTGTTCGCATGCACCGGCCGCCATCTGCGCCTTCGGCCAGGAAAAGCCGAAGGAGTTAGTGATTTCGGTTTTTGATCCAGCTATCGGCAAGCCGCACGAAGTAGCGAAGCTTCAAAAGCAAACAACCGATTGGGCTTGGGGGCTTTCCCCGGACGGAACATCCATTGCGGCAGTTACCTTCGGCGCCGCCGATAACCGAATCCGGCGGAATCGGCCGCCCAATCTATGGAAGTGAAGCCAGTCCAATTTTTCACCATAAGCTCGCGAGTGGTAGCTGGGCCGTTCCCTCGCGCGATGGAAAATACGTCGCAATTCTAGCACCCACTGTCGATAGCAATGTTTGGATGGCAGAAAATTTTTGAGGCTGCACGCTTCACTCGTTCCAGGACGCCCGCTAAGGTCGCAGTAACCTCCTTCGCTACAGAGGAGCAAGCTTGCAGGACCGTGGCTCGATGACGGGCCAGCCGGAAGTTATCGGTTCATCCGTCGGATTAGTACCGACGCGCTTGTATTGACCGGTCTGGCCAACTTCCCGGTGTCAAACTGAGATTCTACACGCCAGCGACGTGCCCTGGAGGTTTGCTTGGTGGGCGAGTTTCGACCTCTAGAGAATTACAGATGCTTCCTCGAAATTCAGCCGAGGATTGCGTGGATAGAGCTTGCTCGGGTCTCCATAGCCGAGATTGCAGAGAAGGTTGACCTTCCATTTGCCATCCGCGAAGAATTCCGCATTGAGTTTGTCTGCGTCGAAGCCGGACATCGGTCCGCAGTCTAATCCCAAAGCGCGTGCGGCCAGGATGAAGTATGCGGCTTGCAGTGAACTGTTGCGGAAGGCGTTCTCCTCAATTAGGGGTTTATTCCCGACAAAGTAGGAGCGGACATCAGCCTGTGGGAAGAGCTTGGGAAGATTCTCGTGGAATTCCGTGTCCCAGGCGATGATAACTGTTACCGGAGCGGCCATGGTTTTTTCGACATTGCCGGGCGCCAGAACTGGCTTGAGGCGCGCCTTGGCGGCTGGAGTGGTTAGAAAAACGAATCTGGCAGGCGAACCGTTGGCACTGGTCGGCCCAAGCCGCGCCAATTCGTAAGCCTTTCGCAGGAGCTCTACTGGCACGGGTTCGGGAAGCCACGTGGAGTGTGTCCGCGCTTCGCGAAATAGCTGATCGAAGGCCTCCTGTGAGATCGGGGTTTTGATGGCAGCAAGACTCGGTGGTTCAGATTGATTG
>Ga0137409_10006832_pt1 | contig 11786 bp, 13 predicted proteins | sample CZODoug1_16funga_FD_122059 | JGI IMG/M metagenome (GOLD analysis project Ga0137409, IMG submission 122059) | Vadose zone soil fungal communities from Angelo Coast Range Reserve, California, USA - CZODoug1_16fungal (Hybrid Assembly) | ecosystem: Environmental > Terrestrial > Soil > Vadose zone... | reverse complement strand
GGGTCAAGGCCAGGGCTGGCAGCGCAATATCGTCATGGACGGGAGCCGCCATTTGCCCGCAAGCATTCGCCAATGGTACGGCGACTCGCGTGGGCACTGGGAGGGCAATACGCTCGTGATCGACGTGACGAATTTCAGTGCGAAGACCGATTTTCAGGGGTCGCGCGAGAATCTTCACGTGGTCGAGCGGTGGACGCGGACCGGCCCTGACACGCTTGAATATGCCGTAACGGTCGAGGATCCGACGGTGTGGGCGCGGCCCTGGACGGCCAGGCAGGATTTCATCCGGCAGAACGACCAGGAAAACAGAATATATACCGAGCCGCGCTGCATCGAAGGAAACTATGGCCTCCCGGGGCTGCTTCACGGACACCGCATGGAAGATCTCGCCTTTGCGGAGGGACGAGGTGTTGATCCGCGAACCATCAGCACCATCTCGGCCAATGAGGGTGAACGCGACCCGTTGCAATAACGGCCGTGGACCGGCTGTCGCAACATCACGGACAGCGCCTTCCGTGTGCGTCGGGACTCAATCGGGCTCCGCTGGCGGACTTGCCTCGAACAAGAACCACGTGCGCCGCTCTGCTTCGTCGATCCAAGTCGGCATTGCGGCTCTTACGGCTTCGTCATGGCCGGATGAAATCTGCTCACTGCTAGGAATCCGAGCGCGACAAAAGCGGCCAGCACCACAAGCTGTGCAATGACAAACGGGGGCTCCGATTGCGTCGGCGCCAGCGAATGCAGGAACGACAGCTTCCCAAAAGCCTGAATGACCACCACGAAAACATTAAGATAGAGCGCGATCATGGCGGTGACGACGTAGACCCAGCGCCACGCTGCGGCGAGGTGAAACGCGTAAAAGGCAACGACAGCGAGTGCGAGCAATACAAGGGATAAAATCCCGACGGCACGCGGCGGGTCGAAGCCGAACGGCGGCAACGGAAAGCCGGTGGCGCTGGTCAGGATCGTGGTTGCGAGAAAAAGGGCGGTCCAGGCGCCAAGGGCTTGTCCATTCACGAGGCCGTAGAGCACCACGAGGCCCGATGCGATGCCGATGAGGCTGATGATGACGTGGAACGTGAGAAACGCGTCTGTTGAGATTCCCAAAATCATAAGTGCCTCCGTTGACGAGATTAGGATGCCTTGAGGGATCCGCACCGTCACTGCGCAGCAACACGATCAAGTGCCCGGCACGGTCGGCCACAGCGCCGGCGATGCGATAGCCGCGCCCCTGACCGATCGCGAGTGCGGCTCTCGCACACATTCGAGCGCAAGATCAAGGCCGACCGAGCGTTGAGTGACAACGCCCCCATCCATCGCGTGACCCTCATTTCTTACCGAGGAAATCGACAATGACCGCAGTCGTCTGCTTCGGCGAACGCTGCGAGGGCCAGCGGCAGTGCGAATTTGGCGATCCTCGTCTGCATATTGGTTCAGCTCCCATGGGACGGCGGTCCAGGTCCCTTACGATAGAGATCAACGGCCAGTGGCCGCGGGCTCTCACGGTCCGATCACAAGTCAATTCCGGCTTGGTTGTCGGCGATGCCGCGGCGGCTGTATTTCACCAATGCCGCGCGGTTTGACGAAATGGATCATTTCGAGCAGCGCAAGGCAAGCGTCGTGAAATCATCGAGGCTTTTCGGAAAGCATTGTTGCCAACGTCGCCGGCGTATCGCAGAATTGCCGCCGCATGCTGCAGCGCCGTGTCGACAAGGCTAAGCAATTGCTGCGCGATTCACGCAGCCCGCTGGCCGATGGAGCGGCCGATTGCGGCTTTGCCGACCAGAGTCACTTCACGCGCGTGTTCACCCGGGCAGTCGGTATCAGCCCCGGTCAGTGGCGGCGCGCCCGCGGTGGCTGATGTGGCCAGCTACCTTCGAGGAGCGGAGCTTAACCCGTGGACGACAGTACGAAAACCGCATTGCATTGGCCGGACGCGATTTATGCGCAGTTCCGGCGGGTCGGCATCCGGCAGGTGGGTTACGTGCCGGATGCCGGGCACAGCCGCCTGATCGAGCTGTGCGTCAATGACCCGAACATCCATGACGTCGTACTGACAACCGAAGAGGAAGGCGTCGGTCTCGTGGCCGGCGCTGCGCTCGGCGGCGAGCGCGCGGCGCTGCTGATGCAGAGCAGCGGGGTCGGAAACTGCATCAATATGTTCTCGCTGATGCGCAACTGCGGCTTTCCGTGCCTCGTCCTCATCACCATGCGGGGCGAGTTTGCGGAGTTCAATCCGTGGCAGGTGCCGATGGGCTCGATCACGGAGGCGACCCTGAAGCTCTGCGGGTTCCTGACCTACCGGGTGGACGAACCCGACAGCGTCGATGACATCGTGGGCGGCGGTTGCGACATGGCGTTTGGCGGGGATCTCCAGGTCGCCATCGTGCTGTCGCAACGGCTGATCGGCCGCAAGGAATGGACCAAGTGATGCTGGACCGGCGTGAGTTCGTCCAGAAGCTGCTGGTCGACCGCAAGGACTTGCTTGTGGTGTCCGGGCTCGGGTCTCCCACCTACGACGTTGCGGCCTGCGGCGATCATCCGCTCAATTTCTATCTCTGGGGCGCCATGGGAGGCGCCGCCATGATCGGCCTCGGCCTTGCGCTGGCGCAGCCGGCGCTTCGGGTGCTCGTGCTTACGGGCGACGGCGAAGCCCTGATGGGATTGGGCAGTCTTGCCACCATCGGGGTCAAGCAGCCGGTAAATCTCGCCATCGTCGTGCTCGACAACCAGCATTATGGCGAGACCGGCATGCAGCCGAGCCATACCCGGGCCGGCATCGATCTCGTCGCGGTGGCGAAGGCATGCAAGTTCGTCGACGCCCTTCACGTGTCGGAGATCGGCGCCATGAGCCACATCCGCGATCTCGTCCACAATGGCGGCGGGCCGATCCTGGTTCAGGCGCGGATCTCAAACGATGCTGCGCCCCGCATGCTGCCTTCTCGCGACGGTCATGCGATCAAGCTTCGGTTCATGGAGGCGCTGGGCAGGTTGGATTGCATGAATTCTTGATTTTGCTGCGGCCGGGGTATAGTTCACCTCACGCACCATTCCGACAGAAAGGCGAGATCGAACGCGATGGGGGAGGTCTTTGCGTCGGCGCCGTTCATCGTTGGCAAGAGCGAGCCGCCTCTAGTCGAAACCGATATTCCGGCGCAGGAGGCCCTGTGCCCGGTGACCGCCCACGACTGGGTCAATGACGAGTACAAGCATCTCGTTATCGCGGCATCGCCAAAAGCGCTCGCCGTCAGACCGGGGCAGTTTTTCAATCTCCTGTGTCCCTCGCCCGACGCGGGCGAGCTGTGGCTGCGGCGGCCGCAAAGCGTCTATCGCGTCGACGGCGCCCGCGGCCGCATCGAGTTTTTGTACAAATGCGTCGGGCGCGGCACCAGGGGGCTCGCGACTTTGAAGAAAGGCGATTTGCTCAACATCGTCGGCCCGCTCGGCATCGGGTTTCATCTCGACCCTTCGTGGCGCAACATCGTGGTGCTGGGTCGCGGCGTCGGCCTTGCCACTCTGGCGCCGATCTCTCAGCTCGCGGCCGGCTACGGCGCCGGCGTCACGGCGATTTTGTCGGCGCGCAGCCGCGATCTCGTGATGGGGGACGATCTGTTCGCAAAAGTCGGGACCGTGGTTCCTGTGCTCGACACCGACCGCTCCAGCGATGTCGAGAATGTGGAGCGAATCCTTGAGGGGCTGATCGCGGCAAAATGCGCCGACGCCTTCTACACCTGCGGCTCCAATCGGCTGATGCAGCTGATGAAGCGGCTCGCCCGGCAGCACCGCATCCCGGGTCAGGTTGCGATGGAGCAGGTCATGGCCTGCGGGCTCGGGCCCTGCTACGTCTGCGTGCGCACCTTCGAGGTCAATGGCCGCAAGGAGTTGCGCCGGGTGTGTATCGAAGGGCCGGTGTTTGATCTCCAGGAGGCCGTCGGATGGTAGACATGACCGTGAAGATCGGGAACGTCACGTTGAAGAACCCGATCATGCCGGCGTCGGGCGCTTTCTCCGCAGAACTCGCCCAGGTGATGGATGTCAACCGGCTTGGCGCCCTGGTGGCGAAAACGGTGTCGCGCGAATTCCGCATCGGCAATCCGCCGCCCCGCGTCGCCGAGCTCGAATGCGGCATGATCAATTCGATCGGCCTGCCGACCAAGGGCATCGAATATTTTCTTAAGCATCAGGTCCCGGACTACAAGCGCTTCACCCCGCCGCTGGTGGGCAGCATCTCGGCTCAGACCGCCGACGACTTCGAGGCGATGACGCGGGACGTGGACGTGCCGGACGTGGATGTCATCGAGGTCAATATCTCGTGTCCAACCCGTAATCCGGGCGGCGGCAACTTCGCCATGCACGAGGACCACACCTTCAACGTGATGACCCGCATCCGCAAGGCGACCGCCAAGCCGGTGTGGTGCAAGTTGTCGCCGAACGCCGGCGACGTGGTGGCGATCGCGAAAGCCGCCGAGGCCGCCGGCGCCGACGCGCTCGTCATCGCCAACACCATTCTGGGGCTCAAGATCAACATCGATACCTTCCGCCCGGCGATCGGCAACAAGTACGGGGGCATTTCGGGACCGGGCGTGAAGCCGATCATCGTGCGCATGGTCCATCAATGCGCCAAGGCGGTGAAGATCCCCATCATCGGCTGTGGCGGCATCGTCAAGGTGGAGGACGTGGTCGAGTACATGCTCGCCGGCGCCACCGCCGTCATGATGGGCTACATCATCTTCCGCAATCCGTCCGGCATGCTGGCGATCCTCGACGGCCTTGAGGAGTGGTGCACGAGGCGGGGATTCGCGCGCGTTGCCGACCTCACCGGCGCGATGATCGACGAGCCTCCGATGGATACGTTTGCCGCGGCCGCGGCGCCGGTAGCAGGTATCAGTAATCAGTAATCAGGGATCAAGAGTGAGGGATCGGACTTCCGATTGTCGAGCTCTGATGTTGACTCTTGATTATCGATCTCTGATGACCGATACCCGATGCTTGATTACTGATCCCTGATTACTGATGCCTGAAATCACCATCCGCACACCCGACGACTGGCACCTGCATGTGCGTGACGGCGCCATGCTCAAGGCCGTGCTGCCGTTCACGGCCCGGAACTTCGGGCGCGCCATCCTGATGCCGAATCTCGTCCCGCCGGTTGTCACGACGGCCGATGCTGCTGCCTATCGGGAGCGCGCGCTCGCCGCGCGGCCGCCGGGTTCGGCCTTCACGCCGTTGATGACCTGCTATCTGCGCGACGACACCGATCCGGATGACGTCGAGCGCGGCTTCCGCGACGGCGTGTTCACCGGGGTCAAGCTCTATCCCGCCCACGCAACGACGAATTCGGCCGCGGGCGTCACCGACCTCAAAAACGTCTACCGCGTGCTGGAACGCATGCAGAAGATCGACATGCCCTTCCTGATGCACGGCGAGGTGGTGGATCCCGATGTCGACATTTTCGACCGGGAAAAGGTGTTCATCGAGCGCACGCTGATTCCCCTGACCAAAATGTTTCCGGGCCTGCGGATGATCCTCGAGCATCTCTCCTCGAAGGAGGGCGTCGATTTTGTCCACAGCGCAAAGCCGCAAGTCGGCGGCACCATCACGCCCTATCATCTCGTCCAGACGCGCACCGACTGGCTTGGCGCCGGCCTCAAGCCCTATATGTACGTGATGCCGGTCATCAAGACCGCGCGGGACCGCGACGCGCTGCGCAAGGCCGCGACCTCCGGCGAATCGTGCTACTTCCTGGGGACGGATTCGGCGCCCCATCCGTTCGCCCGCAAGGTCAACGTCAACGGTGTGCCGGGCATGTTCAATGCCCCGGTCGCACTTCCGACTTATGCCAAGGTGTTCGAGGAGGAAGGCGCGCTCGACAAGCTCGAAGCCTTCGCGTCGATCAATGGCGCGAACCATTACAAGCTGCCGCTGAACGCCGGGACGATCACGCTGGAAAAATCCCCATGGGTCGCTCCGGAGGAGGTCAAGGTCGACGGCCCTGACGAGCGCGCGATCGTCTACCGCGGCGGCGAGACGATCGAGTGGAAAGTGGTTAGTTCGTAGGATAGGTTGAGCCACCGGGTCCGGCCTTTGGCCGGCCCGATGATAAACTCAGCGAAACCCATCATCAGTCGATCCATTCGGCGCGGCCGTGATGGGTTTCGCTGCCGCTCAACCCATCCTACACGTGCTACCGCTCAACCCATCCCACGCGAAAGCGAGGCTCTCATGACAGCAAGCTTTCCTGACCGGCAGGTCATCGCCGATCTCACGGCGAAGATGTTTCTCGAGGTCGAGGCGGTGCGGTTCATGGCCGACAAGCCCTTCATCTTCACCTCGGGATGGGCGAGTCCGGTGTACACGGATTGCCGCCGGCTGATCTCGTTTCCGCGGGTGCGACGCACGCTGATGGATTTCGGCGCATCCATCATCATGCGCGAGGCTGGATTCGAGCAATTCGATGCCGTGGCCGGCGGCGAGACCGCCGGCATTCCGTTCGCCGCCTGGATGGCCGACAAGCTCGATCTGCCGATGCTCTACGTGCGCAAGAAGGCCAAGGGGTTCGGCCGCAATGCCCAGATCGAAGGCGATGTCCAGGCGGGCCAGCGCATCCTCCTGGTCGAGGACCTCACCACCGACGGCCGCAGCAAGGTCAACTTCTGCAACGCCCTGCGCCAGGCGGGCGCCAAGGTCGACCACATCTTCGTATGCTTCTTCTACGACATCTATCCGGACGGCCGCAAAATCCTTGCCGACCTCGGCATCAACATGCATTGGCTGGCCACTTGGTGGGACGTCCTGCGGGTCGCCAAAGCCTCGAACAAGTTCGAGCCCAGGATGCTTGCCGAGGTGGAAAAGTTCATGCACGACCCGGCCGGCTGGTCGCAGGCCCATGGCGGCGTCGCCGCCGCGGCGGAGTGACGACAAGGGCAGCCGCCATGGAGTTCGACAATTCGTTCGAGGTTCCGCTGCCGGTCGGCAACGCCTGGAAGGTCCTGATGGATATCCGGCGCGTCGCCCCGTGCATGCCAGGCGCCGAGCTCACCGACGTGGTCGACGAGCGCACCTACAAGGGCAGGGTCGGGGTGCGCCTCGGCCCGGTCGCGCTAACCTTCGCCGGCACGGTGAAGTTCGAAGAGATCGACGAAGCGAATCGCAAGGCGCGCGTCGCTGCACAAGGTAGCGACGCCAAGGGCCGCGGCGCCGCCAACGCCGTCGCCTCGTTCCATCTCGAACCGGCCGGCGACGGCACCAAGGTGCTGGTGCACACCAATCTCACGCTCTCCGGCGCGGTCGCCCAATACGGCCGCGGCGTCGGCATTATCCAGATGACGGCGGCGCAGATCATCACGCAGTTCGCCAATAACCTCAAGGCGCAACTGGCGAAGGAGGGCGGGCCGATTGCGGCCGCGCCGGCCACATCCTCCGCCGCGGCCTCTCCGGCGCCGCCTCACCAATCACCGACGCCGGCGCAGCAGCCCGCACCGCCGGCCGCGAAGCCGATTTCCGGTTTCGCCCTGATGGCGAACGTGCTGTGGGGTTTCCTCAGGCGATTGTTCCGCCGCGAATGACGGACACCGCCCGATGACACTCGATCGCGTCCGGCTTGCCGCGCTTGCCGACTATCTGGCTGCTGCTGTCGTCATCTCGTTGCCGTGGTCGACGTCGGCGACCTCTGTACTCGTTCCACTGTGGGTCCTGGCGGTGGCGTTGACGCTCGACGGCGAATCGCTCCGGCAAGTGGGCGTAATGCCGGCCGCAGCGCTTCCGATTGCGCTGGTTGTGCTGGCCGTTGCGGGCATGTTGTGGGCCGATGTGGGATGGCCGGAGCGCCTGTACGGCGCCGGGCCGTTCCTCAAGCTTCTGGTGCTTCCACTGTTGTTCATGCATTTCAGCAGATCTGGCCGCGGTGAGGTGGTGCTTGCTGCATTTTTTACGTCGGCCTGCGTGTTGCTCGCTCTCTCATGGCTGCTCGCGCTGATCCCGCAAATTCCGTGGCCCGCCAAGGTCTATGGCGTGCCGGTGAAGGACTACATCACCCAGAGCGGCATATTTACGCTCTGCTTTTTTGCGCTGCTCGATCGCGCCGTCGTCATCTGGGGCAAGGCATGGGCAAAATCCGCGCTTCTCGTCGGCCTGGCGCTCATCTTCATCGGCAACATCGTTTTCGTTGCCCTCGGCCGAACTTCCCTCGTCGTCATCGCCGTCCTGTTCGTGTTGTTCGGCCTCAAACACTTCGAACGTCGCGCCCTCGCGGTCTTCGTCGCGGCAGGGGTGGCGCTGGCGGCGGTTGCGTGGTCGACCTCGCCCTACTTGCGGTTTCGCGTCATGCATATTGTTGAAGACCTGGACAGTTCCCACGCCGATGCCAATGAGACCTCAGCCGGAGCCCGTCTCGGATTCTGGAAAATGTCCGTGCGAATCGTGCGTGACGCCCCGCTTCTTGGTCACGGCACTGGCTCTACCCAGGCGATGCTTGCTCAACGTGCGGCGGCCGACCCGACGGCGCCGGCCGATGCAACCAATCCGCACAACCAGGTGCTGGCGACGGCCATTCCACTCGGGCTTTTCGGCGTTGCGCTGCTGCTGGCCATGTGGATCGCGCATTTTCGGATGTTTCTTCTTCCCGGGCCTGCGGCCTGGATCGGCATCAGCGTCGTCGCGCAAAATTTCGTCGGCTCGCTGTTTAATTCCCACCTTTTCGATTTCACGCAAGGCTGGCTCTACGTCTTCGGCGTCGGCATTGCGGGCGGTATCGTGCTGCGTAAGCGCGAGGGCTAGCCGGCGAATCGAACTCGCCGCGAGCCGTTCCGCGAGCGCCGCAATTGCCTTGGCATAGGCGAGCAGCCTTGTTCCATTCGTGTCAGTCATGCGCACAAAAGTTGTCGTTTGCGCGTCTATACGCCAAAATTATGGCCATTGTTCGGGAAAAGACCATGGACTGAAAATTGAGGCTTGAAAAAGCCGCAGAGTTGAGGCAGATGTGTGGAACATCGTCGGCGGTTCGCTGCGTTGGAAAGAGAAGCAACAAAAAGGGGGTTACCCATGTCTGCGATACAAATGGCTCTGCTCGCGTTTGCTCTAGTGGTGGGTCCTCCCGTTGGGTATGTATTTTACAATGCAGCGCTTTCGCCCGATAATTGGACCTACCAGGGCAGTTTGCAGTGGAAGGACGGCGGACATCATGCAGCCCCAGGTCCAGTCGCCGGCGCCAGCCTTCCGGTTCTTGCGATTGGCTTTGGTGCTTATTGGCTGGTAAGGCGCCGCCGCAAATCCAATCAATAAAATCGACACACCGCACGGCGCGATAACAAAAGGGGCGGCTACGGTCGCCCTAGCGCCGCCCGGTATCTAATCACCGGCAAAGTACACCTGACAGCATGCGCAATGGCGAAAGCGGTCAGTTCCCGCAAGGCATCGTGCGCGAGCATTGCTGCGCTCCCCTCGGACGACGCCAGGGGAAGCCCGTTTGATGGCGGCTCTATGTCGCCGTGCCCGGCAGCAGCCAGTCGGATCAATGCGTGACCGTTGACAGGCTCGAACGCGGCGGCGGCTCTCGCGCCGGAGCGGCGAACGCAGTAGCCGCGTTTTCGGCGTCCGACGCGGCGTGGCGAATCACAGGCGAGTCTTGGCGGGGAAGCGGTGGCACACAGGCGACAGCATCCACCGCTTTCGGTCTCGACTAGACTTTTCGAGCCGTCCAAGAAATAACAATCGTTCACAGGGAATCGGAAGTCACCCGTGAAATCCGGCCCCAACCCGTAGAGCCAAGAATGGATGCTACGATCGCGAACTCGTCGGATCAAACGCAGCGGACGCAAGCCAAATCGGGGCAGCGCGGAATTCAAATCGCCCGCAATGAATTTTTTGCCGGGCTCTTTCTTCTCGGTTGTGCGAACGGCATCGCTGCCAGAGGTATTGCGACAGTCCATGACAACGGATGGTTGAACGCCGCGATCGGCATGTTCGATGTCAGCGCCATCGTGCTCGCCGCCTGCGCGTCAGGTCTTTGGCTGATGATGGGCGGCCGAGAGCAATCGGTAACCCGCGTCGACCTCGCTATCGGCGTGGTTGCGCTCGCGTTGATCGCGCTTCCCTTGGGCGGCTTGAGCTGGATCGCCGTAAGCGGACTCGCTCTATATATTCTGTTGTTCACGGACCCAGATCAGTCGACGCGACGCGGGGCTGTCATTCTGTTGGCAACGACCGTACCCATGGTTTGGAGCCGTTTGCTTTTTCGGCTTTTTGCAAATTTCATCCTGGAAATCGACGCATCCTTGGTAGGGTGGCTGCTTGGGGCGGACCGGACCGGCAATATGGTTCGCTTCGCGAATGATAGCGGATACCTCGTGATAATGCCGCCGTGCTCATCGCTGGCAAATATGTCGCTGGCGTTCCTGTGTTGGATTACCGTCAGCGAGCTCGCGGGACATCGGCGGGCCCTCAGCGATCTGGGGTGGTGCCTGTTGGCCTGCGGCTCGGTGCTTGTCGTCAATGTCGGGCGGTTGAGCGCAATGGGAATTAGCCTGCGACATTACGAGGCCATACATAGTCAGATTGGCAGTGCCGTCACCGACGCCATGATTCTGACTCTAACGCTGGGCTGGAGCTTCTTGGGTGTGAGACGTGAGCTTTTCTCCCGCGCTTAAGCTGCTGTTGGCAGTTTTCCTCCCACTCACCCTTTTCTGGAAGCTGACCGTTAAGGCAGCCAATGATGATCGCCCGAGAGATGATGTCATTGCATTCCTGGCACGGCAGGGATTCCAGGAGATCGTGACTGAGGACCTGAATTTTCGCGTCATCCGAGCGGCCAATGGCACCTGCCGCATGCGCATCATAATGCCTTCTTACTACGGGGCAGATCGCGATATGATACGTAACCTTGTTACCGCCGACGACACCCTGATTTTTGTTCATCGGGGCAGTGTTTATCAAGAACAGCCGATTTTGTTGATTGTATCGGCTGAATTGTGGGCGCGAGCGCTCCGCAAAATGGGATTGGCCGGTGGTCACATGCCTGTTCTGGCCGTAGTGGCGCAGCGTCAATGCGAAGCGGACCGATTGCCCTGGGACCAGCTTCAGTAGCAGTGTGAATCGCCTCATGTAAGATTTGACGGTCGCGAATCCGGTGCGTACGCAATGCGGTCGGACCGGCATCCCTGTCGTCGCGCAAATGTTGTCGACTTGCTGATTAGTTTCCCGCCCTTCACCCAAGGCTGGGCTACGACCTCGGCGATTGCCAATCGAGACTCGATCGTGTCGGGAAACTTTCCCGCCTTGTGCGTGTTGCTTACGTGGCCCGGATTTTCGTGGCCTGCGTCTTACGGGGGGCGCGATTCTGGAGAATTCAACATGGAAAAAACCGTCAAAATACTCAGCTTCGCCGCGATCTTTGGCGTCGTGTGTGCGATTCCGCAGACTTTCGCAACGAGCCGGTCCGCAGGCTCCCTGCAGCTCCTCGATTCCGATCATGACGGTACGGTCGACCTCAGCGAAACAAAGGCTGCGGCATCGGCCCTGTTTGACCGGCTCGATCGTGATCACGACGGAACGCTCGACGGACGCGAATTGAAGGGCCGGCTGACCGCCAAGGAACTGTCGGCCGAGGATGGCGACCATGACGGCACGTTGACGAAGGACGAGTATCTCGCAACCGTCGAGAAGCGATTCAAAGCCGCCAATCGGGACAGCGACGATACCCTGGATGCCAACGAACTCAGTTCCCGGTCGGGGCAGGCGTTGCAACGACTGGTCCGATAAGTCGGACGATCGTCACGCGCGTTCCTAGAGCG
>Ga0137409_10006828_pt1 | contig 11790 bp, 11 predicted proteins | sample CZODoug1_16funga_FD_122059 | JGI IMG/M metagenome (GOLD analysis project Ga0137409, IMG submission 122059) | Vadose zone soil fungal communities from Angelo Coast Range Reserve, California, USA - CZODoug1_16fungal (Hybrid Assembly) | ecosystem: Environmental > Terrestrial > Soil > Vadose zone... | reverse complement strand
GTTCCAGCCGACATTCCGACCGTATACATGTGATGCGCCCACACCACGAAACCGATCACGCCGATCGCTACCATCGCATAGGCCATGCCGAGATAGCCGAACACCGGCTTCTTGCTGAAGGTGGCGACGATCTGGCTTATCATGCCGAAGCCCGGCAGGATCAGGATGTAGACCTCCGGGTGGCCAAAGAACCAGAACAGGTGCTGGAACAGCACCGGATCGCCGCCGTAGTTGGGATCAAAGAACGCGGTGCCGAAATTGCGATCGGTCAGCAGCATGGTGATGGCGCCGGCCAGCACCGGCATGGCGAGCAGCAACAGGAACACCGTTACCAGGATCGACCACACGAACAGCGGCATCTTGTGCAGCGTCATGCCCGGCGCCCGCATGTTGAAGATCGTGGTGATGAAGTTGATGGCGCCGAGGATCGAGGAAGCGCCCGCAAGGTGCAATGACAGAATGGCGAAATCGACCGCCGGCCCCGGATGACCCGTGATGGATGACAACGGCGCATAGATTGTCCATCCGGCGCCGACTCCGTTCGAACCGGATGCGCCTTCGACAAACGTCGAGGTGATCAACAGCGCGAACGAGGCCGGCAGCAACCAAAACGAAATGTTGTTCATGCGCGGGAACGCCATGTCGGGCGCCCCGATCATCAGCGGCACGATCCAGTTGCCGAATCCGCCGATCATCGCCGGCATCACCATGAAAAAGATCATGATCAGGCCATGCGAGGTGACGAACACGTTGAAGGTCTGGGTATTGTGGAAGATCTGCAGGCCGGGATCCTGCAACTCGATCCGCATGATGATCGACATCGCACCGCCGATCACGCCGGCCATGATGGCGAACACCAGGTACATCGTGCCGATGTCCTTGTGATTGGTCGAATAGACGAAGCGCCGCCAACCATTCGGATGGCCATGGTCGTCGTGGTGAGTTCCGTGCGCAGTCGCGTGGGTATCCATCTTTAGTCGTCCTTGAGTCCCGTTCTCGCCAAGCCGTGGCGGCCTCGCCTACTGGGCCGAAAGATTCGCGGTTGCAATATTGGCCGGAAGGCCGTTGCTGGCGAACTTCTTCTTTGCCTCTTCAACCCAGGCGGCGAATTCCGCTTCGCTGACCACCCGGACCGCAATCGGCATGAACGCATGGTCCTTGCCGCATAATTCCGAACACTGGCCGTAATACCAGCCTTCCCTGGTCGCCTTGAACCAGGTTTCATTCAGACGTCCCGGAATGGCGTCGATCTTGATGCCGAATGACGGCACCGTAAAGGCGTGGATCACGTCAAACCCGGTCACCTGCATCCGCACCACCTTGTTGACCGGGACCACCATCTCGTTGTCGACCGATAGCAGCCGCGGCTGGCCCGGCTTGAGATCCTTCTCTGGCAGCATCAAAGAATCGAACTCGAAATCACCATTGTCCGGGTAGTCATACTTCCAGTTCCAGGTGACCCCGGTGGCCTTGATGGTGAGATCGGCGGGAGGAGTGTTGAGCTGGTAGAACAGGTCGCGGAATGACGGCAGCGCGATCAGGACGAGGATGATGACCGGAATGACGGTCCACAACACCTCCACCACGGTGTTGTGCGTGGTGCGCGAGGGCGTCGGGTGGACTTTGGCGTTGAACCTCACCATCACGATCACGAGCAACCCCAGGACGAACAGCGTGATGACGGTGATAAACCACAGCACGTAGGTGTGGAGGTCGATGACCTTGTCCATCACGGGACTGGCCGATTCCTGAAGGCCGATCTGCCAGGGCGTCGGCTGCCCCAAACCGGCCAACGCAGCGCCCTCGGGCAGCAATAGAGCCGCGGCCAGGGCCGCAATCGCTGTTATTCGGAAAAAGACCGGCATCGTCGTCTCAACTCCTTGGATGGCGGCCGCGTGCGGCCAGCCGGCACCGCGAACTCCGCATGAAGGTGCGAGTTTGCTTTTGGCTGCGTCGGGGGACGCAGCAGGCGAACTCCCGCGCAGACATTGTCGCAGCTGGAAACGCCCAAGACCCCATCAACCACAATTCCACCGCACTCGCAACGTGCAACCACAATTCCACCGCACTCGGAATGTGCAACCACATTTTCCCGCGCAATGTGGCTGATGGGACGATCCTGTGATCGTTTACGGCGGTCCTGCGTGCTTGACAAGGCGAATCGCCGGGCTAGGCAAAGCGGGTAAGACTGCCGCGCCGCGATTCGAACCATTCGGCAGGTCGCGCGAGATCGGAGAATAGCACCATGATGGTTGCGCACCAAACCGCTGTTCTTTCGCACGATTCGAACCCAACCGGGCGGCGGAAAGATTCCGCATGGGACGCCGGGTATGTGGCGGCGTTTGTTGCCATGTGTGTTCGCCGTTGTCGTGTTGTCGGGTGCGCATGCCTTGCGGCTCTCGGCATGGCGGCGTCGCCGTCGCAGGCTATCGCACAGGGAGCGGTAAAATCCGTGCACGGCGACTGGCAGATCCGCTGCGAAACGCCGCCGGGCGCTCAAGGCGAGCAATGCGCCCTGTTCCAAAGCGTCGTCGCCGAGGACCGCGCCAGCGTCGGCATCACGGTGCTGGTGCTCAAGACCGCGGACCAGAAATCGCGCCTGATGCGCGTTCAGGCGCCGCTGGGCGTACTGCTGCCGGCGGGGCTCGGATTGAAGATCGACAACGCCGATGTGGGCAGGGCGGGCTTTGTGCGCTGTCTGCCGCGAGGCTGCTACGCCGAGGTCGTTATGGACGACACCCTTGTCGGCAAGCTGCGCACCGGGCAGACCGCGACGTTCTTCATCTTTCAGACCCCGGAGGAAGGCATCGGCTTCCCGCTGGGCCTGAAGGGGTTCGGCGACGGCTACGACAAGCTGCCGTAAGGCGCTTCGCGGTAATATTTTGTTCCCAATGCTGTCGCGTCCTTGTCATCGGGATAAAACCCGTCATGGACCGATGGCTCAGAGAAAATAGCGCATGATTGACCGTGTCGCGCCCGGCGGTGTCACGTCACGAAAGCCGGCGCTGCGGAACGTCGAGGGCGATCCCATGTACGTGTACAACCGCGGACCGGGAATCACCGGATAACCCTCGACGATCTGGGCGCCCTCAGTATGAGCATGGGCGACAGCCGCCTTCAGCAAGGCAAGCGTTAGTCCGCGCCGCCGGAAGCGACGATCGACAAAAAAGCAAACCACGGCCCAAACCGGCTGATCGTCAATTCGAGCGAGTGCGCCATAGCGTTCCAGGCCGTCATAGCTCTCTCTCGGAGCGACCGAACACCAGCCAACCGGCTCCCCGTCCAGATAAGCAAGAACGCCGGTCGGTTTACCATCGAGCACCAGGCGCTCGAGAGCAGCTACCCGGCTCTCCTTCGTCGATCGGCCGAAGTCAGTGCTCCGCATGCGCCATCGCATGCAGGAGCAATATCGAAATTTTCCGTGCTGCTCGGAAAAGCACGCCAGGTCCGAAAGCCGCTCGCAGGTGACTGGGTGGAAGCTCAGTGATGTCATGATAAGATTGCCGCCACGGGCCTCGCTACAACAGACAAATTGTGGTTCCCACCTTAGGAGGGACCGATGAACGCAGGCGAAGATGCACCGCATTGGCGCAAAGGGTCAGAAGCTTTCGTCCTCGCCGCAATCGTCATTGTCGCGGCCGTGGTGCTGCTGAACGCTCCGATCGCCGCCGCGACTTATCCCGAGCGGCCGATCAGGCTTATCGTACCATCCGCCCCAGGCGGACCGACCGATATTCCGGCGCGGCTGTTGTCGCAAATCCTGCCCAAGCTCGGCCAGCCCGTCGTGGTCGAGAACCGGCCCGGCGCCGGCGGCGCGATCGGGGCGCGCTTCGTCGCCACGTCGGCGCCAGACGGCTATACGCTCCTAATTGGTAATACCAGCGTACTGGCGGTGATACCCGCGGTGTCGGCGAGCGCGGGCTACGACCCCGACCGGCAGTTTTCCGCCATCGCCAAATTCTCCGAGAGCTATCAGATCCTGGTGGTGCATCCCTCGGTGGCGGCGAAAACCGTCGGCGAGTTGATCACTTACGCGAAGGCCAACCCCGGCAGGCTCAACTTCGCCCAGACCGGCGCCGGCGGCCTGCCCCACCTCAGCGGCGAACTGTTCAAGTCCGCAGCCGGCGTCGACATCGTGGGCGTACCTTACAAGAGCGGCGGCGATTCCATCACCGGCGTGCTCGGCGGCCAGGTCGATATGACGTTCGAGAGCATCACGGTCCTCTTACCCCTGATCCGGGAGGGACGCCTGCGGGCGCTCGCGGTCACCAGCCGCAACCGCACGCCGCTTGCCGACGACCTGCCAACCATGATCGAGGCCGGCGTTGCGGGCTACGAGGTCACCACCTTCAACGGCATCGTGGCCCCGGCCGGCACCCCGGCGCCGATCATCGGGGTCCTCAATGCGATCATCAACGAGGGCCTGCGCACGCGCGAGATGCAGGCGAGCATCCGCAATCTCGGCGCCGTCTCGGACCCGGTTTCGCCGGCACAGTTCGGCGCTTTTATTGCCGCGGAGCGACGCAAATGGTCGATGGTCGCCAAGGAAGCGAACGTGCATGTTGATTGATTGAGACCGAGGCCAGCAAGTATCAGGAATCAGGGATCAGGAATCGGGGATCAGGTGCCTGATTCCTGATACCTGATTACTGATGCCTGATATGGAGACGACATGATGGCGAAGATCGTATTTGCGGCGGGGACCTCGCACACGCCGATGCTGCTTGCGGCGGACGAGACCCTGCCGCGCTTTGCCGAAACCGACCAGAAAATCAAGCACCGCGACAAGGAGGGCCGGCCCGTCACCTATGGAGACCTCTTGGAAAAGGCCGATCCCAAGCTCGCCCATCTGGTGGCGCCGGAAAATCTCGTCGCCCGCCAGAACGTCGCCCGCGCGGCGGCGCGCCGTCTGCGCGACGCGGTCAAGGCGGCGGCCCTCGACACCCTCATCGTGTTCGGCGATGACCAGAACGAAAGCTATCTGGAGGATTGCCGGCCGACTTTCGCGATCTACTGCGGCGACACCATCCGCAACGGCAACGCCCAGCACAGCACCTACTCCGGTCTGCCCGACTGGTACATTCGCAACCGCGCCGCTTTCTTCGAGCCCGTCGAGCCGCGCGACTATCCGGTCGATGCAGCGCTCGCCCTGCACCTGATCGAAACCCTGTCGGAGGCCGAGTTCGATCTCGCGGCCTCAAAATCGCTGCGGGCCGGCGAAGGCGAAGGCCATGCCATGGCCTACGTGCATCGCCACGTGATGGACGCCACGGCGCCGATCCCGATCGTGCCGGTGTTCCTCAATACCTATTTCCCGCCCAACCAGCCGAGCCCGCGCCGCTGCTACAAGCTCGGCCAGGCGGTGCGCCTGGCGATCGAGGCGTATCCTGCTGATGTGCGGGTCGGCGTGCTGGCGTCGGGAGGCTTGAGCCATTTCCTGGTGGATGAGGAACTCGACCGCGCCATCCTCAAGGCGCTCGCCGACAAGGACCGCACCTTCCTGCAGACTTTGCCCCGAAGCAAGCTCCAGGCAGGAAGCTCGGAAATTCTCAACTGGATCGCGGTCGCGGGCGCAGCCGAGGGTATCGACCTCGACTGGTTCGAATACGTCCCGGGCTACCGCACCCCGGCCGGCACCGGAACCGGGATGAGCTTCGCGACGTGGGGGTAAAACTTGTCCCCGCACGTGGGGAGCAGGTTAGCAACCGCGACTTGATTTCTTGCAATTATCCAATTTCTACCTACTCACCCGGAGGCGCCAGTGAAGCGAACAACGGCAACGGAATTTCAGCGCAAGTTCGGGGAGTTTCAGCATAAGGCGCAGCGCGAGCCCGTAGAAATTACGCGGCACGGGCGGCGCGACCTGGTGCTGATGTCGGCCGAACATTACGACTGGCTGACGGCGGCGGCGCGGCGAACCTATCGAACGGAAGATGCTGCATCGGTCGTGATTGAGGCAGTGAGGCGCGCCGAGATGGATCCGGAAATAGCTCATCTCGACGAATTGATGAAGTGAACCGGGAGGCGTGGCACTCCCCGAGCCGAAGCCCGGCCATTCGACTTGCTGAAATACGGAAAGCAAATACATGGGTGTGATGGCAAAGATCCTGAGGGAGGCGATGGAGGAGATGTCCAACCTCCCGGAGGCCGATCAGGAGAAGATCGGCCGAGAACTGCTATCCCATTTGGAAAAGCTGCGGCGACTTCGCGTTGAAATCGACAAGGGCATCCAATCCCTTGATGCGGGACGCGGCAAGGCATTGGATATCGAAGGTTTTCTTCGCGACGTGAACGCGCGACATGGCGGGGTCTAAACGTCCGGTTATTTGGTCTCCGGAAGCCCTCGCCGATCTCGATGCAATTTGGAACTATTACGTACGAGTTGCGGGCCGCAACACCGCCGACAAGATAGGCCGGGAGATCGGCAAGGCGGTCAGCTTCCTTGAAGACTATCCGTTTGGAGGACGATCGCGTGACGAAGTGCGGCCGGGTCTCCGGTCAGTGGCGGCCAGTCCACATGTCTTATTCTATCGCGTGGTAGACGGCGCGGCCGAGATTGTTCGAGTGCTTGATGGTCGTCAGGACATTGAGGCGATACTGACGAAGGATTGAAGCCGAAATACGGGCCAGTGCGGAACTTGGCGTTGCGCAACAACCTGTTCGGTGCGGCGGTGAGCAGCGCGCGGGCGAGCAAGGTGCCCCGCGATAGCGCCAACGGCTCGTTTTCGACGCCTTGCCTTGAACCTAAGTGCTGGGCCATGCGACCATTAATCATTAGCGAATGCGGGGGTAGCGGATGCACCGATTCGCGTCGGTCTTTGTGGTCTTGCTCGCGGTTGCGGCCGGTTCGGCCGCGGCACGCGCCGAAAAGCGCGTTGCGCTCGTCATTGGCAATGCCTCCTACCAACATACCGCCAGTCTTCCTAATCCCGTCAATGACGCCGACGACATAGCCGTCGCTTTGAAAAAAGTCGGTTTCGAGGTCATCGCCGTAAAAAACGTCGACAAGCGCTCTCTGGAAAAGGCGATGGCGGACTTTGGGCGCCTCGCTCAGGAAGCCGATGCGGCGCTTGTTTATTACGCTGGTCACGGCATTCAGTATCAAGGCCTCAATTATCTGATGCCCGTCGATGCCCGGCTGGAAGATGAGTACAGCGTCAACTACGAATTGACGCGCATTGACGACGTCCTGTTCGCGCTGTCGAAAGCGCGCGGGGTAAGAATTCTGATCTTGGACGCATGCCGCAACAATCCGCTTGCGGAGCGCCTCAGTTCGCGCGGCACAAGGCGCGATTTTGTCCAAACACGCGGTCTTGCGAGAATTGAAGCGCCCCGCGGCATGGTCGTAGCCTTTGCCACGCAATCCGATCAGATCGCGGCTGACGGCGCCGGCCGCAACAGCCCGTTCACCGGCGCTCTCCTGAAAGAGATCGAAGCACCGGGAATTGAAATTGCCACGGTGTTCCGCCGTGTTGCCATCGATGTGAACCAGGCGACTGGCGGCCGTCAGTTGCCTGAATTGTCCATTTCGATGTCCGGCGAATTTTATTTCAATACCCGCGATACCGACATCCAGGCATGGGCAAAGCTGCGAGGCTCAAGCGACCGGCGGCAATTGAGCGACTATGTAGCGCGATATCCGAACAGCCCGCTCACGAGCGACGTGCAGGAACGGCTTGCGGCGCTCGACCGCGGCGAAAAGTTGCGCCTCGAAGAAGCAGCACGCATCCATGCGGAGCGCGAGAAGGCCGAGCGGGAACAGCTGATAAAAGAACGGGCGCAACGCGAACGACTTGAAGCGCTCGAGCAGGCTGAAAAGGATCGCATTGAGGGGGCTGGCGCTGCTGGAAACCTGCCTGCTACGCATGTGACGTCGCTGCCGCCGACTGCGCCTGTTCAGTCTCCCTCACGGCAGCCTGACGCGCTTTCTGGCAGCGCGTTGGTTCAACTCATCAAAAAGGAGCTCAAGCGCCTTGGATGCTATGCGGGCCGGATCGACGATGACTGGGCCAGCAGCGAAACCAGGTCGTCGGTAACGAGATTTGTGAAATACGCGCACCTGTCTGCGGAACCGCAAAATCCGGACACCGATTTCCTTAATTTCGTTCGCAGCAGGCCAAGCCGCGTCTGCCCGTTGGAGTGCGGAACGCAGAAGATCGAGCGGAATGGGCAATGCGTCGCGCGAGATAAGGAACCCGCCCAATCGTCACCCCGCCGAACCGAGGCGAAGGAGCTTGCAGTGCCGGTTAGTCCGTCTGCCGCTGTTGCGCGAGCCGACCGGGCCTGGGCGGCTGGAGCGTATCAGCGCTGCATGGGAGCCACGACGGGGTGCTACGAGCGGACGATCCAAATGCACCGCACGCCGGAATGGGCTAGAACCTGGTGCAGTCGCCAGCCGACCTGCTGACCTTCTCGAATCTATCAATTCAGCCAATCTGGAGGATAAGGGATCGGAGCGTCGACCAAAGTCATAGCGCTGGAGGGGCGGTACAAGCGTCGTCCCCCCCGCATGGCCTGCTGTAGGGGCGACCCTGGGGCGACCCTCGTGGTCGCGCGCACCAAAAACAGGGCGACCACAAGGGTCGCCCCTAGGGTCGCCCCTACATCACATCATCCTTATGTCAGCACGTTGGCGCTACTGCGCAGCGATCTGCACCTCGGGCGCGGCAGCGCGCACATCGGCGTCGACAATGCCCTCGAACTGCACGAAATTGTCCTGGAACATGGCGACGAGCTTGCGCGCGGTGTCGTCGAACTCTGCCTTGTTCTGCCAAGTCTTGTGCGGATAGAGCAGGTGCGGCTCGACGCCCGCGAGTTGGGTCGGCACTGAGAAGCCGAAATACGGGTCGGTGCGGAACTTGGCGTTGCGCAGCGATCCGTTCAGGGCGGCGGTGAGCAGCGTGCGTGTCACCTTGATCGGCATGCGTCGTCCGACGCCGTATCTGCCGGCGGTCCAGCCGGTGTTGACGAGCCAGCAATCGACCCCATGGGCGCCGATCAGCTCGCGCAGCAGATTTCCATACACGGACGGATGGCGCGGCAGGAACGGCGCACCGAAGCAAGTGGAAAACTCCGGCTGGACTCCGACCAGCCCCTTCTCGGTGCCGGCGACCTTGGCGGTGTAGCCGGACAAGAAGTGATACATCGTCTGGGCGGGGCTGAGCTTCGCAATCGGCGGCATGACGCCATAGGCGTCCGCCGTGAGCAACACGATGTTCTTCGGCATGCCGGCGCGGCCGGTGCGCGAGGCATTCGGGATGTAATCGAGGGGATAGGCGGACCGGGTGTTCTCGGTCTTGCGGTCATCATCGAAGTCGCAGATGCGGGTCTCGGGATCGAAGATGACGTTCTCCAGAATGCTGCCGAAGCGCAGGGTTGCGGCGTGGATTTCGGGCTCGGCTTCTTTGGAGAGCCGGATGCACTTGGCATAACAGCCCCCTTCGAAGTTAAACACCCCTTGCGGTCCCCAGCCGTGCTCGTCATCGCCGATCAGGGTCCGGTTTGCATCGGCCGACAGCGTGGTCTTGCCGGTGCCCGACAGGCCGAAGAACAAGGCGACGTCGCCGTCCTCGCCGACATTCGCCGAACAGTGCATCGGCATCACGCTCTCGGCCGGCAGATAGTAGTTGAGCGTTGTAAAGACCGATTTCTTCATTTCGCCGGCGTAATAGGTGCCGCCGATCAAGATCATGCGCTTGGCGAAGTCGATTGCGACGACGGTTTCGCTGCGCACGCCATGGCGTTTGGGATCGGCCTTGAAGGACGGCAGACACAGGATGGTGAAATCCGGCACGTAATTCGGAATTTCGGAGCGGTCGGGCCGGATCAGCAACGTGCGGATGAACAGTGAATGCCAAGCGAGCTCCGTGAACACGCGGGCTTTGATGCGATATTTCGAGTCGGCGCCGCCATAGAGGTCCTGAGCGTAAAGTTGCTTGCCCTTCGCGTGCTCAAGAAAGTCCTTGTGCAGCAGTTCGAACTGGGCCGGGGTCAGCTTGCCGTTCTTTTCCCACCAGATGGTCTTCTCGGTGTTCTCGTCGCAGACGATGAACTTGTCCTTGGGGCTACGGCCGGTGTGGATGCCGGTTTCAGCGCACAGCGCGCCACCCTGCACCAACTGGGCTTCGTGGTTGGCGAGCGCGTGCTCGTAAAGCGGCGCCTCGGCCAAGTTCCAATGGACCGCAGCAAGGTCTGAAAATCCAAATTGGTCGGCGCCATAGGCGCTGTTGCGTAAACCTGTTTCTTTCACGGCAGCCCTCCGCGTAAAGTCTCGATCATTCACCGCCAATGCCGCGCAAGCCCCACCCGGCAGTGGTTCGGCAGATTGAATTGCACACCCCGGATTTCGGAGTAGCGCACCTATAACGGCCCCTGATATTCCTGCCAAGATCAATCGCCTCGGAGGACTTATGATCGAAGCGCAGGGCCTAAAATCCGGCTGCTGGTCAAATTGTCGGGCACTGACTACGGGCTTGAGCTTGCGCACCGGGAACGCCCGTGACGGCGAGAAGCGTTATGAGGCATTTGGACGCAGCAGTGAATTGCGCGGGATTGTGCCTTTTCGGTGACGTAGCTCATGCCTCGATAAGGTGCACGGCAGGTCCGATGAAACGCTGGCGCGAACCACAATTTGTATCGTCATTGCGCCCGCGCTCGGGCTCCCCATTCAGCCAATGTCTTGCGCAAAACGAGTCCGGTGGTCACGCGCTCCACGAACGGCATTCGCATGATGCGGTCGCCGAGGGCGAGATCAAGCCCGTCGGGATCAACGCCTGTCACTTCCCATGCCCCGTCCGCTTCACCGAAGAGCTTCGTCGCGTATAGGCGCACCGCATCGGGATGATCGGCATTCATGTGTTCGACCGCGCTTTCCTCGATCTCGACGATTTCAGCGGCGTCTTCAAGATTGGTGATGACATCGGCGGCCTTGAGGTCGGCTGCGCGGGCGAACCCGCCGTTGAGATGCGCCGACACGACTTGCAGTCGCCAGAACGTGAAGTCGCCGAAGCCGGCATAGAGCCCGGATTTCGGATGGCGGGAGAGAAAGCGCCGCCGTACCCGCGCCGCGTGCGGCGCGTCTCGGGAGATATTGGCGAAAGTACCGAGGACGGTGAGCCGCGGATGGGCGAGGGGATCGCCTTTTCCGGTGGATGCCAGCAATACGGAAGCGCGAGGATCAACCTCGATATTGGCCGTGTGGGTGGACAGTCGGGATACCAGGATCAGGGGTGAGCCGTCCGCATCGGTCGCCACATTGACGAGGGAGGAAAACGGATGGCCGGTGTTGCGGTCGAGCGTGGCAAGGGCGCCGGCGCGGGTGCCCCGCAATAGCTGCTTTGCGATGGCTATAGGGTTAAAATCCTCAGGCGGGCGGGCAGTTTCGGGCAGACGATTGGGCATAATTCCGGGCAAAGTCGCCATCTTTTCTGCTTCCGTCATGGCTTACCGGCCTCCCAAAATCGTCCGACACTTCAACCCTGTGGTTTATCGCCACATTTTCGCCCCCCTAAGCGGCTTGGTAACGCGAAACCTTGCTTGGGATTCATCAATTCATGCTAGAAAGGTTCCCATGGCAACTATCGCCCTTGTAGACGATGACCGCAATATCCTGACCTCCGTCTCGATCGCGTTGGAGGCCGAGGGATACCGTATCATGACCTATACGGATGGCGCGTCCGCGCTTGAAGGCTTCAAGTCAAGCCCGCCGGATCTCGCCATATTGGATATCAAGATGCCGCGCATGGACGGCATGGAGAAGCTGCGTCGTCTGCGGCAGAAATCCGATATGCC
>Ga0137409_10006827_pt1 | contig 11790 bp, 9 predicted proteins | sample CZODoug1_16funga_FD_122059 | JGI IMG/M metagenome (GOLD analysis project Ga0137409, IMG submission 122059) | Vadose zone soil fungal communities from Angelo Coast Range Reserve, California, USA - CZODoug1_16fungal (Hybrid Assembly) | ecosystem: Environmental > Terrestrial > Soil > Vadose zone... | reverse complement strand
AGTTTTAGTTCGCCCTGCATGATTTCGATCACGCGATCGACGCCGGCCTGGCCGAACGCGCCCAATCCCCACAGAAAGGGGCGTCCGATTCCGACAGCTTTGGCGCCAAGCGCGAGAGCCTTGAAAACATCCGTGCCGCGGCGGAAGCCGCCGTCGACGAACACAGGCATGCGGCCGCCAATCTCAGCCACGACTTCGGGTAGCGCCTCGACGGTCGCTCGCAAAGTTTCCGTGGCACGTCCGCCGTGGTTCGATACCATTATCGCGTCGACGCCGTGTTCGACGCACATTCGCGCGTCCTCGCGCGTGTCCATCCCCTTAATAATGAGTTTCCCTTTCCATGTTTTGCGGAGTCGATCGAGGTAGGCCCAGTCCATGGCTGGATTGTTCGTGCGCACGCCGGTCATGTCGATGCCGTTGTACATCGGCCGTTCCTTTATCGAGGGCCCCTCGCCGCTTTCATGGCAATAGAGGCACTTGGTCGGGTCGTCGCCGCGCGTGCGGAGATACGTTTCACTATTGCGGCCCGTGGTGTTGTCGACGGTGAGAGCGATTACCGAGACCCCGGCAGCCTCCACGCGCCGCAGTATTTTTTCGCAGGCGTCCCAGGACGTAGGCGCATACAACTGTTGCCAGACCGGACGGCCAAGTTCTTGGATGACATCCTCGACGGGCGTAGAAGTTGCGGTCGACAGGACCTGCAAAGTGCCATGCGCCTTGGCGGACCGCGCAACGGCTAATTCACCCTCCCCAGAGAACGCTTTCTCACCGCCTGTCGGGCAAAAATAGATCGGGCTGTTATATGTTGTGCCGAATAAATCGACACGCATGTCAACTTTGGTGGCGTCATGCAGGCGGCGCGGGCGCAATTCGATGTGCTTGAACGCTTCGCGGTTGGCGCGAAGAGTGCCGTCATCGTCGACGCCACTCGCCATGTACGCCCAGTGTCCCTGTATGACTCTGCGGTGAGCGGGTTCCTCAAAATCAAAGACGTTGAGCGCCTTAGCCGGGTCGGTAATGACGTTGGAAGTTCCCGGCGTGTTTTGGGCCAGCACATTTCGCTCGAGGTACGCGGCGACTCCGCCGAGCGCAGCGACGTAAGGACTAGCTGCAAGAAACTTGAGAAATTCCCGGCGGGCGGTATCGGTTGCAGTGGAGTTTTGCATGATTGTTGCCGATTGTATCCCCAATCGAATTTTCTGGCTAGCCGTGGGAACGAAGTTGTTGGGTCCGGGAGATGGCGGTAGAATCATGGCGGTGTCCGTCCCGGCTCGGTGCCATGGAGAGTACTCTATGCGTGACCCACTTCCTGAGGAGGAATAAAAAAGATGAAGCGCCATGTTTTTATAGCCGTGCTTGCTCTGCTCACGGTCGTACCGCTAAACGCACAAGCCCCAAAGGGCTGGAAGCTGCGCGTAGATCGCAGCATGAGCGCAGAAGATCCCGATGCTGCGGGTGCGATCAAGTTTGTAGCGACGGACTCCGGTTTCCATGTGACGAACCCAAAGGCGGCCGTCTACTGGAATCCAGCGAATACAGCCTCCGGAAATTACACGCTCAAGGGCACGTTCAAGTTGATTAAGACGAGCGGCCACTCGGAATACTTCGGCCTCATCTTCGGTGGAAGCGATCTCGAAGGTCCGGCGCAATCGTACACGTACTTCATGGTGGAGAGTGAAGGGACCTGGCTGATCAAAAGCCGAAATGGAAACTCCACGGCGCAGATCGCTTCGTCAGGATCGCCCAGCGACGCCGTGAAAAAGGCCGACGCCAGCGGGGTGTCCACGAACGCGCTGGAAGTGCGCGTACTGGCCGACAAGGTCGAGTACGTCATCAACGGCAAGGTTGTCAACACGATGCCCAAGTCGGGGCCCGCGGCGAAAACCGACGGCATCTATGGCATGCGCGTCAATCATATGCTTGAGGTGCAGGTGGATGGGTTCGCGCTCTCGAAGAAGTAGTCCATCCCACAGACGCACAGCAAGGGATGCCAAGTCGGTCAACGACACGAGCTTCCAGTTTGTACGCCTCGTTCGTACATAATAAATGGTCGGTGATGAATCTCTGGACTTAGGAGCGCCCAATGGCCAAAGGATACTGGATCTGTTTTTACCGCTCGATCTCCAACCCCGCTGCGCTGGCTGAATACGCCCGGCTGGCAGGCCCTGCAATCCAAACCGGCGGCGGCCGGTTTCTTGCCCGAGGAACGCCTGCGAAGATCTACGAGGCCGGCAAGGATCAGCGAACCGTGATCATCGAGTTCGATACCGTGAAGCAAGCAACTGCCACGTATGAGAGCAACGCTTACCAATCTGCAGTACGCGCGCTTGACGGCGTGGCGGAGCGGGACATTCGAATTGTGGAGGGAATCCTCTAACTGCTATGAAGCGGACGCGATTTCTCCGCGGTCCTTTGTGGCTCTCTGCGACCTCTGTGTTGTGCTTTTCGGAATTCAACACAGAGGACACAGAGAACACGGAGATGAAGAGAAGTAACCGCCCGGCTGGCTCGCCTCTCCGGCCTTGCTCCGGTTGGCTCTTGCAATCTCGCGACCACGAAGATGAGAATTGGGCGCGCCAGAAACCCAAGACATTCGCAACGCGTCGAAAGTTTATGAACCGTGTTGGGGAGGTGACGTCATGAGGATCAAGTTACTTCTGTATGGGAGCTTGCTTGCCGGCGTTCTAGCGATTTCAGGTCCTGCGTTCGCACATCATGCGTGGCATGGGTATGACATGGCCAATCTCACCACGCTACGAGGAGCCGTGACGCAATTCGACTGGGCGAATCCGCATGTGTGGATCTATTTGGATGTAAAGGATGACAAGGGGAACGCCGAAAAATGGAATGCCGGGGGGCCCAGTCCCAGCCGCATGGCCAATACCGGCTGGGACAAAGACACCCTCAAACCCGGCGATCAGATTACAGTGGTCGGCCATAGGATTAGCGACGGTACCAACTATTTGCGGCTGGTGAAAGTTGTGTTATCCGATGGCCGCGATCTGATCTGCTACGGTGGACGCTAGAGTCGCTGGTCACCAATCACCAGTCACTTTCTTCCATGGCTTTCTGCTTCCTCTGTGTCAGATCTTTCCCCTGTTGCGCGGGGATCACTTCCGGGTCGAGATTTCCGCCCGAAAGAATGACTCCAACCCTTAGCCCTTCCGCGCCAAGCTGGTGATGCAGCACGGCTGACGCCGCAACCGCTCCGGAAGGTTCCACTCTGCATTTCAAACGTTCGGCAATGAGCTGCATCGTCAGGACGATTTCGCCTTCGCTGACGAGCGCGATCCGGTCGACCCGCGCGCGGAGAATGGCAAATGTGCGCGGAGCGAGCGTCGCGCGCAATCCGTCGGCCATGGTCACCGCCGTGGCCGCAGGTTCGATCTGTCCGGAGGCCAGCGACCGCGCCGCGTCGTCCGCGTTTGCCGGCTCGCAGCCGATGACAGAGATTTCAGGCCGCAGAGACTTCGCCGCGATGGCTGTGCCCGAAAGCAGGCCGCCTCCCGAGACCGGCGCGCAGATTACATCGAGATCGGGAATCTCTTCCAGAAATTCGAGAGCCGCCGTGCCTTGTCCCGCGATGACGCGGTCATCGTCGAATGGATGAATCAGCACCGCGCCTGTTTGCTTCAATATTTTCGCGGCCTCGGCCTCGCGCGCCTCCAGAGTCGGCTCGCAGAATATGATTTCTCCCCCGTAAGCTTCAACGGCTCGCACTTTCACTTTCGGGGCGTTATGAGGCACAACGATCCACGCGCGGATACCTCGCATTTTTGCGGCCAGCGCCAGCGCCGCGCCATGATTGCCGGAGGAATGCGTCACTACGCCCCTCGCTGCTTCCGCCTCGCTGAGCGAAAAGACCGCGTTGGAAGCGCCGCGAATCTTAAACGAACCGGACAGTTGCAGGTTCTCGCATTTGAAATACAACATTGCCCCGGCAAGTTCATCCAGCGCGTCCGAAATCATGACGGGCGTACGCTCGATATGCGGAGAGATGCGCCGGAAGGCCTCTCGAATACTTTCGAGGTCGGGCGCCGCGAAGGGTTGGGTCGTCGGAGTACTCAATGAGAAGACTCTTAGAACCGTGACATTATGGCACAGCTTGTCCCGCCACGGATCACATGCCGCGCAACACGCGCAATTCACTTGCACTCTACGTGCTGTGAAATGCTTGGCGCGCGTGGTGCACGTTCAGCGCAACGCGTTCTTGGACGGCAAGGCAGGCATCGGGGTGCACATAGAAAGGCATGAAGCAGTAGCCGCCACGGGCGCGGCAGTGATGAAGGAGCGCTGGACGAGCTAGCCCATTCGGAGATCGTCCGAATCCAGAGGCGATGGCCGTTGGTTTGCCGCGTCAGTTTCCGCTGGCGGTTACACGGACAGTCGCCTTGGCGCTGGTGACGTTTTCAAACTGATCGTACACGCGGATCGTGACGGTATGTTCCCCGGGCGCGATTTTCTGCAATTGGAAATCATAATTTTCGCGTGGTGCATCGCTCAGCCCGCCGCTGGGGAACACGAGGTTCCAGTCTTCCGCGTCCAGGCTGTATTGGGCTCGCGCGATGGAGCTGGCGGGGTCGCTCGCTTGAAACCGCACGCGCACGCCCCCAGCGCCGCCCGCAATTTCCGCCGTTAGTTGTGCGATAGCCGGCGGTGTGTTGTCCACCTCGAAGCGGTCTGATTCGCGCGCGGAGCTAAGTCCTTCGCCGTTGGGATTCGTCGGCGCATCGCTGGCTACAATTTTCAAATAATAGGCGCCGTCCGGCATTGCCGTCGTATCCCACGTATAGTAGCGCGCATCGAGCTTGTCTTTCAGCAGCTTCCACGTTGTTTCGTTTTCTCCGCGGAAGTAAATCGAAAATTCGAGTTGGTCATCATTAGGATCCTCCGCGGTCCATACGACGGATTGATAGCCCTTCTGCGTGAAACCCTGCGGCACGGCGTCAAACCGCGGCGTGGTGGCCGCAGAAGCCGCGCCCGCGGCCGCTGCACTGGCGAATGCCGAGCTGATCGATGATGTGGCGGCGGGCGGTTGTGGCATTCGAACTTGCACCGGCGTCTGTGACGCTCCGCCCTGACCCGAAACGGAAATTCCTTGCACGCGGATGCCCGTATTCTGGATGGCGATCCCGGTCACCTCGGGCGGCACGTTCTTCGGAAGGTAGGCGGCGCTCACCCAATCGAGTTCAGGGGCCGCGCCAGCGGTTCCGCCACGCAGCACCAGTTTCCATTGCACGAAACGTGCGGAAGGAGATTCGATCTTTTCGCCTGCCGAGTTTGAATACGGACCGGCCCATGGGCTCCAATTGTTGCCGGGATCCGATGTGTTTCCGGACCGCGTGTAGAATTCGATCCGCGCGCCCGCGCCGCTTTTCAAGGGCGCCGCGTTCTGTCCCCACCATTGCAGGCGCCCCCAGCGCGTGAAAAGGTGCGCGTCAAAGGGTTGGGACTCATACGAGCCTTCCGGCTCGCTATCGGGGCCCAGCGTCAGAATCTTTCCAGGATTTGCGGCAGCGAGATATAGTTTCCCACCGGGACCTGACGCCAGGGAAGTCACCTGTCCGGAAGCCGTCCTGACCAGCCGCGAGAAGATGTGATTGCCTTCGAGTTCCAGCACGGCGCCTTGATTGCCCGTGCCGAGCAGCAATTTCCCGTTCGGACCGAGGCCTAATGCGTACACAAGATCGTCGCGCGAGCTCCACAAATCTTCCGGCGAGCCATCCGAAGCGATTCGATACACGGAACTCGAAGTCACTGTTGGAATCGGCGCAAACGGATTACCCTGTGGCTGCTGGAGTGGGTTGGCGGTGCCGCCCATCGCAAAATTGAAGTTCCCAGCGGCGCCCGGCTCGGTAATCGGCGGACGCGGCATTCCAGGCAATTGAGGAGTTTTCTCGCCCACGGCAGCAACGTAAAGATTGCCACTCGAATCCTGCAGCAAGGCTGTGATTTCCTTCTTCGCCGTTTCAAACAACACGAAGGCGCGGCGAGGGTCGCCCGCCTTGGAGATGCGCAAGACGAGCCCACTGGGTTCTGTGCCCGCCAGGATGTTGCCGCTCGAATCGATCGCGAGCGTGCGAATGTGAGTTTCTTCGCCGCTATAAAAAACTTGTCCCTTTCCATCCGGCGCGACAGAGAAAATCTTTCCCGTGTCGCCCGTAGCCACGTACACGGTCCCGTCCTTATCGACCGTCAAATCCCAAATGTATTTCGTTTTGGGTTCGAAGAAAACGGAGGATTGTCCCGCCGGCGTGACCTTGTAAACTTTCCCGTCTGGAGACGTGCCCACGAACAGATTTCCGGCGGCATCCACAGCGAGCGCTTGGGCCGCCAATTCGGAGGATTCAAAAACGGTCGTCGCCTTGCCGCTCGCGTCCAGCCGCAGGACTTTCGCATTCGAACCGCCCGCCGCATAGAGATTTCCCTTCGAATCGGCGCGCAGAGCCAGCAGGTACGCGAGATTGGCGTCGGCAAATTCTGCGAAGTGCGGCGCGAGGAAAAGCTTGCCATCACTGCGCAGAGCGACTCCTTTCGCCGTGCCCTTGTCAAAATCTTCGAACGAGGATTGCCGCCACCAGCGAGTATGTTCGGCCAGTACGGGCCCGGCGGCCATCAATACGGCGGCCACAGAAATGGCCAGAGCCTTCCCCAGGGTAGTTTGTTTTGCACCGCGCGATGCGCGGCAAAGCGGGATAGCGATGCGCATAAGACTCCTCAGGGGCTGGCCTGGGTGCCGCCCAGTCGATTATTTGATTCGAATCGTAAGTGATGTAGATCCCTGAACGACTTGTTCGAGCGGCACGGACCATTCCCCGGCCGCCGATTCCCGCACCAACTGCGAACTGGCTGGGCCGCCGCGCTGGTCGAGGAGATTGATCTGCGATGCGGGCACGTTCGGCATTACTTTGTCCTGCACCACCATAGTCGGCGATGGCCCGAGCAGCGTGACATACAGCCGGTTGTTGCGCCGCTCGCGATTCAGCACCGAAATGAGCTGCTCCAGATTCTGCAGGCGTCCCTGAGATCCCGATACGACGCTCATGCGGTTCAAGGTCCCCGAATCGCTGGCCAGAACCTGCATGACCGTGCCGCGAACGGCCTGCGGCGGAATCGTGACCTGCACATCGCGGATGACGGGCGAGCCGCGATAGGGCCGCAACTGGACTTTCACATTGACCGTGTCACCCGGCGCGGCTTCCGATCTATCGAGCCAGGCGCCTTCAATGGTGCTCTGCCGGCGGTCGGGAAGAGCGTCCATTCGCAGCGTCACGCGCTCGATCTTCGCGGTCTCATACGGATTGGAGAAGATTCTCTGGAACACGATTTGCACAGCGCTGGAGACGGAGGCCCCGTCGGGAACAAATGTATCGGAGGGAGCGAACAGATTTTGGAGTGTGACACTGGAATGGCCCGTGATGTCGATTGCGCCGGTCAAGCGCAATGTCGTGCCTTCGCCATATACGCTGTTCTGGATCAGGCCGTTGAGCGTGGCAATGCCCATCAGGATCGGCGAAATCTTGGGATTGGAAACCATTCGGAAGGCCCGATGCTGATCCCCGGCCGCCGTCACCACCGTCATATCGATGGGGATCAAGCCCGGCGCCGTGCCCAGATGTCCCATGACGCCCGTAACGCGGTCCTGGTCAAACGCGCCAATTGTGCCGCCAACATTTACGATTTTCGTCGAATCGAGGTCCGAACTGAGCGTCGTCAGCACGCGCCCGCGCGCCATCGGCAACTGCACCGGACCGAAACCGAACAGGGGATGCCCGCAGACGTAGATGCGCCCGTCCACAATCATCGTCACCGTGCAGGACGCGTTTAGGGAAAGATCTCCTTCCATCAGCACCGCGCTGACCATGTCTCCCGGTTTGATGTCTCGATCGTCGGGCCGCGCATCGGTGGTGCCTCCCTGCGTCGCGGCCATGCCGAATCCGGCGAGCGCTCCTGCGTATTGCCGGATCGCTGCCGCGTTGAAGCCTGAAAATACCAGCGGCGTATCAATCGGCTTGAGAAAGGTTCCTCCCGGGACGCCCAAACGTGAGGTCCAATCCGTGGGCATGTCGAATAGTTGCGCCGTCGAGATCTCTTCGGCGCCCGGCGCGCCTTGGGGAGATCCTGCAAGGATCGTCCCTGTTGGCGACCCCTTCGGCAAACTCAGCATATTTTCAATCGGGGTGACGCCCGCCAGTGGTTCTTTGGTGAAGATGCCGAGCTTGAGGGACAGCGCGCCCGCAAGTTTTCCTTCAAGGTAGACCGGGCTTCCGCTCATCCCTGCGACCACGCCGGTATGCTCCACCTTTGGGCCGAGAAGTTGAACCAGGATGATGGATTGTTTGGGGCCGAGGAAATTGGGCATCACGCCGATTACGACCAGATCGAACTTCTCAACCTGGTCCCCCGCAAATATCGTCAAGGCTTCGCCCTTCATTCCGGGTTTGACTTGAGAGAGCGGGAAAATCTCAGGGTCTGCCGCAAACAACGCGGGGGCAAGTAGCGAAAGCAAAACCCCGAGAAGCAGGATGCGGGTGAATGAAGCCGTTGCCAATGCATGTCGTTTCGTTTGGTCGGTACGCATTTGCTATCTATAATACGCGGACCTTGCGTGAGAATCAATTCGGGACCACCGTTTTGGTAACGGGGTAGCCGGGTGCGGGCTCTTCTTGGATCCTGCCAGAGTATGGGCACCAGTTTCCGGTAATCAGGCTTCCATGGCCTGGCTGGTTCCCAGCCCGGATGGCTCCAGGTTCGGCAAGAAGGCAGCCAGCAAGCCGACCGCCGGGAGAAACGAGCAGACCGTATATACGAAATTGATGCTGGTGATGTCGGCCAACTCACCCAGAATAGCAGCGCCCAGCCCGGCCATACCAAAGGCGAATCCAAAGCAGAGACCGGAAATCATTCCTACTCTTCCGGGCACCAACTCCTGAGCGTAGACGACAATCACCGAAAAAGCCGATGCCAAAATCAGGCCAATGACCACGCTGAGGATTTCAGTCCACAACAGATTGGCGTACGGCAATGCCAGAGTGAAGGGAAGAATGCCAAGAATCGAGCACCAGATCACGCGTTTTCGCCCGATTCGATCCCCGACCGGCCCGCCAACGATCGTACCGAGAGCTACGGCGCCCAGAAACACAAAGAGGTGGACCTGGGCGCTCCGCACGGACATTTGAAATTTATTCATCAAATAAAACGTGTAGTAGCTGGTCAGGCTCGCCAGATAGACGAATTTTGAAAACAGCAGAGCCATCAAGACCGCAATGGATAGTACAACCCTTCGTTTGGATAGATTGGGATGATGCTCCTGACGAACTGCGCCCGCTTTCTTCGCGGTCGATCTGTTTTTTATGGCCCAGCCGCTGACCTTCGCGAGGATGAGTATCCCGGCCATGGCCGCAACCGAAAACCAGGCGATGCTGGATTGTCCCCTCGGCATTACGATGAATGCCGCCATTAATGGGCCCAGCGAGAGTCCCGCATTGCCGCCAACCTGAAATAGCGATTGCGCCAGGCCATGTTGTCCGCCGGATGCCATTCGGGCCACTCGGGAAGATTCAGGGTGAAACACCGAGGATCCAGTGCCCACCAGCGCCGCAGCCATGAGGAGCGTAATGAAATTCCCGGCAATCGATAAAAATAACAGTCCGGCAAGAGTGAGTCCCATACCGACCGGCAGGGAATATGGCATCGGCTTCCGGTCGGTATAGTACCCGACTAAAGGTTGCAGAAGAGATGCGGTCGTTTGATAGGTGAGCGTAATCAGGCCCACCTGCGCGAAATCAAGGTGGAAGGAATCCTTCAGCAAGGGGTAAATCGAGGGCAGCAGCGACGAAAGCATGTCGTTCAAAAGATGGCAAACGCTGATGGCTCCCAAAATATTAAAGGCCGTCTTGTGTCCAACGTAAAGTGGACTCTCCACCTGAGTCGCAGTCATGATTCTTTCCCCAGACGCTTAAAAATCTGTGTCGCGTCGGCCAGCTTTGCAGAGCGCGATAAGTGCAGCCGAACCATCAGGCGGGCACACGCTTGAGTTCACAGTGTCGGCCTGAAGGCCGACGCTACAATAGCGATGCAGGCGTGGGTTGCTGGACGGGCTCCCAAGCCGGTTTCTCCCTCTTGGAATCCTAATCTAGGCATTGTGCTGCGGATAGTGCTTTTCCAAGTTAGGGTACAGGCCCCCCGGGATTCAGCGTGCCGAGTGCGGCCCGCCGCCCCCGAATTCAACGACTCCAGACCTACCCACTCACTTGTCCTTGGCCTGGATCGAGAGAAGTTCGACTTCAAAAATGAGCACGGCATTGGCGCCGATCGTGGGACTTGGGCCGCGTGCGCCATACGCCATTTCGGCCGGAACGAAAAGCTGCCACTTGGATCCTACCGGCATGAGCTGGAGGGCTTCTGTCCATCCTTTGATGACTTTATCCACCGGGAAAGTTGCGGGCTGGCCGCGCTTGTAGGAACTGTCAAATTCCGTGCCGTCAATAAGCGTGCCTTTGTAGTTGCAGACCACAGAGTCAGTGGCCGAAGGCTTTGCTCCCGTACCGGCTGTCAAAATCTTGTATTGAAGACCGCTAGGTAGCGTGACGACACCCTCTTTCATTTTGTTGGCCGCCAAAAACACATCGCCTTGTTTCTTGTTTACTTCTCCGGCTGCCTGCATCGCCGCTTCCTGCTTTTTGTGGAGATCGGTTTGGAGCGCCACAATCACGGCCTTGGCCTCATCGTCGGTCATGAGCGTCTTGCCGCCAGCCAGCGCATCCTTCAAGCCCTGCACGACGATGCTCGGGTCAACTTCCACGGAATCCTTTTGGAGGCTCCTGCCGACATTCACCCCGATGGCGTAGCTGAGCTTGTCTTTCTCTGTTCCGAGCGCCACGTCGCTCTTGCTTTTTGCCGCGGGCGCTTGACCAATCTTCGCCGCCGGCGACTTAGCGGCCGATGATAGTGGAGCCTTTGCCGCAGGCGCCGGCGAAGGTGTCGAGGCGGGAGCTTGCTGCGCCAGAGCATTCCCATGCAGCATCATGCCAGCCGCCAAAATCGTTACAGCCGTTATGTACAGTTTTTTCATGGACACATTCTCGCATTGCTCTGCCATTTCTGCAAACCGCACGTTTCCACACAAGAACCAGAAGGTTAATGGTCCTTCGGCGGGCCTTTTCTAATCGGATCCCCGCAAGATCTGGCGCAGTTTCCGGACAGACGGCTACGCGGCCAGATGACCGCCAGATCAAGAGATTTAGGTCGCCGGGATAGCTTCCGGGTTGCCAACCACCCGGAAGGTAGCCAGATCAGTCAAGACAAGCGCGTTTCTCGTTACCTATCTGGTGAGACTTCCCACAACCGGACTTCTGGGGAGTAGGGAGAATTCACTTGTCCGATTAGCGCTAATCAGGCACTTACCTGCCTGTAGACGCGAACGCGACTTCCTCTCTCCTCTGAATAAGTGAGACTGGGCTGACGAACACGTCGTAGTTCCATTTACGTTGACAGCTCCGTCCCGGCCTGCTCCGCCACCATGTATGCGGCGTACCAGTCGGGCCAATTCTTGTAGTGTTTGATTTAGTTCGCCGGCACCAATACGGGAGCGCCTTTGTCCTTAACCAGGAACACTACGAATTTCGCCGGTTTGGTTTGGCTGGCGTTTCGCCCGACGACGTGAACATCAGAGGGACCTTCATAGAAGGTCTGACCAGGTGTCAGAGTCACTTCCTTTCCGCCCCTCACCTGCATCACGATTGAGCCCTCAAGCACATAAACAAACGCATGTGCGTTGTGGCGATGTAT
>Ga0137409_10006824_pt1 | contig 11794 bp, 11 predicted proteins | sample CZODoug1_16funga_FD_122059 | JGI IMG/M metagenome (GOLD analysis project Ga0137409, IMG submission 122059) | Vadose zone soil fungal communities from Angelo Coast Range Reserve, California, USA - CZODoug1_16fungal (Hybrid Assembly) | ecosystem: Environmental > Terrestrial > Soil > Vadose zone... | reverse complement strand
CCAGCGTCCCATGCGTATCGACGACCGCGACCGCCATGTACCATTCGTGCGCCTCGCATTCCTTGAGCGCGCCGGCCGCGATCTTCTTCGCCTCCGCGAGCGTGATGTCGGGCCCGTACTGGTCAGAATCGTCAGCGTATGCAGCAACGCCTGAGCAGAGCAGAAGAACAGCGGCGAGAGCGCTCAACCTGGATGTCGACATGGTCTTTCCTTTCGTGTGGTTGTTGTATGTGGAGCTCTTGTCCGTCGAGCGATGGCTTCGATTCCGCGATCGCCGCCTTATCCGGTCATCACGATTGCAATCAGCAGCGACATCCCGGGGACTCCTTGATTATGCCAATATAGTTATATTTTAATAATAATTATGGCTATATACATTTCTGCGCGGGAGCCATAATCTGCGCGCATGGCTACGCACGAACGCAGGGAATCGAGGTGAAAAAGGCAGCAAAGGAAGTCGAGCGCTGGGCACGGTTAGCCGACTTGGTGCTCGTGATCGCACGCGAAATCCAATTCCGCGGTTACGGCGACGAGCGGGCGGTACCGCTGACAGCATCCGAGGGGATGGTGATGCGCTACTTGCAATCCCACCCCGCGGCCCCGCCGAACCAAATTGCATCCGCCACCGGAATTCAACGGACTAATCTTTCGACGCTCCTGCGCGAGTTGGAAAGGAAAGGTCTTCTTTTGCGGCGCACCAGTCCTGATGACCGCCGCGGTGTTGCCGTCCAACTGACTGAACGCGGATCCAGCAATTACGCTTTGGTGCGGCGAGAGTGGGCAACCGCCGTCTCGATGGCAGCCGAAAACGATACGAACAACCTCGACGAGGCGCTTACATTGTTGGGTAAGATCCAAGCTGGGCTCGTGAAGATGCGTCCGCGAAGTGCCGGTCGTAACATGGCGCAGGCGGAAGAGTGATAGCTCACCGGACGCTGACTAAACCTTTACGCCTTCGTGCCAGCATCGCACCATGGCCCTGAAAACCTCCGCCTGGCGCGCCGAGCGCAATCGCAAGGCCTTGGCGCGGCTGACCAAGGCGCTGCCGGCGATCTTCCCGGCACCGGTGCTCACTTACGCCCTCAAGCGGGCGTTCATCCCGCCGATGCCGCGGCTCGCGATCGATGGCTACTGGCGCGCGCACCCGCTGCGCGCCGACCGGCTTGCCCGTGCGCTCGCGGCGAAGAGCGGCGCACCCGCCGGCTGGACCTGGCGGCTGGCCGAGGGCCGCGCCAGCCAACTGCCGAAGAGCTTCCGGCTGCCGCCCGCGCCTTATCGCGAGCGCGCCCATGCACGCGGCGGCGGCTTCTGCTGCGTCTGCGGCCAGCCGGTCTACCGGCTCGGCTGGCACGTCGACCTCTGGGCCGCCGGGCCCAACCCCAAGGCGACTTGGCACTCAGCCTGTGTGACCGCCTGGAATTTCTGGAGCGCGCCCAGCGACCAGGTGCGGCTGCTGCGGCGGCTGCAGGAACGGCGCTGCCCGGAAAGCGGCAAGCGCCTGCTCAAGACCGCCGAGGTCGACCACCGGCTGCCGCTGTTCCAGGTGTTCAAGGAGCATCGCGACCTGCCGTGGCCACAGCTGTTGAGCTACTGGGGCCTGCCCAACCTGCAGCTCATCAACCGCGAAGCCCATGCGGCCAAGTGCGCAGCCGAAGCCGGCTATCGCAGCCAGAAGCGTGCGGACACCGTGGCGGCGTAAGCCGGCTCGGCAACTGATCGTTTACTATTCGACCAATTGCCAAATGTGATCGCGATCACGTTGTTGGCGATTTCACCGTTGCTGCTGCGCACGTCTTGAACCCACGCAGGGGCTGCTGCAACCAATCACTGACCGTGGCTAAATGCCCACCCCCGGCTATCCTGCGGTTCTTGGGCCCGGCGTTCCCCCCCGCCGGGCCCTTTCATTTTGGCAAGCGCGCTCGACCCTGGGACATTGACGCGCGTTCCGCTCGCTGAAGGTTCGGGCTAGGGTCAGAGCACAATACTCGCCGGAGGAAACAGCATGGCCTTCGCCCTGACATCGCGTGCGCGGCTCTCGCCAGTCGCGTTGCTTGTGGCCGCGCTGGCGTTTGCGAGCGCACCCGCCGCCGCGCAAGGCGTCGCCGATTTCTATCGCGGCCGCACCATCAACTTTGTCGTCGGCTTCGGCCCAGGTGGCGGCTACGACCTCTACGCACGCGTCATCAGCCGGCATATCGGCCGCCACATCCCGGGCAATCCGATCGTGGTGGTGCAGAACATGGATGGCGCCGGCAGCGTGCGCGCCTCGAACTACGTCTACGCGGTGGCCCCCAAGGATGGCACCGTGATCGCGGCGGTGAACCAGAACATGCCGATGTATCAGCTGCTCGGCGGCGCCGGTGCGCAATTCGACGCCGAGAAGCTGGTCTGGCTCGGCAGCATGGCGAACTCGAACGGCGTGGTCTACACGTGGCACACCAGCGGCGTGCGCACGATCGATGATGCCAAGACCCAGCTCGTGCCGCTCGGCGCGGTCGGCACCGCGTCCGACTCCTATATTTTTCCGACCGTCGTGAACGCACTCGTCGGCACCAAGTTCAAGCCGATCCCCGGCTATTCCGGCACCGGGCAGATCAATATCGCGATCGAGCGCGGCGAGGTGATGGGGCGCGGCGGCACCACCTGGGCCAGCGTGCAGAGCAGCAACCGGGCGTGGCTCGAAGGCAATCGAATCAACATCGTGCTGCAGATCGGCTTCGAGAAGGAGCCTGAGCTTAAATCGGTGCCGCTGTTGCAAGATGTCGTGAGCAACGACGACGACCGCAAGGTCGCCAACGTGGTCAGCCTGCCGACTGCGCTTGGCTATGCACACTGGGTTGCGCCCGGCGTGCCAGCCGAGCGTGTCGAAGCGCTGCGGCAGGCCTACGCGGCCACGATGAAAGACGCGGAATTCCTCGCCGAAGCACACAAGCTCAACATGGAGCTGCGCCCGCAGAATGGCACACAGGTGAGCACGCTTGCCAAGCGCGTGACCGACACGCCCAAACCAGTGCTGCAGCGCACCGCAAAAATCCTGGGATGGTGAGCTGGAGTAAAGTCTGTTTATGCCGAATTAACATACGCGCTGCTTGAATTCGGCCGCCGGCTTGTACACCTTTGCGGCGGAAGGAAACGCCTGACAAGGGAGAAACCCGATGCGCCTGGCAATCACTGCAGCGGCGTTGGCCGTCTGCGCGACCACGTTGCCGACACCGAGCGTTGCTCAATACCAGCACTGCATCCCGGGACGCGGATGCGTGCCGGCACCGCCGCAAGCCTATGACGCCTGCTTCCATCTTGCACTGCAGCGCGGCCTGACCGTCACGGTCGGCGACAAGCGCAATCTCGATTGGTTCATCTTTCAATGCCTGGAGGGTCGCATTCGCTAGCCCGCGCTGCTTCTCTTCGTAGGGTGGGCAAAGGCGATGGCATTGCATCTCATCGAGGGAAAGCCTTGCGTTCGCCGTGCCCACCACGGTGAGTAGGACTCGTATCGAGGCCGCTGGTGGGCACGGCGTACGATAGGCGTTACCGAATGGAAAGGTTTTGCCCTCGCCTTTGCCCACCCTACAACGTTTCACCATTAGTCAATGCGCTTCGAGCAACCTTGCGAGCGCGCAATGAGATTGCGCCACACCTGATGGGTGCGCGCGCCCGCTAGTCGCCGGAGCCGCGTGGCCAGCGCCAGCCTCGCGGGCCGCTATCAAGCCGGGCCTTCTGCTCGCCGTTGAGCGAGGCATGAAAGGCTTCGAACGCCGGCACGACGAGATGCACGGCCTCGTGCAATGCCGCGAGCCGCTTCTCCAGAAACACCAGTCGCTCCTGCGCACTGCGGGGAATCTGCGCTGGACACACGCCGCTGTTTGTATCAGCCGCCTTGGCAACGGCTGTCCTGAGCTCGGCGAGCGCCGGCTGTTGCGGGCCGGTCGGATTCACCAGCTTCTCGATCTGATCCACGCCCCAGCCCGCTTGCGCCGCGGCGCGCGGATTGCAAAGCGCCGAAAATCCGCCGTGCGCAATAATGACGGGCTCGATCACCATCGTGGCGCCCCAGCCTGATCCACGCGGAAGCGTCTGCGCCAGAAGTGGCGCAGGTTGCAGGAAGAATCCCGCAACCCACGCGACTGCAAACAAATGCGTACTCGCCGTCATGATGCCCGCTTCCGAGCTCGTGATAGATCGCGGCACCCCCAGGACACGAGCTTCCGAAGCAAAAGGGGCACGAGTGTGTGGCGGTTGGAGGTGCGCATTGTGCTCGCGCGTCCGAAGGCGGGCCAAATTGTCACGCCACCCGGGTTCCCTTTGCTGATTTTCTGTCCATCGCCCGTCAGGCGAGTGCCCATAATTTAGGCGGCAAGCGACGGCCAAACCTTCGCAAGCGACTCAAGAGCCACCATGCCCCCCGCGGGCGGCGCTAATTCATTTCACTAAATCAAATAGTTAGAAGAAGGCACAGCCTTGGCATGGTCTTTGCGAACTAGGTGAACGCGGTCGCCTCAACGGCCGATCGTACGCGTCAAACAGAGGACATCGCGATGTTCATTACCAATCGTGCGGCCGCCGGACGGCCGCTTACTCGTCGTTGGCTGGTCGCCGCGGCGGGATTAGCGCTCGGCGCCGGCTTGACGGGGCCTGCGCAGGCTCAGGACACCATCAAGGTCGGCATTCTTCACTCGCTCTCCGGCACCATGGCGATCAGCGAGACTACGCTGAAGGACGTCATGCTGATGCTCATCGACGAGCAGAACAAGAAAGGCGGTGTGCTCGGCAAGAAGCTCGAGGCCGTCGTGGTTGATCCGGCTTCGAACTGGCCGCTGTTCGCCGAGAAGGCGCGCGAGCTCATCACCAAGGACAAGGTGTCCGTCGTGTTCGGCTGCTGGACCTCGGTGTCGCGCAAATCGGTGCTGCCGGTGTTCAAGGAGCTCAACAGCATCCTGTTCTATCCGGTGCAATATGAAGGCGAGGAGAGCGAGCGCAACGTGTTCTACACCGGCGCCGCGCCCAACCAGCAGGCGATCCCGGCCGTCGACTATCTGATGAGCAAGGACGGCGGCGACGCCAAGCGCTGGGTGCTCGCGGGCACTGACTACGTCTATCCGCGCACCACTAACAAGATCCTCGAGGCCTATCTCAAGCAGAAAGGCGTCGCGCAAGCCGACATCATGATCAACTACACGCCGTTCGGACATTCCGATTGGCAGACCATCGTCTCCGACATCAAGAAGTTCGGCTCCGCCGGCAAGAAGACCGCCGTGGTGTCGACCATCAACGGTGACGCCAACGTGCCGTTCTACAAGGAGCTCGGCAACCAGGGCGTCAAGGCGACCGACGTCCCGGTGGTGGCGTTCTCGGTCGGTGAGGAAGAGCTCGCCGGCCTCGACACCAAGCCGTTGCTCGGACACTTGGCCGCCTGGAACTACTTCCAGTCGATCAAGTCGCCGGTCAACGACGGCTTCATCAAGACCTGGCAGACCTTCACCAAGAATCCCAAGCGCGTGACCAACGACCCGATGGAAGCACACGTGATCGGCTTTGCGATGTGGGTGAAGGCGGTCGAGAAAGTGAAGTCCATCGATCCGGATAAGGTCATCGACGCATTGCCCGGCATCGAGGCGCCCAATCTCACCGGCGGCACCTCGAAGATGTTGCCCAACCATCACATCACCAAGCCGGTCTTCATCGGCGAAGTGCGCGGCGACGGGCAGTTCGACGTGGTGTGGAAGACGCCCGGCCTGGTGCCCGGCGACGCCTGGTCCGACTTTCTCGACGGCTCCAAGGACCTCGAGGCCGACTGGGTCACGCTCAAATGCGGCAACTACAACAAGGCCACCAAGAAATGCGGAGGGGCCTGATCGCGACGCGACCAAGACATGAATCCGGGCGGGCGGCTGTTAGCCGCCCCCCTAATTGCAATGCCGGGGCTTGAGATATATGCGTGCCTTTTGCGAGCGCCTGCTGGCGCTGGTCTTCGCGTTGAGTGTTCTGTGCGTCGCTGCCACTGCGGCCCGCGCTGACGCCTACGAGGATGCCCTCGCTCATTTTCTCGCCGACAACTTCGATGACACCATCGAGGGCGTCAACGCCGTCGCGGCGAGCGGCCATCCGTTGGCCGAGAAAGTGCTCGGCGCATTGCAGGTCCGCCGGCTCATGTTCAGCGCCGCGCAGAAGCGAGTGTTCTTCAAGGACGACGCGGATAACCTGTTCGACGCCGCCTCGGGCTCCCCTGCGTCATCGGCGCCATCCGATCTCGAGCAGGTCCGTTTGAACAACCGGGTTCGAAATATCATCGCGGCCATCCTTGGCAACCTGACGCTGTTGTCACCCGATCCAAACAAACGGTTCGACGCCGCGCAGGCCGTGTTCAAGTCGCGCGACGCGAATGCGCTGCCAGCGCTTGAGCAGGCCATCGCAAAGGAGACCGTTGCGCGCATCAAGCGCGCATTGAGCGAGGCGCGCGCGGCCGTCATCCTCTACGCTGAGAACTCAGCTGAAGCCGATAAGGTCGCCGCCGTTGCTGTAATCCGCGACCGGGGTGACAACGATGCGCTCGTTTTGTTGCGGGGCCTTCCCGCCAGCACGCCTCCCGCCGTCAAGCAGCTGGCCGCAGATGCGATCACCGCTATCGAGCGCGCGCTCGACGCCTGGGAGACAGCCCGGGGCACAGCGCAGAACGCCTGGTTCGGGATCTCGCTCGGCTCGGTCCTGCTGCTCGCGGCCATCGGACTCGCCATCACGTTCGGGGTGATGGGTGTCATCAACATGGCGCATGGCGAAATGGTCATGCTGGGCGCCTATACAACGTTCGTCGTTCAACAAATCATCCAGGCGTACCTTCCCGATTCCGCTCTGCTCGACTACGCGCTGATCATCTCCGTTCCGCTTGCCTTCCTGGTAACGGGCCTTGTCGGAATCCTGATTGAGCGCGGCATCATCCAATTCCTCTATGGTCGTCCGCTGGACACTCTGCTGGCGACCTGGGGACTATCCCTCGTCCTGCAGCAGGCCGTGCGCACTGCGTTCGGCCCGACCAACAAGAACGTCAGCAGCCCGTCCTGGATGAGCGGATCGTTCAAGCTCGGGCACATTGACGTTACTTACAATCGCCTCTGGATCGTCCTGTTCACCCTCACCGTCTTCGTGCTGCTGCTCGCGCTCTTGCGCTATACCCGGCTCGGGCTTGAGATGCGTGCTGTCACCCAGAATCGCGCGATGGCGGCGTCCATGGGCATCCGCACCGGCTGGATCGATGCCATGACATTCGGCCTCGGCTCCGGCATCGCCGGCATTGCGGGCGTCGCGCTCTCCCAGATCGACAATGTCAGCCCCAACCTTGGCCAGGGTTACATCATCGACTCCTTCATGGTTGTGGTGTTCGGCGGAGTCGGCAATCTCTGGGGCACGCTGGTCGGCGCCTTCACGCTCGGCGTCGCCAACAAATTCCTCGAGCCGTTTGCCGGCGCCGTGCTCGGCAAGATCGCGATCCTGGTGCTGATCATCCTGTTCATCCAGAAGCGCCCGCGCGGGCTGTTCGCCCTCAAGGGCCGGGCGGTGGAAGCATGAGCGCGTTCCCGCTCACTCGCGCGCTCGACCGCGGCACCACCATCTTCCTGGCGCTGCTTGCCGCTATTGCGATCGTGGTGCCGCTGCTCAATCTGCTCGTGCCGGCCTCTTCGCCCTTCCACCTCTCGAGCTATTTCGTCGCGCTGTTCGGCAAATACATCTGCTACGCGATCCTGGCGCTCTCGATCGACCTGATCTGGGGCTATTGCGGCATTCTCTCGCTCGGCCATGGCGCCTTCTTCGCGCTCGGCGGCTACGCCATGGGGATGTATCTGATGCGGCAGATCGGCACCCGCGGCGTCTATGCGCATCCGATCCTGCCCGACTTCATGGTGTTCCTGAACTGGCCCGAGCTGCCAGTCTATTGGTACGGCTTTCAGCATTTCCCCTATGCGCTGTTGATGATCGTTCTGGTTCCGGGGCTCCTTGCCTTCATGTTCGGCTGGTTCGCCTTCCGCAGCCGCGTGACCGGCGTCTATCTCTCGATCATTACTCAGGCGCTCACCTACGCGCTCATGCAAGGCTTCTTTCGCAACAATTTCGGCTTCGGCGGCAACAACGGCCTCACCGACTTCAAGGAAATTCTGGGCTTCAATGTGCAGGCGCCGGGCACCCGCGCGGCGCTGTTCGCCGTCTCGACGCTCGCCTTGATGATCGGCTTTCTGATCTGCCGTTCGATTGTCGCTTCCAAGCTCGGCAAGGTGCTGATCGCGATCCGCGACGCCGAGAGCCGCACCCGTTTTCTCGGCTATCGGGTGGAATCCTACAAGCTGTTCGTGTTCACGCTGTCGGCCTGCATGGCCGGCGTCGCTGGCGCGCTTTACGTGCCGCAGGTCGGCATCATCAATCCGGGCGAGTTCTCGCCCGCCAGCTCCATCGAAGCGGTTCTCTGGGTTGCGGTCGGCGGCCGCGGCACGCTGACCGGCGCCGTCGTCGGCGCCATCCTGGTCAACTACGCCAAGACCACTTTCACCAGCGGTCCGCTTGCTCCCTATTGGCTGTTCATGCTCGGCGGGCTGTTCGTCGCGGTGACGCTGCTGCTGCCGCACGGCATCGTCGGCACTGCGCAGCAGTGGTGGGCAAGTCGGCGTAAGCCGCACGAGCGAAGGCCGGTCGCGAATGGCGCGGCCGCGGCCAACCCACATCCATCCGAACCCGCACCGCGCGCGGCGGAGTGAAATGCCATGAACGAGCTCACCGCGGGATCGATGCTCTACCTCGATGGCATCAGCGTCTCCTTCGACGGCTTCAAGGCGCTCAACAATTTGTCGCTTACGGTCGCGCCCGGTGAGATGCGCGCGATCATCGGCCCGAACGGCGCCGGCAAGACCACCATGATGGACGTCGTCACCGGCAAGACCCGCCCCGACGATGGCGAAGTCTTCTTCAACGGCACGCAGGATCTGACCGCGCTCGACGAGACTCAAATCGCCGAGCTTGGCATCGGCCGCAAGTTCCAGAAGCCGACCGTATTCGAGATGCACACGGTCGAGGACAATATCCTGCTGGCGCTCAAGAGCGACCGTCACGCGCGCGCCACCCTGTTCTGGCGGCCGAACAACGAGGATGACCGCCGCATCGAGAGCATCCTGCAGATCGTGCGGCTCTCGCCCCTGCGGGAGCGGATCGCCGGCAGCCTGTCACACGGGCAGAAGCAGTGGCTCGAGATCGGCATGCTGCTCGCGCAGGAGCCCAAGCTCCTGCTGGTCGACGAGCCGGTCGCCGGCATGACCGACGCCGAAACACGCCAGACCGCGGAGCTGCTCAAGGAGATCAACCGCGACCGCACCGTGATCGTGGTCGAGCACGACATGACCTTCGTGCGCGATCTCGGCGTCAAGGTCACCTGCCTGCACGAAGGCACCGTGATCGCCGAGGGCACGATCGATCAGGTTTCGGCGAACCAGCGTGTGATCGAAGTGTATTTGGGACGGTAGCGATGCTTGAGGCAAAGACCATCGACCTGCATTACGGCGCGGCGCAAGCGTTGCGCTCGGTCTCGCTCACCGCCAAGCCCGGCAAAGTGACTTGCGTGCTCGGCCGCAACGGCGTCGGCAAGACCAGTCTGCTCGATGCATTGGCCGGCCAGCAGCCGGTCAGCCGTGGCAGCATCAGCTTCGACGGCCAGGATATCACCTCGCTCAAGCCCTCCGACCGCGCGCGCCGCGGCATCGCCTATGTGCCGCAGGGCCGCGAGATTTTTCCGCTGCTCACGGTCGAGGAGAATCTCAAGACCGGGTTCGCGCCGCTCAAGCGCGAGGATCGCAGCATCCCGGACGATGTGTTCGCGCTCTTTCCGGTGCTCAACAGCATGCTTGGTCGGCGCGGCGGCGACCTTTCGGGCGGCCAGCAGCAGCAGCTCGCAATCGGCCGTGCGCTGGTGATGCGGCCGCGCGCGCTGCTGCTCGACGAGCCGACCGAGGGCATCCAGCCCTCGATCATCAAGGACATCGGCCGCGCCATCTCCTATCTGCGCGGCTTGAAGGAGATGGCGATCATCCTGGTCGAGCAGTATCTGGACTTCGCGCAGGAACTGGGCGACCAGCTGGTGGTCATGGACCGCGGCTCCATCGTCTATTCCTGCAACCGCGCCACCATGGATGAAGGCGCGCTCAAGCGGGCGCTGGCGATTTAAAGCGGCGCGGCTTACGCTTCGGGGGGATCGAAAGACGTGTCCGTGGCCGTTGCCCATCACCCCGACATCTTCGCCGCCAATCGCGCGACCGGCCGCATTGCGCTCGCCGTCAAGGCGCAGGGCGGCGTTACCCGCCGCAGCCGCGTGCACGAGGCGGGGTCGCTGCGCGTGCGCTTTCCCAACGTCACGTCCGAAGCGCTCGAAGCGGTGATCGTCAACACCGGCGGCGGCATGACCGGCGGCGATTGTTTTTCCATCGCCATTGCGGTCGGCGAGGGCGCCCGGCTAGTCGCCGGCACGGCCGCGGCGAGGCCGATTGATACTAGTGTGGTTGCAAGTAACTTGTTCATGAATCATCTCCTCAGGTGTGAATTTGTCTTTCCGATCCCCTGTGCTGCGGGTCATACACTTAAACGGTCCGACACGCCCCTTCGTTTACCTCCAGCCACGATGGCGAGGGCGAAAAGCAAGGCAAACGCCAGACAACCCAAAACCGTCACCCACCAAGGCTCAGCCAAGACGTATTCTGTTTCCCGAAAGTTCATGGTTCGTATTTAGTTTTCCGCCGAGGATACCTGTGCGGGTCGGACAAATGCCGTCGCCGAGCCTCGCTTCGGTAACCGGGCACAGCCCGGCGACCGCGCCGCTCGCCGCGAGCGCGCGCGTCTCGTCCGGGGTCATGTGCGTGGCGTGGACCAGGCACCAGCGCGCGTCGATCTCGAAGTGATCCAGCAACCACATCACGGGACGCGCACCCAGGGCGGCAACGCTGTCGGCGACCTCGCCTCTCTGCTCGGCCACGTGGATGTGGACGGGCGCGCTCGCATCGGCGGCGGTTACGCCCGCCACCAGTCGGTCCAGCGATTCTGAAGACACCGCCCGCAGGGAATGTGGCGCCACCCCGTAGCGGAGCCGTTCGTGCTCGGGATGCGTGCGGCGCAGCCCTGCCAGCATCTCGAGCAAATCTTCGGGCGCGGTCACGAACCGGCGTTGCTCGGGTAGTGGCGGCTGCCTGCCGAAACCGCTGTGTTCGTAGAGCACGGGGAGCAGGGTCAAACCGATGCCCGCATCGACAGCGGCGGCGATGATGCGCTCGGAGAGCTCGTTTCTGCTAGCGTAAGGCCGACCGTGCGGATCGTGGTGGATGTAGTGGAACTCGCACACGGAGGTATATCCGCACTTGAGCATCTCGATGTAGAGCTGTCTCGCGATCGACTGCAGCTCCTCGGGGCTCAGGCGTAGCGCGAAGCGGTACATGAGCCTGCGCCAGCCCCAGAAGTTGTTGTCGCCCGGCGCACGATATTCGGTCAACCCCGTCATCGCGCGCTGGAAAGCATGCGAGTGTAGATTGGGCACCCCGGGAAGCACGGGGCCGGCTGAGCGTGCGAGCTGCGCTTCGGGCTTGGCCCCCGTGCTCACTTCCGTGAGAACTCCGGAGCTGTTCCAGGCTAGATGGACGTTGCGCGCCCAGCCGTCCGGCAGCAGAGCGTGCTCGGCGTACCGGTGCCGCCTAAGCCGTTGGTTCACACACTCGTAGCGGGCGAGCGAGTGCTCGTGGACTCGCGCGCTGCGCACGTGAGCAGGTTGTCCGCGAAAGAA
>Ga0137409_10006823_pt1 | contig 11795 bp, 6 predicted proteins | sample CZODoug1_16funga_FD_122059 | JGI IMG/M metagenome (GOLD analysis project Ga0137409, IMG submission 122059) | Vadose zone soil fungal communities from Angelo Coast Range Reserve, California, USA - CZODoug1_16fungal (Hybrid Assembly) | ecosystem: Environmental > Terrestrial > Soil > Vadose zone... | reverse complement strand
GAAACTCGTAGCGAAACCCCACGCCGTCGTTGAAGACGCGGAACGCCACCGTGAACTCGCGGTTGGGGGCTGCGCCCTCCGCGATCGACAGCCTCAGCTCGTTGTGATGATCGCGCACCCGCGTCACTTCACCCCAGGGCTGTGTCCACGTTTCGTCATGGCTTTGACGGGTCGAGTCGGTGATGCGCAGGCCATCCCGCAGCAGCGGCGCACCCCGGAACTCGAAGCCGAGCAACGACGGCATCAGGAGGGACTCCCCGTCGCGCTGCACACTGTAGTAGAGCTTGCCCTCCCGGGTCTCGACGGTCACCTGGGTGCGGCCGTCGGGAGAGGCCACCCGAACCTGCGCCTGGGCGGGGAGGGGGGGCGCCGTGACGAGCGTCAGGAGCAGAGCGAGGGGCAAATGGGGCTTCAGCATGCGGCTCTCCAAGTCCGAGTGAGAATGCTATATTCGGCGGCAAAAGGGGGGTCCCATGACCTCAGCCGCCTCGCGTTTCCTACCTGTTGGTCTCGCATTGCTTGCCGGCGCCATCACCGCTTGCGCCCACGCGCCAGCCACTTCGGCCGCGCCCCCGGCGCAGGTGCCGCCAGCCGTCGGGTCGATCGCGGAAATGCTCGCGGGTCGGGTCTCCGGCGTGATCGTGACGCCCGGGCCTCACGGCGGCATTTCGGTGCGCATGAGCGGACCGACGTCCTTCTATCTCACGCATTCGCCGCTCTACGTTGTCGATGGCCAGCCCGTCGAGCCGGGTCCCAATGGCTCGTTGAGCTGGCTCAACGCCGAAGACGTCGAGTCCATCGCGGTGCTCAAGTACGAAGCCGATACGGCGATCTACGGCATGCGCGGCTCGAACGGCGTGATTCTCATCAAGACCAAAGGCGTGCACTAGCCGAACCGCGTCGTACGCCATAGCGCCACACCGCCCGCGACCAGCATTCCGAAGATCGCCACGGTAAGCGCCGCGGCCCAGCCCCATCCGATTTGCAACGCGGGCACGGCCGCGACCATCGCCGAGCCTACGAAGACCGCGGTCGCGGCCAGGACCAGCAGCCAGTCGAGCAGCGTGTGGCGGCCGCGCGCGACACTCGGGTCGTCGCCGGCCATCCGCGCCGCGACGTACGACGGGTCCACGCCGTAGCGCGCGCTCTCGCGCGCGCCTGCCTCCTGCCAGCGGCGATACTCCCGGCCCGGAGCCGACGCGAACGCAATCGCGCCTGCTCCCGCCGCCATCAGGAGTGAACCGGCGATCACCGCACCCCGCCCGCCACTCGCCAACTCGCCGAAGACAAGCAGCCCCCACAAGAGGCCCCACAGCTGGTTCGTGTTCGAGAGCGGAATCCCGCGGCTGATGCCGACGTACTTCGCGGCGTATTGCTGGAACAGGTCCCCCACCACCCACACGAATCCGGCGATGAGGAGCCAGAACAGCACCGCTCGGCTTGCCGCGAGCTCGCGCCACACCTCTGCCGGTCCGCCCAGGAATACGAGCGCGAGCACCGTCATCATCACCAGCTCGCCGATCGTGAAGAACGCGATGAACGAGAGCGGGTGCATGCCGGTGAGGTACGCCTTGCGGTAGGGGATGTACATCGTGCCCCAGAGCGCGCCGGCGGTGAGCGCGGCCACGACGCCGCGGACGGCGTTGCCGCCCGGCGCGTGTGCCGACGAAGTCACGGCCAGGACCGTCGCGCCGGCGAACATGACAAGCGCCCCGCCCAGCACCGCGATCCAGCGCGACCGCCCCGCGTCGCGCAGCTCGTTGAAGAGCACGGTGCCCCAGAGGATGCCGAGCAGGCTGTTCGCGTTCCAGAGGGGGAACGCGACGGCGAGGCCGATGTCCTTGATCGCGAAGATCGTCAGTGTGTTCGCGACGGCCCAGAGGCAACCGCCGAGCGCCGCCCAGACGAGCAGGTGCGGCGCCTGGCGCACGTCGTCTTTCAGCGTGGCGGTGCCGCGGACGAGGGCCGGGAGGCTCCAGCGCGCGAGAAACACCCCAAGCACCATCATGAACGAGATCAGTACGGGCGACACGCCAAGCGTCACGAGCTTGGTGGGCGCCTCGGCGGCGCCGAGCCACGCACCCGCCGCGAAGCCGCAGAGCGTGCCGACGCGCTGCAGCTTGCGTAGCCGCGCGGGGTCGAGCTCGTTCACGCGATCCACCAGAGCACGACGAGTCCGATGACGAGCACGGCCACGGGAATCCAGAAGTGGATGTCGCCCAGGGTGGCGCGCCAGCGGGAACGAGGAGACACAGGGGACACAATGGAGGTGAGACGAAGGGCCCGCTAGGGCTCGACCACGTCGACGGTTCGACCGGCGAGAATGGGGCCGGTCAAAGTCTGGCGGCGGCCGGAGGGCCAGCGCACCTCGATCGAAGCGGCGTGGTCGGCGCTCCCGAGGCCGAAGTAGAGCGGCAAGTCGCTCTGGGAGAGGTACCCCGATTTCCCATCGAACACCTTGAGGATGCGTCGTCCGTCGGGCAAGAAGACGGTGACTCGGGCACCGGGCGTGCGGCCCCGCACTTCGAGCGAATGCACTGCGCCGGGGTGACGCTGCGCTAGGTCGCTGATGAGCACCTGAGGACGCCCGTTGAACTCGTTGGTGACGATGTCGAGATCGCCGTCGCCGTCCAGGTCGAGGGCGACCGCGGAGCGCGAACCCAGCGATCCCATCATCGTCAACTGGCCGGTCTTGTCGATCCGGCACATGTGCGCGGCGTCGGGTTTGGCGCACGCCGCACACAAAGGATTGCCTGCGTCGGCTCCGTCACACGCGAGCGTGAACCACACCTGTTGCGTCGCGCCATGCGCGCGCGGTTCGACGCCCACCACGAACTCGCTCGGCAGGAAGTGGCGCCCCGCTTCGTTCAGGAGGAGAGAGTTGATCCCGTAGCGGAACGGAAAGTTCATTCCGGCGGCAATGAAGATGTCGTCCCAGCCGTCGGCATTGAAATCATCGACGCTGGGCCCCCACGGCCAGTACGTCTCGACGCCGACCGAGTCCGAGACCTCGGCGAAAGGGCCGTTCCCGCGGTTGGCGAACAGCTCGTTCCCGTAGATGAAGCGGCTTTTCCCTTCGGGAATCATCGCGCTCGCCACCTTGGACGTATCGCCCTTGCGCGTCTCGGCGGCCCAGTCGCCAGCCGCGACGTCGGCCCACATATCGGGATGCATGCTGGTCACGAACAGATCGAGCCGATTGTCCCCGTCGAAATCGAAAGCCTTCACGCCCATCGAGCCCCATGCCGGTTTCGGGAAATAGCGCGCCGTCGCGTCCTGGAAATGCTTCCCGCTTGCATTGAGCCAGAGGTGATCGCCGCCCTGCATATCGAGGATGTAGAGGTCAGGGAAGCCGTCGTCGTTCACGTCGAGCGCCGTGGCGTCGCCGCTCCAGCTACGATCCACCAATCCCGTCTCGCGGGTGACATCCTTGAAGCGGCCGCCACCGAGATTGCGATACAGAATGCTGGCCTCGGCACGGTCGGGATGGAGATGCCCCATGAACGCATCCTTCAGACCGACGTAATAGCCTCCCGGTCCTTTCTGGTCGCTCGTGTACACACCCACATTCGTCACGAACAGGTCGAGCCGTCCGTCGCGGTCGTAGTCGAAGAACACCGCCCCGGACGAGTGGCCTGCGTAGTTCACTCCGGCCTCGCGACTGATGTCGCGGAACGTGCCCTTGCCGAGGTTCTCGAAGAGCCGGTTCCCGTGGCGCACCGTCGTCACGAAGAGGTCGGCGTCACCATCGTTGTCGATGTCGGCGAACGCGCATCCCACCGCGATGGCGTCGGGCATTTCGAGTCCCGCCGCCTGGGTGGTATTCTCGAACCGGCCGTTGCCCCGGTTCTTCCAGAGCTGGTTGCTGCCGAGCTGGGTCGTGAAGTAGAGGTCGGGGAGGCTATCGCCATCCACATCCGCGGCGCACACGCCCGATCCGTGGTCGTAGTGCACCAGCTCGTATGCCTTTGCCGCGTCCGCGACGACGCGGTTCTCGAACGTGATGCCGCTCTCCTCGCGCCGATCGGTGAACCGGAAGTCGTGCATCACCGGCGAACGGGCGGCGAGGTCCGCTTCCTGACGGGCCCGCTCGGCGAGCCACGGGGGAGTGGAGGGGGTTGGGGAGTTGTTGCAGGCGGCCTGGAAGACGAGGACGAGTGCGAGCGCGGCGATACGCGCTATATTCTGGACAAAAGGAGGTCCGATGTTCTCATCGACTTTACCTGCCTCGCTGCTGCTTCCTGCCGTTCTCATCGCCGCGTGTGGGGGGAAGAAGCAGGCGTCCCGGACCAACCCCGAGCCCGCGACAGTCACTTCCGAAGACCTTGCGCGCTCCCCTGGCGAGCCCGTCGAAGAGCAGCTCATGTCGCGCTTCCCCGGCGTCACGGTGTTGCGCACCTCCGGCGGCACGGTCATTCGCATTCGCGGCGCCACGTCCTTGAGCGGCACGAACGAGCCGCTGTACATCATTGACGGCGTCCGGGTCCGCCCCGGACTCGACGGGGCGCTTTCGGGTCTCGATCCGCACGACATCGCGATGATCCAGGTTCTGAAGGACGCGGTCAGCATGGTCACGTATGGCGGCGACGCGGCGAACGGCGTCATCATCGTCAAGACCAAGCGCGCGCCCCCGCGTTAGTGGTGCGTTGTCGCCAGGCGGAAGAACAACGGGCGGTCGTTGTTCCGCGCCACGATGTAGAGGTCGTCCCCTGACCGGCGGATGCGCTGAATGTCCCGTGCCTGGCCGGGCACGAAGAACCCGCTGTGCACGGTCTCCATCGGCGTGAACCCCCCTCGTCCATCCCCGCGCAGGAACAACCCGTAGCTCGCCGCCATCCGGCCGAGCTCGGGCTTTACGCCGTCGAAGTTGCCCGCGAGGAACAGGTCGAGGTGGCCATCTCGATCCGCATCCGTGGCCAGGATGCCGTACACGGGAGCCAGCTGCGCCGCGCGCGGCAGGGGCACGAGCGTGAATGAGCCGTTCCCGTTGTTCCGCGCCAATGACGTGGCGAACGTGTACGCCTGTTTCTGCTCGACGTGCGCGTCGGTCAGCTGCTCGGGCGTAAACAGGCCGGCGGTGGTGGCGCGCGCGTAAGCCCCATACGTCGGGAACTGCTTTTCGAGGAAGGGCAGGACGCGCAGCAGATCGTCGCGCAGCGGCAGGGGACGCAGGGTGTCGGCCGTATAGCTGGACATGATCTGCTCGACGAACCCGGTGTGACCGAAATCCCCCACAGCCATCGTGACGGGTTCAGCGGCGGTGGCATTCAACCGCGTGTTGAGGCCGAGGTTCCCCACCACGAAGTCCACGCGGCCGTCGCCGGTGAAATCGGCGGCCACGATCCGGTTCCACCAGCCGTTGCTCCGCTCGAGACCCCGAGTGACGACCCGCTCGAGCTTCGTGCCCGTGTTGTGGAACACGGTGATCGGCATCCACTCTCCCACCACCACGAGATCGAGGCGCCGGTCGCCGTCCACGTCGATCCAGAGGGCGTCGGTGACCATGCCCACGTGCGCGAGGTCAGGCGCCACACGCTGCGTCACGTCGGTGAATCGGCCGGTGCCGTCGTTCAGGAGCAGGGTGCTGGGGGGATCCAAGCCATAGCGCCACGGCACGACTCGACCGGCGACGAAGAGATCGATGTCACCGTCCCCGTCGAAGTCGCCCGCGGCTACGCGCGAGCCGCTGTCGAAGCGAGGCGGGAGGCGGCCGCTCGTCTTCTTGAACGTGCCGTGCCCCCCCCCGTCGCTCTCGTACAGGCGGTCCGCGAGCGCGGGCGCCTGGTCCGAGAACTCGCTCCCTCCCGTCACGACGTAGAGGGTGCGGCCGAAGAAGGCGGCGCCCAGGTCCTCGGAGATGCGGTCCTGCGCGAAGAGCGCCTGGTTGGTCGCGACGAAATGGCCGTCGCGCTGCTGGACGTAGAGGCCGCTCGCCTGGTCCTTCGCGCCACTGATGAAGAAGTCGTCGAGGGAGTCACCGTTCACGTCGGCGACCGTCACATACGGTCCTTCGGTCGACAGCAGCTTCGGCATCAGGGGCTCGCGATCGAAATCGACGAACGCATTCTCGTGGTGCACGAAGTCGAGCTTGACCTGATCCGTGACGTCGGTGAACAGCGTCGGCCCGCGCCCTTCGTCTTCGTCGAAGTCGTCGGGCTCGATGACGCCGCCCTCGGATTGTTTGATCGTAACACGCTGGTCGGCGGCGACGTTCCTCCGGATCGTCTGCCACGCGTCGGGCCAGTTCACGGTGATCGAGCGAATGCTGTCGACGGGGCCGAGCCCGAACGTGAGCACGTAGTCGACGCTGGACTGGAAGCCGCGGGAGGGCATCAGCTCCTGGACAAAGAGCGCGTCGCCGGCGCGCAGCGTGACCCTGGCCCCGACGCCGAACCGGTTCAGGGCCACGCCCTCGAGGCTGACCTGGAGGTAGTGGTTCTTGGGTCGCTCCCTGCGGGCGTTGTTTCGGTAAATGAAGGCTTCCTCGTTGATGTTGTTTACCACGAGGTCGAGCGCCCCGTCGCCGTCCAGGTCTCCGTAGGCCGCGCCGTTGGAGAAACCGGGCGTGCCCAGGCCCCAGGCCACGGTCGCGTTGGAGAAGGTCAGGTCTCCCTCGTTGTGGAACGCGTCGTTGGAGAGCGGCGTCGTGCCCATCGGCTCGATGAGCCGCTCGTAGTCGACGCGCCGGCCCGCCTGGGCCGCGCGCACCGTCTCGCTGCTCCCCAGCAGCTTCAGGTAATCCTGTGACGTCAGATCACGGGCGATGCCGTTCGTCACGTAGAGGTCCTGACGTCCATCGAGGTCCAGGTCCGCGAACAGCGCGCTCCAGCTCCAATCGGTGCGCGCCACGCCTGCCAGTTGCCCGACTTCGCTGAACGTGCCGTTCCCGTTGTTGCGCTGCAGCGTGTTGCGCTGGAACTGGTGGTGGAAGCCCTTGGCCACCGCCGCCTGATACGTCGCCCAGCTCTCGAACGCCGACATCAGCTTGAGCCGGTGGTCGTCTTCCGGCAGCATGTCGGTCACGTACACGTCGGGCCGGCCGTCGTTGTCCACGTCTGCCACGTCGAGCCCCATCGACGAGTAGCTCGTGGACGGCATCTCCTGTTCGATCCGCTCGCTGAAGGTGCCGTTGCGGTTGTTGATGTAGAGGTAGTCACGCTCGAAGAAATCGTTCGTGACGTAGAGGTCGGGCCAGTCGTCGTCATTGAAATCGGCCACCGCCACGCCCAATCCGAATCCGATCGTGCTGCCGTAGATCCCGGCCCGCGCGCTGACATCGACGAAGTGGCCGCCGTCGTTGCGATACAGCTTCTCGCCGCCCAGCGGGTCGCGCACGCCGCGGGTGTTCTGTTGCTGGAGAATCGAGGGCGGCTGGGACGAGTTGTTGAGGAGAAACATGTCGAGGTCGCCGTCGCGGTCGTAGTCGAAAAACACCGCGTGCGTCGAGAATCCCTGGTCGGCCAATCCGTAGGCAGCGGCCTGCTCGCGGAATGTCGGTATGCCTTGTCCGTCGTTGCCCTGGTTGACGAACAGCTCGTTGGCGCGGCGCGCGCCCGCGATCGGACCCGCGTAACAGACGTAGATGTCGAGCCGGCCATCGCCGTTGATGTCGACGAACGTCACACCCGTCGCCCAGAACCCCTTCTTCTGTATGCCCGCCGCGGTGGTGATGTCGCGGAAACGGAAGTGGCCCTCGTTGAGGTAGAGCTGGTTGGCGCCCTGGTTCGCCGTGAGCATCAGCTCCGGGAGGCCGTCGCCGTTCAAATCCCCCAGTGCCACGCCGCCGCCGTTGTAGTAGTTGCGGTAGGTGAAGACGTTCAGGTCGTGCGTGTCGTGCAGGTGGTTCGCGAAGGTGACGCCGGTAAAGCTGGAGGGCAGCAGTGTGAACAGGTGACCGTCGTCCGGGGGGGGCGGAGGGGGCGCCGCGGTTTCACCCTGCGGCGTTCGTTCCCCGCCGGAACAGGCGGTCAAGAGGCAGAGGGCGACCACCAAAACGCAATGTAGGGGCGCAGCATGCCGCGCCCCTACATCGCTACCACCCTTGGCTACTGCGTTCTTCAATCAGTAGCCAGGATTCTGCACGAGCAGCGGATTGGCATCCATCTGCGACTGCGGAATCGGCATCAGGATGCGGTTCGCCGCCCCCGCCAACTTGTAGTCCCAGGCAGCGGTATAGACGCCGTGCCTGACGAGATCCTGCCGCCGCTTGGCCTCCGTCGCGAGCTCGAGCAGACGCTCGTTCAGGATCGCAGCGTGGGTGAGTGGCCCAACGAGCGGTTGATCCGGGTTGAACGCCCGAGCACGCACCTGGTTGACCAGGGCGAGCGCCGCGGCGCTTCCGGGGGTGATTTCGTTCAGCGCCTCCGCCTTGATCAGCAGGATCTCGGCGTAGCGGAAGTAGGGGAAATCATTGCCGTTGCTCTGACCTTCGGGTCGAGCGGCATCGGCCGGGAACTTGTACATGCGCGGGCCTTCGCCTTCGGTCGCCGCGGTTACATCCAAAATCGAATCCGTGAAGATCAGCGGAATCGTGTTCCCGCCTCCGCCGCGCTCGAATGCCGGCGCGCCGGTCTCGACGTTGGTCTGCGGCCCTTCCAGCCACATGCCGCGGCGCACGTCCAACGTGTCGAACGCCCTGAACGTCTGGGCGGTCGTGGCGAACCCGTTCCACGGGGTGGCGCCGGTCAACTGATTGTAGTGCAGCGCCCGCATGATGAAGTTCAACCCCACGTCGGGCTTGGGCGCGAACTTCACGACGAAGATGTTCTCGGGCGACGCCGCGTTGGCGGAGGAGAAGTTCGAGGCCCAGTTGGCCGCCAGGCTGTAGGCGCCGGAGTTGATGATGCTGTCGGCGAAATTGACCGCGGCCTGGCAGGCATCGGGGCCGCCACCCGCGACCGTCACTCCAGCACACGAGTTGTAGGCCGTGGCGCTGGGGCCGGGCTTCTTCCACACGCCCGCGTTCAAATACATGCTCGCCAGGATGGCGTCGGCACCGCCTCGGGTAATGCGCCCGGCCTCGGCCGCCGGCCGGGTCAGGGGGAGGTCGGTGCGCACCGCCAACAGCTCCGACTCGATGAAGATGAACACCGAGTCCCGTGGCGCGCGGGGTCGTGCCTTGATCTCCGGCGTCGTGGCGATCGGCACGCCGCCGAACATGTCCATCAGGATGTAGTAGTAGAACGCCCGCAGCGTCCGCGCCTCGGCGACGATCTGTGTCTGGTTCGGCACGGTCACCCGCGTCAGCGCCTCGAGCAGCACGTTGGCGCGCGCGACGCCGGTGAAGGGCGTGACCCACGCGCCGTTCATGAACGCGAGTCCCGACGGACTCGAGGCCGTCCATGTCTGGCGCTTCAGCTCGAGCCACTGGCCGTTGTCGTACCAGTCGGAGCCGCGCGTGGGAACCACGATCTCGTCGGAGGAGACCTCCGACGCATACCAGTAGTCGTCGAGGGTGCCGCGGAGGTTCGCGTACACCGACGCCAACCCGCCGAGCACTTCCGCCTCATTGCGGTAGAAGTTGTCGGGCGTGATGGCGCTGCTCGGCGATTCCGTCAGGTCCGTGCAGGCGAGCGCCAGCAGGACCGCGCACAGGCACAATGATTTGTTCACGGTAGCTCTCCTGTCAGAACGCAAGCTGCACGCCCGCGGTGAAGGTTCGAGGACGTGGATAGCTCAGATAGTCGATGCCGACCGACGCGAGGCCCACTTCCTGGTGGACCTCAGGATCGAGCCCCGAGTAACCCGTGATCAGCAGCAGGTTGTCGCCCGAGATGTACGCCCGGGCCGAGCGCGGCGAGCCCGGAGGGCCCGGCAGGGTGAACGAGTAGCCCACCGTGAGGTTCTGCACCCGGATGAACGACGCCCCTTCGACCCAACGCGACGAGTAGATCGCCGGCTCGCGGATGTCGATCGGATCGGTCAACGCCTCCCGCAGGAAGTTCTTGCCCTGGAGCGCGTTGCTCTTGGTGGAGTACACGAGCGCGGTGTTGTTGAACACGTCCTGGCCGAACACGCCGCGCACCTGCCCGCTGATGTCCCACTTGCCGAACGTCAGGCTGCTGTGCAGGCCGATGCTGAAATCGGGATAGGCGTTGCCGATGATTTCGTAGTCGTCGGAGATCGGCGCCGTCGTCTGCCCGGCGACGCACCCGGCGCTGGTGGCCTTGCAGGCGAAGAGCTGCTTCCCTGCGGCGTTCACGCCGACATAGCGCGGTCCGTAGAACGTGCCCAGCGACTGTCCGGGGATGATGCGCTGCGAGACCTGGTTCGATTGACCCTGGCCGCTCACGCGGCCGGTGGTGAGGAAGCTGTTGCTGCCGAGGTTGACGACCTTGTTCCGCTCCATCGCGAAGACGAGTCCCGCCCGCCACGTCATGCTCGGACGTGACATCGCGAGCGCGTCGACCGCCAGCTCGAGGCCGCGATTGCGGATCCGGCCGACGTTCTCGAGCCGCGTGGGCACCGGCGCGGGCTGCGGCACCGGCACTTCGAGGAGCAGGTCCGATGTGTTCTTGACGTAGTACTCGACCGTGCCCGAGACGCGGTTATCCCACATCCCGTAGTCGAGTGCGACGTCGAACTGCCGCGTCTTCTCGAACCGCAGATCGGGGTTGGGATCGCGCACCGGGGCGAACCCGACCACCGGTACGTCGGCGAAGACGTACTTGGCGCCGCCGTTCGCTTCCAGCGTGATCAACGACGAGTAGGGAGGCACGCCCGGGTTGCCGACGACGCCGTATCCGGCGCGCAGCTTGAGATCCGAGAACGGCCCCTTGGGCGCGAACGTCTCATCGCTCAGGTGCCACGAGGCCGAGACCCCCGGGAACGTCGCCCACTTGTGATCGGCGCCGAACGCCGAGCGTCCGTCGCGCCGGACGACCGCGGTCAGGAAATACCGCTGCTTGTAGCCGTAGCTGGCGCGCGTAATGAAGGAGATCCACTTCTCGTCGGTCCGGAACGACTGCGGCGCGATCTGCTTGCTGCCGGCGTTCAGGGCGTTGTAGCCGAGGGCGTCGGTGAGGAACCCCTGCGCCTCGGCCTGGAATTGCTCGATCCGGTACGTCGAATACTCGTACACGCCCACGATGTCGAGGTCGTGCACGCCGCCGAATTGGCGCGTGAGGGTCAGCATCCCCTGGAGCGTCTGCGAGGTGTTGTCGCGGTTGATCTGCCGCGCCAACCCTGAGAACGGCGCTCCCACTGGACTGGCGAGCGGCAGATAGATCTGCCGCACACCCGCCGACTTATCGACGCCGACGTTGATGCGCCCCGTGAGGCCGGGCACCAGATCGAGGTCCGCGGAGATGTTCCCCAGCGTCCGGTTCGTCGTGCCCAAATCCTGGAGCTGGTTGGCCATCGCCACCGGGTTGCGGACCGACTGCGAGCCGGGGCCGATCTCGTAGTAGTGCGTTCCCAGGGAATCCGAGAACTGCACGGGGTGCGTCGGGTTGAAGATGACCTCGTTCATGAACACGCCGCCCTCGAAGCCGCCTTCATTCTCAAAGGCGAGATAGTCGTTCTTGCCTTGGGAGGTCGAGACGTTGAGGCCGAGGCGGAGGCGGTTGTTCAAGGCGTAGTGTGAGGCGCTGAGACGGCCCTGCAGGCGACGGAATCCGCTGCTCAGGGCCACGCCCTGCTCGTTCATGAAGTTCAGCGACGCCCGATACCGCGTGATGTCGCTGCCACCCGTGAACGACAGGTTGTGATTGTGTGTGAAGCCCGTGCGGCTGACGGCCTTGGCCCAGTCGGTGTTGGCGGTGCCAAGGGCGGCCAGATACGTCGGGTTCAAGCCC
>Ga0137409_10006822_pt1 | contig 11795 bp, 11 predicted proteins | sample CZODoug1_16funga_FD_122059 | JGI IMG/M metagenome (GOLD analysis project Ga0137409, IMG submission 122059) | Vadose zone soil fungal communities from Angelo Coast Range Reserve, California, USA - CZODoug1_16fungal (Hybrid Assembly) | ecosystem: Environmental > Terrestrial > Soil > Vadose zone... | reverse complement strand
GCCGATCCGCGGTCCGCTCCTGGTCTTCAAGATCATCTATTACTTCACCTCGATCCTCCGCTGGCGCGAGAGCCTGGGGGCCTGGCTGAAACGCAGGCGCGCCTGGCGCACCAAGCTCGACTTTGTGTGGAAGAGCGGTAACTGAAACAGGAGTTGCGGCCATGCACCGCTGGGCTCCCCGGGGTGGGCTCGGGATCTTGTTGCTGCTTGCTTACCCTCTCCTAACCCATGCCGCGGTCACCACGGGGCTCGCCTATCTGGCGTGGACGGCGTGGCTGTGCATCGCGGCGCTGGTGGTCCTGTCGTTTCCGGGCCCGTGGGGCCTGGCGGGTTTCGCGCTGCTCGCGGCGGCGCCGCTCGTCGTCGATGCGGAAGTCTTGCTGAAGCTCCCGCCCGTTGTCATCAATCTCGCCCTGGCCGTCTGGTTCGGAAGGACCCTGGCGCCGGGCGAGGAGCCGATGATCAGCTGGTTCGGCCGCCTCGTGCGCGGAACGGAGCTGGCTCCGGATCTCGTGCGCTATACGCGATATTCTACGGTTGTGTGGACGGCGTTTTTCCTGATCATGGCGGCCGTGGCCGCGGCGCTGGCGGCGCTGGCGCCGCCGCAAATCTGGTCGGTGTTTGCGAACGGGATCGACTACCTCCTGGTGGGCGTGCTGTTCGTCGGCGAGTACGTGTTCCGGCGCGTGCGCTACCGGCATCACGAGCACCGCTCCCTCGCCGATGTGGTTCGAACCGTGGCCCGCGCGGGCCGGCTCGCCCCGCGCCGGACCGCCCGCAAATGAACGCTCCCTGGAGGGCACCCTGGCTGGCCCATAGCGAGCGGGGCAGCCGCAGCGCGACGCGGTTCATGAAGTGGCTCGCTTTGCGCTGCGGCCGGCGCGTCGCGCGTTTGCTGCTCTATCCGATTTGCGCTTATTTCCTCGCCCTTTCGCCGCGGGCGCGCAGCGCTTCGCGCCGGTACCTCGCCCTCGCCCTCGGCCGGACGCCGCGCCTGTCCGATCTCTGGCGGCATTTCTTCACCTTTGCCGCGACAGTCCTCGACCGCGTGTATTTCATCGACGGCCGGTTCGGTCGCTTCGACATCGAGGTGAGGGGGCTGGAGCCTCTGCGCCGCACGCTCGCCAAGGGGCGAGGCTGCCTCTTGCTCGGGGCGCACCTGGGCAGCTTCGAGCTGCTGCGCACGCTCGCGCCCTCGCACGGATTGTCAGTCAACGTCGTGATGTACGAGGAAAACGCCGCGAATATCACCGGGGTGCTGAACGCCCGGGTCGATCCGCTGCTGCGCGAGCGCATCATCGTGTCCGGAGAGCTCGACACCATGCTGCGGATCGCCGAATGCCTCTCGCGCGGCGAGCTGGTCGGCATGCTCGGCGACCGCCCGGCCGGCTCCGAAAAGACGGTCACGTGCCGGTTCTTCGGGCGTGATGCCGACTTTCCACAAGGGCCGCTACGGCTCGCCCTGAGCCTGGGCGTACCGGTGTATTGGGTCGCCGGCCTGTACCAGGGCGGCAAGCGCTACGTCATTCACCTGGAGCCCTTCTGCGAGGAGCCGAGCGCGGAGCGCGCCGGGCGGGCCGCGTGGACGCGGCAATGGACCCAACGCTACGCCGAGCGCCTGGAGCATTTCTGCCGCGCGGCGCCCTACAACTGGTTCAACTTCTATGATTTCTGGAGCAGGTCTCCGCGCTAGGATCGCGCTCGCGGCCTGCATGCTCTCGGTTCCGGCCGCGGCGCAGGAGGAATCCTGGGATTTCGCGCGCCTGATGGGCGAGCTCGCGCAGGTGCAGACGAGCCGGGCGCGGTATTCCGAGGTCAAGCGCGTCGCGCTGCTGCAGAAGCCCCTGCAGCTCTCCGGCACCTTGCTCTATGCGCGTCCCGGGCGGATCGAGAAACGCCAGACGCTTCCGGTCGAGGAAGTGATAAGCGTGGACGGCGACTGGCTGACCGTCGAGCGCGAGGGCAAGACGCGACGCATTTCCCTGCAGAGCGCGACGCTGGTCGCGGCGCTGGTCGAGAGCCTACGCGCGACGCTCGCCGGCGACGGCGCGGAGCTCGAGCGCCTCTACAGGGTCAGGGTGCAAGGCACGAGGCAGCGCTGGACGCTCGCGCTCGCCCCGAGAGAGGTCGAGGTCGCTGGCGTCGTGAAAAGCATCGTCATCGCCGGCTCGGGCTCGCGCATCGGCCGCCTTGAAATCCTGGAGCCTGGCGGAGACGGCTCGGTGATGACCATCCACGAAGAGTCCCCATGAGCCTCTACAATCGCGCGGCGCTCATCGTCTGGCTCGCGGTCGTCGCCGCGAGCGCCTGGTGGACCGCGCGCCACACGGCCTTCACCGCCGATATCACCGCCTTTCTCCCCGCCGCCAGCGGCCGCCTCGAGCGGCTCCTCGTCGAGCAACTGCGCGAAGGGGTAGCCTCGCGCACCATGCTGGTCGCGATCGAAGGCGGCGCTCCGGCCGAGCTCGCGCGCCTCTCCCGCGAGCTCGCGCGCGCGCTCGCAGCCGACCGGCTCTTCGACTATGTCACGAACGGGGCCGCGGAATTCACCCAGGGCGCGCGCGAGCTGGGGCTGAAGAATCGCTATCTGCTCAGCCCGCAGGTGAGCCCGGAGCGCTTCAGCGAGCGATCGCTCGAGCGCGCGCTGCGCGAAAACCTCGATCGGCTCGCGACGCTCGAAGGAGCGGTGTTCAGGGGAACGCTTGCGCGCGATCCGACGGGCGAATTGCGCAGCCTAGCCGAGACCGCATGGCAGGGCGCGCCGGCCTCGAGGAACGGCGTCTGGTTCTCGGAGGACGGCGCTCGCGCGCTCCTCCTTGCGCAGACCGCGGCCTCCGGAATGGATGCCGTGCGCCAGCAGGAGGCGGCCGACGCCCTGGTCGCCGCCTTTCAACGACTCGGGGCGGGCCCCGAATATCGCGTGCTGGTCAGCGGTCCGGGCGTGTTTGCCGCGCGCACACGCGCGGCGATCGAGCACGACACCCGCTGGCTCACGGGCGTGGCCGGCGCGCTCGTCCTCCTGATACTCGTCCTCGTATACCGTTCGCCCGGCCCGGTGGCGCTCTCCGCGCTGCCGGTGCTGACGGGATTGATCGTGGGAGTCGCGGCGGTAGGCGCGCTGTTCGGTACCGTTCACGGGATCACGCTCGCCTTCGGCGCGACCGTGATCGGCGAGGCGGTCGACTACCCGTCCTACGTTTTCACGCAGCGCAAAGCCGGCGAATCCGTCCTCGACATCCTGGCCCGCGTCTGGCCGACCTTGCGCCTCGCAGTGCTCACGACGGTGTTCGGCTCGCTCGCGCTCTTGCTCTCCAGTCTCCAGGGCCTGTCGCAGCTCGGCGTCCTGTCGATGGCCGGGGTGCTTTCGGCGGGCATGGTGACGCGCTGGGTCCTGCCCGCGCTCGCGCCTGGCCGGGGAGCGCCGCCGCCGCGCACGCTTCCCTTCAACCTGGTTCGCGCCGGGCTCGCGATGCGGCGCGCGGCGTGGATCGCGTGGGTGCTGCTTGCCGCGGCGCTCGCCGTCATCGTCGCGCGCCACGACCGGATCTGGGACGACGACCTCGGGCACCTGAGCCCGCTGCCCGAATCGGCGCGCCAGCTGCACGAGCGGCTGAGCGCCGATCTGCGCGCGCCGAACGTGGGCTACCTTCTGATCGCGACGGCCCCGAGCCGCGAGGCGGTCCTCGAGAAAAGCGAGCGGCTGGCGCCCGTTGTCCAAAGCTGGGTGGGCGAGGGCGTGCTGGAAGGCTTCGACCTGGCGGCGCGTTATCTGCCGAGCGCGAAGACCCAGGAAGGCCGGCGCGCCGCGCTGCCGGAGGCGCAGGTATTGCACCGCTCGCTCTCGCGTGCGCTGCGGGGGCTGCCGTACCGCGCCGACGCCTTTGCGCCGTTCGAGCGCGACGTGGAGACGGCGCGGGGCTCGCCTTTGCTCACGCTCGAAGACCTGCGCGGCACCGGGCTCGACCTCAAGGTGCAATCGCTGATCGCCACGCGCGACGGCGAATGGCACGCGCTCATTCCGCTGCGCGGCGTGCGCGACGCCGCGCGGCTGCGCTCGCTCGCCGGGCGGTTGCCCGAGGACCTGAGCGCGAGCTTCCTCGACTTGAAGGGCGAATCGGACCGGCTGATCGGCGGTTACCGCGCCCAGGCCCTCGAGCTCGCGGGTCTGGGCGCGCTCGCGATCGCCGTACTGCTCTGGTTCGGACTGCGCGGTGTGCGCAAGGCCCTGCGGGTCATGCTGCCCGTGTATGCGGCGATTGCGATGACGGTCGCCTGCCTTGGGTTGCTCGGGATCGGTCTGTCGCTGTTCCACCTGGTTTCGCTCCTGCTCGTGCTCGGCATCGGTCTCAACTACGCGCTGTTCTTCAATCAGGCCGAACCCGGGACCGATAGCGAGCAGGGCACCTCGCTCGCCTTGTCGGTGTGCTTTCTGACTACGTTCGCCGCGTTCGGGTGTCTCGCGACCTCGCGCATCCCGGTTCTGTCGGCGATCGGGCTCACCGTGACATTGGGCTGTGCGCTGTCGCTTATCAATGCGATGATGCTCGGCGGCGCGGCGGTGCGCGCGCGCGAAGCGCGCTAGATCGGGGGCAAATCCCCCTGGGGAAATCGGATCGGTTTGCTATACTCCGCCCCCCATGCGCACCCACTATTGCGGCAAGCTGACCGCCGCGCTCCTAGGGAAAACCGTGACGCTCGCCGGCTGGGCGCACCGCCGCCGCGACCACGGCGGGGTGATTTTCATCGACCTGCGGGACCGCGAGGGCCTCGCGCAGGTGGTGTCCGACCCCGACCGCAAGGACACTTTCGCGACCGCCGAGCGCATCCGCAACGAGTTCGTGCTGAAAGTGACCGGCGTGGTGCGCAGGCGCCCCGAGGGCACGATCAATCCCAATATCGCCTCGGGCGAGGTCGAGGTGCTCGCGCACGAAATCGAGATCCTCAACCCCTCGCTTACGCCGCCTTTCCAGCTCGACGAAGAGAATCTTTCGGAGACGGTGCGCCTCACGCACCGCGTCATCGATCTGCGCCGCGAGCCCATGCAGAAGAATCTCAAGCTGCGCTATCGCACGGCGATGGCCGTGCGAAGATATCTCGACGAGCACGGCTTCATCGACATCGAGACGCCGATGCTCACGCGCTCGACGCCCGAGGGCGCGCGCGACTACCTCGTGCCCTCGCGCGTGAACCCCGGCGAGTTCTTCGCGCTGCCGCAGTCGCCGCAGCTGTTCAAGCAGCTCCTGATGATCGCGGGCTACGATCGCTACTACCAGATCACCAAGTGCTTCCGCGACGAGGACCTGCGCGCCGACCGGCAGCCGGAGTTCACCCAGATCGACTGCGAGACTTCGTTCCTCGAAGAAACCGAGATCCGCGCGATCTTCGAGGGCTTGATCCGTTCCGTATTCAAGGACGCGCTCGGGGTCTCGTTGCCGGACCCGCTGCCGGTGATGAGCTACGCGGACGCGATGCGCGACTACGGCTCGGACAAGCCGGACCTGCGCGTGCCGCTCAAGTTTACCGAGCTTACCGAGGTGATGAAGTCGGTGGATTTCAAGGTGTTCTCCGGCCCGGCCAACTCCCCGGGCAATCGCGTGGCAGGACTCCTCATTCCGAAAGGCGGCGAGCTCACGCGCGGCGAGATCGACGCGTATACCGAGTTCGTCGGCATCTACGGTGCCAAGGGCCTCGCCTGGATCAAGTTCAACGACATCGCCAAAGGGCGCGAGGGCATGCAGTCGCCGATCGTGAAGAACCTTTCGGATGCGGCGCTGAAAGCGGTCGTCGATCGCTCCGGCGCGAAGAACGGCGACCTGATGTTCTTCGGCGCGGGAAAGAGCAAGGTGGTCAACGACGCGCTCGGCGCCCTGCGCGTGAAAATCGGCCATGAGAAGGGCTACGCGCAGACCGGCTGGAAGCCTCTGTGGGTGGTGGACTTCCCGATGTTCGAGTACGACGAGGAGGCAAAGCGCTGGAACGCCATGCACCATCCGTTCACCGCGCCCAAGGAGGGCCACGAGGATCTTCTCGCGCGCGATCCCGGCGCGGCGCTCGCCAAGGCCTACGACATGGTGCTGAACGGCTCGGAGATCGGCGGGGGCTCGGTGCGCATCCACCGCGAGGAGGTGCAGTCCAAGGTGTTCAGGGCTCTTTCCATCGGGCCGGAGGAAGCCAAGCAGAAGTTCGGATTCCTGCTCGAGGCGCTGCAATACGGCGCGCCGCCGCACGGAGGCATCGCCTTCGGTCTGGATCGCATCGTCGCCATGATGGCCGGCACCGAGTCGATCCGCGACGTCATCGCCTTTCCCAAGACGCAGCGCGCGCAGGATTTGCTCACGCATGCCCCCTCGCCGGTCGACGAGAAGCAATTGCGCGAGCTGCATATCCGCATTCGCACGACGGAGAGGAACTCATGAACACCGAATGGATCAAGGACGCGGCGAAGGCGGGCGTCTTCCAGCTCTCCGCCGACGCGCGCGAGCTCGCCCGCGCGGCGGCCGCCGCGGGGCTCATGGTGATCTACGTCGACATCCACCACGCGCACGACAGGGAGGATTTCCTCGACGAGGTGTCGCGCGCGCTCCGCTTTCCCGAGAAGCTCACCGGCGACTGGAGCGCCTTTGCCGGCGGCCTGAAGGACCTGTCGTGGATTTCCGCGAAAGGCTGGGTGGTGATCCTCGAGAAGAGCAAGCACTTCTGCGGCGGGCACGGGCACGAGGCGACCGAAGCGCTCGACGCCATGGACGCGGCCGCCGAGCACTGGCGCGGCCAGGGCAAGCCCTTCTGGACGCTGATCGGCGGGCCGGACGGCTGGAAGTCCGGCTGGCCGGACATGCCGGCGGCGTGAATCGCCCCTCACCCTAGCCCTCTCCCAGAGGGAGAGGGGACTGATTGCCTCCCTCTCCCTCTGGGAGACGGGACTGATTGGCTCCCTCTCCCGCCTGCGGGAGAGGGTTGGGGTGAGGGTGCCTGTCAGTTCTCCGCTTCCAATCCCATCGCCTCGCGGAATTCGCGCCTGACTTCGTCCGGTTGGCCGTAGTGCCACCTGAAGTCCTCGAGGAGCTGCTTCCAGAACGGGTGCTGGCGGTACTGCGCCAGCGTCATGCCCTCGGTGTAGAGCTTCCTGCCGATGTTGGGCAGCTCGACGCGCCGGTTGAGCCCGGCGTCGCGGATAAGGCCTTTGGGGTCCTTGCCGTCGGCGATCGCATCCAGATCCTCGAACAGCTGCTTGCGCAGCATCGAGATTCCCCGGTCGCTCGCGCCGAGGTTCTCCTTCGTTCGATCGGCGATGCGCCCCTGGCCGACCCAGGCGACGATGTCCTGGTTGATGACGTGGCTGGTGATCCAGCGGCCGGTCCGATCCCTGATCGGCGCCGTCCACGCCGGGATGCCTTTCTGCTCGTAGGGCTCCGATTCCTTGGGCACGCGGATAAACGACCAGGTCACCGAGAGCATGTTCTCGTCGTCCACCGGGACGCGCCACTCGAAATGCTCGCCCAGGAAAAACCCGTTCGGCCACAGGCACACGCGGCCCGTGGTCCACAGCGGATCGCTTTCGTCCGAGCCTTCGCGCACGCGCTTGTAGACGAAACCGTGCTCGAATTCGTCGAAGCCGATCTTCAGATGCGTAGCCGCGTAGGGGCCAGTCCTGCCTTCGAGCCGGGTCCTCCAGTTCTCGTGCATCCATTCGAAATGCACCGGGTCGATCGAGTTCTCCTGCGCCTGGAGCCAGTTGCACGGCACCTCCGCGAACACGATCTGTATGAAGCCGTTTTTCCACGAGAACGGCTCCCAGTCGGGCAGGAGCGGCGCGGGCTGCGGGCCGAGATAGGCCCAGAGGAGCCCCGCCTTCTCCTGAACGGGGTAGGCCGTGGTCCGGATTCTTTTTTTCAGCCGTCCCTGCGGATCGAATTTCTCCTCGAAGGGCTGCTCGGTGCACTTGCCGCTCTCGTCGTACACCCAGCCGTGGTAGTGGCAGCGCAGGCCGCATTGCTCGACGTAACCGTAAGCGAGGTCCGCCGCGCGATGCCTGCAATGCCGCGCGATCAAGCCGTAGGTGCCGGACAAGTCTCTGTAGACGACGAGGTCCTCACCCATGATGCGCACCGGCTTGATCGCGTTCGTCTCCAGCTCGCTCACCGCGGCGACCGGCTGCCAGTAGCGGCGCAGGAGCTCGCCCATCGGCGTGCCCGCGCCGACCTGGGTCAAGGTTCTGTTTTTCTCCGCGCTCAGCATCATTCCACCTTCGCGCCCGAGGCTTTGATCAGCGCCTCCCAGCGCGGGAAATCGCGCCGGTAATTCTCGGCGAACTCCTCGGGCGTGTTGCCGATCGGCAGCTGCCCCATGGCGATCAGGCGCTCCGAGACCTCGGGCATTCTCAGCACCTCCACGATCTCGCGCGAGAGCCGCTCGACGATGGGCCTGGGCGTTCCCGCCGGCAGGTACGCGCCGCCCCAGACCGGCATCTCGAATCCGGGAAAGCCCTGCTCGGCGAAAGTGGCGAGCTCCGGCCAGGCGACGAAACGCCTGGGGCCGGTGATCGCGAGGGCGCGGACTTTTCCCGCGGCAGCCAGAGGCTTCGCGATCAGGATGCTCGCCCAGGCCACGTCCAGCGTCCCGTTCATCACGTCCGTGGTCGCCTGTACCTCGCCCTTGTAGGGGACGTGGTTGAGCGGCACGCCGTACTCCTTTTCCAGGATCACGCCGAAGAGGTGCAGCGAGGTGCCCACGCCGATCGACCCGTAGCTCACCGGACGCCCGAGCTTCTTCGCCCATTCGACGAAACCTCTCAGATCCCGGTAAGGCGCATCCGCGGGCCCGATAAGGAGCACGTTGCCGGTGCTGATCTGGGTCACCGGATCGAAGTCCTTCACCGGGTCGTAGGGGAGATTGGCGCGCAGCACGCGATTGCCCACCATCGAGCTCATGATGGTGACGAGAAAGGTGTAGCCGTCGGGCGGCGCTTTCGCCGCTTCGGCGGTGCCGAGCACGGTCGCGGCGCCCGGCTTGTTGTCCACCACCACCGGTTGCCCGAGGCGAACCGAGAGTTTCTCCGCGATGATGCGGCACATGACGTCGATATTGCCGCCGGCGACCGAAGTCGAGATAAGGCGCAACGGACGAGAGGGCCATTTGTCCTGGGCGCAAGCGGCGCCGCACAGCGCGGCAATGGTGACGGCGAGCAGGAAGCCCCGCGCGATCCGGCGATTCATGGATCCCCCTTTTGCACTATTATTCCCGGCCCGCCGCCCCATGACCACTGTTTACAAGATCCCCCGCTCCGTGCTGGTGGTGATCCACACCCCGGACCTGCAGGTGCTGATGATGCAGCGCGCCGGCTGGCAGGATTTCTGGCAGTCGGTCACGGGCAGCCTCGCGCACGAGTCGGAGCCCCTTCGCGACGCGGCGATCCGCGAGGTGCGCGAGGAGACGGGCCTCGATGCGACCCGCTACGACCTGCGCGACTGGGGCATCGAGAACCGCTTCGAGATCTTCAAGAAGCACCGCAGCCGCTACGCTCCGGGGGTGACGCACAATCTCGAGCATGTCTTCAGCCTTCAGGTGCCCCAGCCGCTTCCCGTCACGCTCGACCCCGCCGAGCACCTGAGCTACAAATGGCTGCCGCATCGCGAGGCCGCGGCGCTCACGATCTCCTGGACCAACCGCGACGCGGTCCTCGCCCTGCCTCAAAAGCCAGTCGTCGGCGCCCGGTAAGACTGCGAAACTTGCGGCGGAATATGCGGATGCGGCATGCTGTTGGCGTGTTCGCGACCCCGATCCGCTCCGGCACCGCTCTCTTCGCGCTCTTCACGCTCGCGGTCGCGCCCGGCCTCATGGCCGCCGGCGCGATCGAGGCCCGGATCGAGCGACAGGGAGAATACATCGCGGTGAACGCGTCGGTCCTGATGCAGGTCGATGCGCGAATCGCCTGGGAAGTGCTCTCCGATTACGACCATCTCGCCCGCTTCATCCCGGACATGAAAATCTCGCGCGTCGTGTCGCGCGACGGCAACCGGGTCCTGGTGGAGCAGAAGGGCGAGTTCGGATTCTTCTTCTACCGGCAGCCGGTCGACGTGGTGCTCGAAGTGGTGGAGTACCCGATGCGCCGGATCGACGCGCGCCGCATCTCGGGAAACATCCGGGACCTGCAGACCCGCTACGACCTCACGGCGTCGGATGCGGGAGTGAAGCTCGACTACACCGGACGCTTCATACCGGAATTCTCCGTGCCCCCTTTATTCGGCCTGCCGATGGTGCGAAGGGTCGTCGAGCGCCGGTTCCGCGCCATGGTGGAGGAGATCGCGCGGCGCGACGCGCTCGCGCGCAGCCGGCCGAAGGACTGAAGACGTCCCCGGCTGGCCCGCGCTTGCGTTTCCAGCGGGATCAGAACTTGTACAGACCCTGCAGCGCGATGGTCATCAGGGTCTTGCTGGGCGCGCCTTGGTAGTCCCTGAATACCTGATTGCTCGCCTGGTCGCGGCGCAGTTCGGCACGCGCCTCGAAGTTGTCGGCGGCCAGGTACGCGCCCGTGGCGGTCACTTCGCGGTACTTCGTGCCGGCGACGCCGAATTTGGCGCCGTCCTTGTCGTCGAAGTTCTCGACGCGCAGGGCACCGCGCAGCTTCCGCGTGAACGTGTAGCTGCCGTAACCGGCCACACCGGTGTACTTCACGCTGGTGGTGGCTCCGCCGCCGACCGGAACGTCCTGGCTGACGCTGAGCACCTCGGCGCCGACGCTTATGGCATCGGTGATGCTATAGGAGCCGGTCGCATTGATGCTGGTGCGGGTGCCGCTGCTCGCAGACGTCGGCAACGGCGCCGGCTCTTTGCCCGAGTAACCCGAAATGGCGATGTTCAGCGGTTTGATCGGGTTGAGCGTCGCGCCGAGCTCCACCGTCTTGTCGCGGTTCCGGTCGGTGAGCTGGTCCCAGCCGTTGTTGACCCCTGCGATCAGGCTGACCGTGTCGCTCAGCGCCCAGGTCGCGCGCACCCCGGTGTGGGTGAACGGTATCGCGCCGAACAGGATCGAGCGCGAGACATTGGCGTTGCTCGGGCTCCAGATCACCTCGGTTCCCTGCAGGGTGGCGAACTTGCCCGCGATCAAGGTCAGCGGCCCGCCCGAGTACTGGGCGTAGGCCTGGGTGACGTCGAACATCGATCCGCCCGCCCCTTCAGGGAAGGAGTGGATGACCTGGGCGTCGCTGCCGACGGTGACATTGACCAGGCCCCCAAAACCCTCTTTCGGCAGCTTGGAAACGCTCAAGCCGAACTGATGCAGCGCGAAAGAGTTGTTCTGCGAGTCGAACACGCGGGTCGAGACTCCGGTCCCGGTTTCGATGTTCCTGTCAGCGTGCGAGTACCCCGCATCGATGTACCCGTTCACGCTGATGCCCGAGGCGTCGAGCACCTGCCCGAGCGTGGGAGCCCTGGCCGCCTGGGCCAGCGCCACCGTGGGAGCCGCCAAGGCGGCGGAGACTGCTGATGCGATGAGAAGCTTTTTCATGATGAGCGTCCTTTCGTGGGTGGGAGAAATAATTCCACTGATTTTTATTTCGACTTCGAACCTGCCGGGCTGCTCAGCCGGGTCGTATCGGGCTCGCGCCCGAAACGTCCTCCCCGTTTTCCTGCCCGTCCCGACCAACTCACCTGGTTTCGCTCGTACTGCCCTCCTGTTATGACATGTGAATAAATTCCGGTACCTGCTACCCGGAAGCGGCGCAAGGATAGACCAAAACGCGGGTTTTTCCAACTCCCGCGTAGGGCCCCTCTTGGCCCCGGGCGGGGCTGCTATGATGG
>Ga0137409_10006821_pt1 | contig 11796 bp, 11 predicted proteins | sample CZODoug1_16funga_FD_122059 | JGI IMG/M metagenome (GOLD analysis project Ga0137409, IMG submission 122059) | Vadose zone soil fungal communities from Angelo Coast Range Reserve, California, USA - CZODoug1_16fungal (Hybrid Assembly) | ecosystem: Environmental > Terrestrial > Soil > Vadose zone... | reverse complement strand
ACCCGACCAAGGGCCGCGCCGCCCACGCCGACGAAGTCGAGAAGGTGACGTGGGCGACGGCGAAGCTGGGCGAGAAGGTGAGCGGCGCCGCCTACGTGAGCGCGACCCAGACCGCGCACCGGCTCGGCCGCCAGATGGCCGCGTTCCACGCCGACTGGGACGTGCTGCTCACGCCGGGCCTGGCGACGCTGCCGCCGAAGCTCGGGTGGATCGACATGATGATGGACGACGTCGACGAGTACTGGCGGCGCGTCTTCGCCTTCTCGCCGTTCACCGTGTGGTTCAACATCACGGGCCAGCCCGCGATGATGCTGCCGCTCGGCCACACCGCCGACGGGCTCCCCGTCGCCGTGCAGATCGTCGGCCGTTACGGCGACGAGGCGACGCTCTTCCGCCTGGCCGCGCAGCTCGAGGCCGCGCGCCCCTGGTTCGGTCGGAAGCCCGCCCTCGCGTCCTGAAGTGGAGCCGCATCGCTGGAACCCGGACCTGGCCGGGACCTACGACCGGGTTGCCGGACCGTACGCCGAGCAGTTCCTTCACGAGCTCGACCGCAAGCCCTTCGATCGAGAGCTGCTCGATCGGCTCGCCGCGCGGTTGAAGCATCGCGGCCGCGTCTGCGACGCGGGCTGCGGGCCGGGCCACGTGGGCCGCTATCTCGCGGACCGTGGCGTGGACGTATTCGGCCTCGACCTCTCGCCCGAGATGGTGGCGCGAGCCCGAGCGCTGAACCCGGCGATGAGGTTCGAGCAGGGCGATCTGCGAGCGCTCCCGCTGCCCGACGGCGCGCTGGCCGGGATCGTCGCGTTCTACTCGATCATTCACCTGGAGCGGGGCGCGGTCGCGGGCGCGCTGCGGGAGTTCGCGCGGGTCCTGGCCCCCCGCGGTGTCGTCGTGCTCGCGTTCCACGGCGGCGACGGCGAGGTTCACGCCGACGACTGGTTCGGCCGCGGCGTCTCCGTCGACGCCGCGCTCCATCAGCCTTCCGACATGGCGAGCTACCTGGAGCAGGCGGGCGTCGAGGTCGAGGCGATCACGACGCGCCCGCCCTACGACTTCGAGTACAAGACCACCCGTGTCTACGCGACCGGCGTGAAGCGGTGACCGCCGCCCTCGCGCACGATGTAGCCGGGATGCGGGAAGTGACCGGCCAGGATCATCGTGCCCGAGTCGGCGTGGCGCTCGACGAACGCGCGACGTGTGGCGCGCGCCTGCGCGGCGTCGTAGCAGAAGCGGCTCGACCACTGAGGCTCGGCCACCTGCACCGTGCGGTGCATTAGGTCTCCCGAGAACACGGCGGTGCCGGCGTCGGTGGTCAGCCGCACGCAGACGTGGCCGGGCGTGTGGCCCACCCACGGCTCGAAGCGAAGGTATTGATCGACCGCGTAGTCGCTGTCGACGAGCACCGCCCGACCCGCCTCCACGATCGGAACGACGCTGTCGGCGATGCAGCCGGATTCCTCCTTGCCCGCGTCGCTCTCATACTTCCAGAACTCCCACTCGGCGCCGGCGATGACGTACTTGGCGTTGGGGAAGGTCGGGACCCAGCGCGCCCCGTCCCAGCGCGTGTTCCAGCCGACGTGATCCACGTGCAGGTGCGTGCACAGGACGAAGTCGACCCGCTCCGGCGTGACGCCGAGAGCGGCGAGGTCGTCGAGATAGCCGCTCTTGCGCATGTGCCAGGCCGGCGCGCCGTCGCGGTTCTTGTCGTTGCCGACGCCGGTGTCGATCACGATGGTGTGCCGCGGCGTCCGCACCACGTAGCTCTGGATGCGCGACGCGAGATCGCCGGTGCGCTCGTCGAAGAAGTGCGGCTTGAGCCAGTGGTGATGCGCGGCGATCCGGTCCGCGGTCGAGTCGGGCAGCATGGAGGCGGTCGGGAACGAGGAACGGTCGATCTCGATCACCCGCGAAATCGTCACGTCGCCGAGCTTGATGGTCTGCATGCGTGCCTCCCTGAAAAGTCTCGTGATAGGGTAGCCGCAACGGAGGGCCTATGCGTGGCGTAGTTTTTCTGGGCGGTCGAAAGCTCGAGCTGCGTGAGTTTCCGGATCCGACACCCGGTCCCGGCGAGGTCGTCGTCGCCATGAAAGCCTCGGGGATGTGCGGGAGCGATCTGCACCCGTACCGCGCCGTGGGCAACGCCGCAGCGGCGCTGGGCCTGGGCGGCACGGGCGGGCCGGTTGTCGCCGGCCACGAGCCGTGCGGCGTCGTCGCCGGGCGCGGGCCGGGCGTCGCCGAAGCCGACGCGCCGACGGGCCAGCGCGTGATGGTCCACCACTACAAGGGCTGCGGCCGCTGCAAGCACTGCCGGGTCGGCTGGGCGCAGCTCTGTCGCCAGGGCATCGTCGTGTACGGCATGACGGGCCACGGCGGTCACGCTCCGTTCATCTGCGTGCCGGCGTACACGCTCGTTCCCCTCCCCGAGTCGATCGGCTTCCCGGCGGGGGCCGCCATCTCGTGCGGGACCGGCACGGCGTACGGCGCGCTCAAGCGTCTCGACGTGTCCGGCCGCGACACTCTCGCGGTCTTCGGCCAGGGACCGGTCGGGCTCAGCGCGACCATGCTGGGACGCGCCATGGGCGCCCGCGTGATCGCGATCGACGTCGCCCCCGAGCGGCTCGCGCTCGCCCGTCAGTTCGGCGCCGAGACGGTCGTCAACGCGCGGGAAACCGATCCGGTTGCGGCGCTCCGCGAGCTGACCCACGGCGAGGGTGTCGAGACCGCGATGGACTGCACCGGTAACCCCGAGGCGCGGGTCGCCGCGGTTCGCAGCGCGACCACCTGGGGGCGCGTGGCCTTCGTCGGCGAGGGCAACACGACGACCTTCGACATCAGCCAGGACATGATCCGCCGGCAGCTGACGATCCACGCGTCGTGGACCTTCTCGAGCGTCGGCCAGGCCGAGTGCGCCCGCTTCATCGCCGACCGCAAGGTGCCGATCGACGGACTCCTCACGCATCGGTTCACGCTCGATCAGGCGGACGAGGCCTATCGGCTCTTCGACACGCAGACCACCGGCAAGGGGTACTTCGCGTTCTGATCGATGCGCCGGCGGCGGCGCCGGCGGTTTTCCGCCGCCGGCGCCGCGCGCCGCCGACTACCTCGTCGGCAGGATCTTCAGAATCGGCTCGAGGTTCTTCGGGTCCGGCTTGAGCTTGCCGACACCGTAGCTGCGAACCGTCGCCACGACCGCGTCGTTGACCGGCGTCTTCACGCCCTTGAGGCGCCCCTGCTCGCAGACATAGCCGTTGAGATAGTCGATCTCGGTCCGGCGCCCGCGCATGACGTCCTGCAGCAGCGAGGGCCGCCCGCCGCCGCGCCGCGCGCCCTCGGCGGCCACGTCCGCCTCGACCTCGGCGAGCCCGCGCCCCTCGTAGGCGTCCACGAACCGCTGCGCGGTGATGCCGTAGATGGGCTCGACCTCGAAGCCGCACGCGCGCCCCACCTTCACGACCTCGCCGCCCACGTAGATCGCGATGAGCCGCGGCTCGCGCTGGGTGCGTACCTCGGCGGTGCCGAGGCCCGAGAGCCCCGCCAGCGGGTTGGCCATGCAGTTCACGGTGAGCTTCGACCATCGCTCGCCGAAGAGATTGGTGGTCACCTTGGCCGCCGCGACGTCGTTCATGATCTTCGCCAGCTCGCGCGCGCGCTCGGTGTCCTTGCCGTCGAGCTCGCCGATCTTGAAGCCGATCGAGCCGGTGTCGGTGCGCATGGCGTGGGCCGGCTCGTACATCCCGGCGCCGATCGTGATCACGCTGCCGAGCGTTCGCTCGCGGCCGGCGATGGCCGCCACGCGCTCGTCGTTGATCCCGTTCTGGAAGTCGACCACCACCCCGTTCGGCTTCTTGAGGTACTGGATGCCCAGCGACGTCGCCCACTCCGTGTCGTACGACTTGACGGAGATGAAGACCGCGTCGAAGGGCTCGGTGATGGCCTGCGCCTCGAAGATGTGGAGCGCCTTGACCCGGACCACGTGGTCGCCGCACGTCCCGCTGAGGCGAAGGCCGTCCTTCCGCATCTTCTCCACGTGCTCCGGCCACTGGTCGATGAGCGTCACGTCGTGCCCGGCCTTGGTGAGCATGCCACCGACGACGCTGCCGATAGCCCCGGCCCCGATGATGCCGATCCGCATTGCCATGGGTACCCTCCGTCAAACCGCTCGAGCCCGAGCATGATAACTTGAACCGCCATGAGCTACGACTTCGATCGTCGAATCGACCGCCGGCGCACGGACAGCTCCAAGTGGCAGAAGTACGGTCCCGACGTCTTGCCGCTCTGGGTGGCGGACATGGACTTCCAGTCGCCCGAGCCCGTGATCCGCGCGCTGCGCGAGCGGGTGGAGCACGGGGTCTACGGCTACATCACCTTCGAGCAGCCCGAGTTCCACCAGCTCTTCGCCGACCGGCTGCTCAAGCGCTACGGCTGGCGCGTGTCGCCGGAAGCGGTGGTGATCATCCCCGGGGTGATCCCGGGCTTCAACGTGGCCGGACGCGTGCTCGCGGCGCCGGGCGACGGCCTCGTCCTCATGACGCCCGTGTACCCGCCCATCCTCCGCGCCGCCTCCAACATGAACCTCACCCGCGAGGAAGCGCCGCTGGCGCGCCGGGCGGACGGAAGCTACGAAGTCGACGTCGACGCGTTCACCGCGGCGATCGGCGAGCGCACGCGGTTCTTCCTGCTCTGCAACCCGCACAACCCGGTGGGCCGGGTCCTCCGGCGTGACGAGCTCCAGCGGCTCGCGGAGGTTTGCCTGCGCCGCGGCCTCTCGATCGTCGCCGACGAGATCCATTGCGAGCTCGCCTATCCGGGCCACCGTCACACGCCGATCGCGTCGCTCGATGGGGCGATCGCCGAGCGCACGATCACGCTCATGGCGCCGAGCAAGACCTTCAACCTGGCCGGGCTCAAGTTCTCGGTCGCGATCATCCCGAACGCCGACCTGCGCGCGAAGTTCATCGCGGCGCGCGCCGACCTCGTGTCGACGGTGAACGTCCTCGGCTTGACGGCGGCCTACGCGGCGTACCGCGATGGCCAGCCGGGGCTCGGCGAGCTGATGCGATATCTGGAAGCGAACCGCGACTTCGCCATGGACTACGTGCGGACCCGCCTGCCCGGCGTGCGAGTCGCGACGCCCGAGGCGACCTATCTGGCCTGGCTCGACTGCCGCAATGCCGGCGCGGCGGCCGCCGCCGATCCGTTCACGTTCTTCCTGGAGCGGGCCCGGGTCGCCCTGAACGACGGCGTGCTGTTCGGCCCGGGCGGCGCGGGGTTCGTCCGGCTGAACTTCGGCTGTCCGCGCTCGCTCCTGGTCGAGGCGCTCGACCGCATGCGGGCGGCTCTCACGGACGACCGGCCCGCGCGCGTCTGAGCTGGTCGAGGTGGTTGTCGTCGTGCCACGACCTCCCGGACCCTCATGGTAGCCGATGGCGATGCACCCGCGGGCGACATCGCGCGACGTCGGGCGCACATGCCCGATGGCACGCGCGCGATCCTCGACACCCGGTCGCTCCAGTCGGACCATCGCCGGCTCGCGGCGCTGCTGCGCCCCGGGCTCGCGGTGCTCGACGTCGGCTGCGGCACCGGCGCCATCACCCGCGGCATCGCCGAGGCCGTCGGCCACGAGGGCCACGCGGTGGGCGTCGACGTCAACGCGGCGATGATCGACGCGGCCCGCGCCGCGCACCGCCGCGTGCCCGGGTTGTCGTTTCACGTCGTCGACGTCTACGGGCTGCCGTTCCGCGGCGAGTTCGACATCGTGGCCGCGGCGCGCGTGCTGCAGTGGCTCGCCGATCCCGGGGCCGCGCTGCGCGAGATGACGAAGGCGCTGCGGCGCGGCGGGCGCATGGTCATCCTCGACTACAACCACGAGAAGGCTTCGTGGACGCCGGAGCCGCCGGCGAGCATGCGCCGCTTCGTCGCGGCATTTCTCCGGTGGCGCGCCGCCGCGGGCCTGGACAACGCGATCGCCGACCGTCTCGGCGAGCTGCTGTCGGGCGTCGGCCTGACCGCGATCGCGACGACCGACCAGAGTGAGGTCACGCGGCGCAGCGATCCCGACTTCGAGACCCGCGCCGGCATCTGGGCCACCATCGCCGCCACGCGGGGACATCAGATGGTCGCCGACGCCGCGATCAGCGAGGGCGAGCGGCGCGCGGCCGAGGTCGAGTACCGGGCCTGGCTGGGCCAGGCCGGCCAGTCGCACGTCCAGTACCTGCTCGCCGTCGAGGGCGTGCGGCCCTAACGCTCCGGGCGCCCTCAGCGCTTGAGCAGGTACGGTACGTCGGCGACGACGGTATTGCTCCGGAAGAGCAGCGCGCCCTTGACCAGCAGGGCCGTCTGGTTGTGCAGGACGTGCTGCCACCAGTGTCGCGGCAGAAATTCCGGTAGCACGATCGTGACCATCTGCTCGCCGCCGCGCGACTGGATCTGGTCGAGGTAATCGAGCAGCGGGCGCAGCAGCGACCGGTACGGCGAGGTCAGGACGACCAGGGGCACGCCGAGCCCCCACTTGCCCCACTTGTCCTCGAGCCGAGCGGTGTGGGCCGGGTCCGTCTCGACGTAGACGGCGCGCACCACCGCCGTCGGGGCGAGTGTCCGGGCGTACTGCACGGCGCGGACGACGCCGCGATGAACGTCGCCGATCAGCACCAGGACCGTGTGCTGGAACGCCGGCGGGCCCTCGAAGCCCTCGAGCGACAGCTCGCGGGCCACCTCGTCGTAGTGCCGGTGCATCACGACGAACGTGGTGACCAGGACCGGAATGACGACGACGACGATCCAGGCGCCCTCCACGAACTTCGTGACCGTGAGCGTCAGGAGCACCACGCCGGTCACGGCCGCCCCGATCCCGTTGACCCACACGCGCCACTGCCAGCCCCTCTCGCGCAGGCGCAGCCAGCGCCGCACCATGCCCGACTGCGAGAGCGTGAACGAGATGAAGACGCCGATCGCGTAGAGGGGCAGGAGCGCGTGCGTGTCGCCCTGGAAGGCGACGATCAGGAGGATCGAAAAGCGGCTGAGGATCAGGATGCCGTTCGAGAACACCAGCCGATCGCCCTGGTTCGCGAATTGCCGGGGCACGAAGCGGTCGCGCGCCAGGATCGACGAGAGGCGCGGGAAGTCGGCGTACGAGGTGTTGGCGGCCAGGACGAGGATGAGCAGCGTGGAGGCCTGGACCGCGTAGTACGGGGCGCCGTTTCCCCAGACCCGGCGTGCGATCTTCGACACCACCGTCTCGTCGCCGCCCGGGATGATCCCGAAGTCGTAGGCGAGGTACGTGATGCCCAGGAACATCACGATCGAGATGACGCCGAGCGCTGTCATGACCGCCTGGGCGTTGCGTCCCTCGGGCGGCTTGAGCGCCTGGACACCGTTGGACACGGCCTCGACGCCCGTCAGCGCGGTGCAGCCGGCGGCGTAGCTTCTCAAGAGAAGGAACAGGCCGAGACCTTCGAGGCCCGGTGGATGGGGCGCGTACGGCGCCTCGGGCAGCCAGTCGAAGATCGCGCCGACGAGGCCGTACGCCACCGTGGCCATGATGCACGTCACGAAGAAGTAGGTTGGCGCCGCGAAGAGCCGGCCGGATTCCCGGACACCGCGAAGGTTGCCGAGGGCGATCCCGGCCACCGCCAGGACGCTGAGCACGATGCGATAGGGGTGAAGCGCGGGCGCCGCCGAGGTCAGCGCCGCGATGCCGGCGACGACGGAGACCGACACCGTGAGCACGTAGTCGACCAGCAGGGCCGCCGCGGCGATGAGCGCCGGATACCGGCCGAGGTTGTCCTTCGCGACGAGGTAGGCGCCGCCTCCCTGCGGATAGGCCGCGACGGTCTGGCGATACGAGACCACCACGACGGCGAGCAGGGCGCCGATTCCGATCGCGACGGGCAACGAGTAGCTGAGTGCGGCGGCGCCCCCGAGCATGAGCACCAGCAGGATCTCTTCCGTCGCGTACGCCACCGAGGACAGGGGGTCGGAGGCGAACACCGCGAGGGCCACAGTCTTGCTGAGGCGCTCGTGGCGGGCCTGGGCGAGCGGTATCGGCGCGCCGACGACGAGGCGCTTGACGAGGGTGAGTCGCATATCGGCGAGTCCGACTCTAACCCTCTCCGTGACGGCCGGGACCGTCTCACCGCGATTTTTACGGGTTCTTGACGTCGACGCGGCCGATCTTGACGCGCGCTTGAGACGGCGTGTGGCAGGTTAGAACCGGTGCTTCGATGTGCAGCGAACGCGACCGCTCCGGAAGGGCCCGAACGGTTCCACGACCGAGGTGGGGCGGCCTCTACGCGCTGGCCGGCCTCATGCTCGCCGCGCTGGCGACGGCGGAACTCGTCGTCACCCCGGGCGCCGAGCTGACGGCGCTCCAGTGTGGGCTCGCCCTCGCGGGCTTCGGCGCGATGGTCGGATGGACGCGACGTAACCGCACGGCGCTCGATCACCTGGACTGGTGCGACTGCGCCGGCGCGCGGGTGACCGTGCGGGTGATTCCGTCTCACCGCCGCGAGCGGGCGCGTGCCGCGGTCGCGGACATGCCGGCGCCGGTCGAGGCGCAGCTGGAAGAAGTCGCCCGCTAGCGGCGCTTTGGCGACGCCGGGCTCAGGTGAGCCAGCGCAAGAGCGCGGTGGCCAGCGACAGGAAGATCGTCACGCCCAGGACGTCCTGAAACGCCGTCTCGAACGGCCCCGCGGTGATCGCCGGATCGAATCCGAGGCTCTTGGACAGCATGGGGATCATCGTCCCGGCGAAGCCCGAAAGGTTCACCGAGATGAACATCGAGAGCGCCACCACGCACGCGAACGCCGCCGAGTGCCACAGCCAGCCGACGAGCCCGACGGTGAGCGCGCAGATCCCGCCCAGGATGCTGGAGGTCTCGACCTGCCGCCGCAGCGGCTCCCACCACTCGCCGACCCTCACCTGCCCGGTCGCGAGACCGCGCACCACCATCGTCACGGACTGCAGCCCGGTATTCCCGGAGATCGCCTGGATCACCGGCATGAACGAGGCGAGCAGGATCACCTTGCTCAGCGTCTGATCGAAGTAGTGGATGACCAGGCCCGCCAGGAGCTCGATCACGAGCGTCGCCAGCACCCACGGCAAGCGCAGCAGCGCGACCTGACGCGGTGACCGCCGCTCGAGCTCGGCCGCGTCCGAGCCGGCCATGCGGAAGATGTCCTCCGACGCCTCCTCGTGAACGATGTCGACGACGTCGTCGACGGTGATCGTGCCGACGAGGCGATTGCGCTTGTCCACGACCGGGAGCGCCACCAGGTCGTACTTGGCCACGATCCGCGCGACCTCCTCCTGGTCCATTTCGGGGGTCACGCTGATGACGTTCTCGTCGCGGATCGCGAACGCCAGGGTGGTCGGATCGGCGGTGAGCAGGCGACGGAGCGGAACCACGCCCACGAGGTGGTGGTGGTCGTCCACGACGTACAGCTCGAAGGCGCGCTCCGCGGAGACCGAATCGCGGATGTGCTTGATCGCCTGCTCGATGGTGGCGTCCGGCCGCACCGCCAGGAAGTCCGGCGACATGAGGCGACCCGCCGAGTGCTCGGGGTACTCGAGGATCTCCTGGACCTCTTCGGACTTGTCCTCCTGCATGAGGCCGAGGATCTTTTCCGCCTGCTCGGCGGGCAGCTCCTCGACGACGTCGGCGGCGTGCTCGGCGGGCATCTCATCGAGGATGCGCGAGACCTCGACCTCGTCGAGCATCCGCACCAGCTCGAGCAGCGCGTGGTCGTCGAGCTCGGGGATGAGCTCGCCCGCACGCTCCCGCGACAGCGCGCGGAGGATCGCGACCTGATCGGCGAGCGGGAGCTGGCGCAGCACGGCGGCGAGGTCGGCCGGGTGCGCCGACTCGAACATCGCCTGCTCGTGGGCGGCGGCCTTCCCCCGGGCGACGTTCCGCGTCGCTTCCAGCAGCCGGTCCTGGTCTTGATCGCTCATGACCATAGGGTACGCCGAGCCCCCAGCCGCGCCGCGATCAATAGGCTCGAGCCCGAGCGCGTGCCGGCGTTCCCCGCCGGCAAGTCACCGCCGGCCGCTCGGCCTCATAGCACCGCCTCGCCACACTCGCCGGTACCAACCTTGGTCGCGCCGTCGAGCGTCGAGACGAAGATCACGCCGGCGCCCCGCTGTCCCGTCCGCGCCGCGCGTGTGATGATGCGGACCATCTGGTCGCAGAGACGGTCGGGCACCGCCACTTCGAGCTTGAGCCCCGGCACGAGCCGCGTGTACTCGAGGCCCCGGTAGATGTCGTTTCGCGCCGACCGCGGCCCCGCACCGAGCACCTCGCTCACCGTCATCGCGGTCACGCCTGACTCCGTAAGTGCGCTCTTGACCTCGTCGAGCTTGAACGGTCGAATGACGGCCTCGATCATCTTCATGCCGATCATCGCCCCCGAGCGTCGAGAGCCAGATTCAGCGCGAGCACGCTCACGCGGGGCTCGCCGAGCAGGCCGAGCTGGCGGCCCTCGGTGTGCTTCGCCACCAGATCTCGCACGACGGCCTCGTCGAGCTTGCGGGCCCGGGCCACGCGACCCACCTGATAGAGAGCCGCCGCCGGGCTGATGTGGGGGTCGAGCCCGCTGCCCGAGGCGGTGACGAGATCGACCGGCACGGGCGTGGTGTTGCCTGGATCGGCGGCTCGCAGAGCTTCGACCCGGCCCTGCACGGCCTTGATCAGATCGGCGTTGGTCGGGCTCAGGTTCGAGGCCCCAGACGCGCCGGCGTTGTAGCCGAACGGGCTGGTCGCGGAGGGACGGCCCCAGAAGTACCTGGGGTCGTCGAACGGCTGCCCGATCAGCGTCGAGCCCACGGGCTTGCCGTCCTTGACGATCAGGCTCCCGTTGGCCTGGTGCGGGAAGACGAGCTGCGCGATGACCGTCACGATGGCCGGATAGGCCAGGCCGGTGACCACGGTGAACAGGGCGAGCGAGACGATCGCGGCGCGGACGTGCGTCAGCATGGCGTCGGCTCCTCTACACGAGATGAAGGGCCACGAGAATCATGTCGACCAGCTTGATGCCCGGGAACGGGAGAATGATGCCCCCGACGCCGTAGATCCAGACGTGACGGCGCAGGACGGCGGCGGCGCCGATCGCCCGGTAGCGGACGCCCTTCAGGGCCAGCGGGATCAACGCGATGATGATCAGCGCGTTGAAGATGACCGCCGACAGGATCGCGCTCTGGGGCGTCGCCAGCCGCATGATGTTGAGCGTGTCGAGTACCGGATATGTCGTGGCGAACGCCGCCGGGATGATCGCGAAGTACTTGGCGACGTCGTTGGCGATGCTGAACGTCGTCAGGGCGCCCCGGGTCATCAGCATCTGCTTGCCGGTCTCGACGACCTCGAGGAGCTTCGTCGGGTTCGAGTCGAGGTCGATCATGTTGCCGGCTTCCTTGGCCGCCTGGGTGCCGGTGTTCATGGCGAGGGCCACGTCGGCCTGAGCGAGCGCGGGGGCGTCGTTGGTGCCGTCGCCCGTCATCGCCACCAGTCGCCCCTGGGTCTGCGTGTCGCGGATGAGCTTGAGCTTGGCCTCGGGCGTGGCCTCGGCCAGGAACTCGTCGACGCCGGCTTCCGCCGCGATCGCCGCCGCCGTGAGCGGGTTGTCGCCGGTGATCATCACGGTCTTGATGCCCATGCGGCGCAGCTCCCTGAACCGCTCCTTGATGCCGCCCTTCACGATGTCCTTGAGCTGGATGACGCCCAGCACGCTGCCACCGTCGGCGACCACGAGCGGCGTCGCGCCCTCCTTCGCGACCCTATCGACCGCGCCGCGGATGCCGGCGGAA
>Ga0137409_10006818_pt1 | contig 11799 bp, 14 predicted proteins | sample CZODoug1_16funga_FD_122059 | JGI IMG/M metagenome (GOLD analysis project Ga0137409, IMG submission 122059) | Vadose zone soil fungal communities from Angelo Coast Range Reserve, California, USA - CZODoug1_16fungal (Hybrid Assembly) | ecosystem: Environmental > Terrestrial > Soil > Vadose zone... | reverse complement strand
CAGCAGCCTCATCCACTGCATAGGCCGGCAAAAGGACACGGCGTGGGCGTGATTACATTTCGCGTGCTTCTTACGTTCCAGCGGCAGCACAAAGAAGCATCCGCGCTTCACGACCCGGGCAATCTCCGTCATGGCCTTATTGATGTCACGCGTGTGCTCCAGCGTGTGCGAGCAGAAGGCCCAGTCAACTGACTTGTCGCCTAGCTCAGGCATGTCCTCAATGAACCGCTCGAGCGTGGACAACCCAAATGTCTTTTGCGCGAACTCGATCTTCAGCGGATCGCAGTCAACCACGAGAGGCTTAATCTTATGCGCGGCGTAGAACTGATAAGCCACATATCCGTCATTGCCACCAAAGTCCGCGACCGTATCGTCGTGACACAGGCGCGTGCCCAGCTGGTTACCGTAGTAGACGAACTTGACCGCTGCAGCCTCGCCCCACTTGCTGAGATGCGACCAGGAGCACTCTTTCTGTTGGTCGGCGATGTACTCAGCGTCCGTTGCCCATTGGCGTATGACGCTCGGCGGCTTCGGTAGCGAACTCGTACCGTGTTCCGCGGGGGAGGAGGTAGAGCGGATTGATGCCTGAGTCGTCTGCATTCTCGGTCAGTCCTGTCCCGGCCCACGGCTGGATATGGCCGTGTAGGCGATTAAAGGTGTCGTTGCGGAGGCGCTTGTTGTAGACGTAGGCGAGCTGGCCAACCGGCATGATGCCAATGTTGCGGATGTGATCGGCCACGGCGAAGTCGCTGTCGCTTAGTCCGCGATAGACCTCGTCGCAGATCTCCCAGTTCGGGGCCTTGAAGATAGGGGCGAACCCGTGGTAAATCTTACGCGCCTCGATCATCTTGTCGGCCGTCTCTTCGCTGGTCCAGCCTAGGCATTCGTGGCGTGCATGACGCCAGCCATGGACGCCGAGTTGAATCCAATCCTTCGCCTGTTCGTAGGACTTGAGCAGCGTGTCAGAGCAGCGGGTGGGGATGGCGAAGAGCGTTACCTTGAAGCCTGGGTCGCGTTCCTTTATCTTTAATAGAGCATCTAACGGATTGTTCGAGTCGGCTAGATCGTCTAAATCGAGTACGGTTGTCTTCATAGCCTCACAAGCCGAACGGAATCGACTGAAGCATCGCATGCTCGTGCGCCCATGCCGTGTTCTCTTCCTGCTTCCGCGTACTCTCGCCATGCGTGGCGTGTACGTTCGTCGCACGGAGCAGGTGAACGTTTAGGCCGCCGCAGAAGTGAGAGAATTGCCTCGCCTCGCCCATGCCCATCGGGAGCCGTTCATCCCAGCGGAAGTAGCGCATGATGCCCATGGGCGTCATCCTGAAGATCCCGCCAAGTATCTCCACGTGCTCGACCAGCGTGCCACCGATCCATAACTTCTCGACCGTGGGCGGCGGGTTGTCAAGCCCGTCAATCGCCATGCTCAGGCACAGTCGTCCATACTTCATCGTCGCTGCCTTATCGAACAGCCGGAGCAGCTTCGAGAGCCACTTCTTGCCAGCAATCCAGCAGTCGTCGTCTACGCGAATATGGTAGTCGTAGTTGCGCGTCATGCACTGGTCCAGCATTTCATTGTGCGCGATGTGCTGACCAACATTGAACGGGTGCTCGTGCATCCATGCATGACCCTGCTTCACATCATCCGCCATGGGACCGTTCGCCCACAGCATCGTCTCGACCGGCTCTGTCCTGAGCGCCTTGAGCGTCTTACGCAGATATGATTCGCGCCCAGCCCGCGTTACGATACAGCAGACAACTCGTGGTTTCGATCTTTTCTCAGGGCCATGTAGGCTGCGTAATTCATGCAAACGGGCACCTCCAATACCGGCCGCTTAATCTGCATACTGTCCGCGTGAACCATGTAGTCCACGGTCACCTTGTCGACCTGCTTAGCGGTGTTTCCGACGATGCCCCAGCGCCAGACGAAGTTCCAGTCGCCAAAACGTCTTAGCGTCTCATCCCAGCCATAGCCTGTTTCGCGAACGAGTCGCCAGAAGGCGCCCTTGCTGTGCAGGATGGAGCTGGTGTCCACGTAGTTACCATTGCTCAGCGCTTGTGGATTCCATGGCACGGCAGGGGAGTCGCCGCTGTGATAGGCGTTCTCGCCATACTTCTTCTTGATGTCGCGCTCCAGCTCCGGGCTCTCGATGTGATAGCACAGCCGCGTGTAGACCATGTCCGTGCTGAAGTCACTCTCAATAGCGCTCAGCGCCTCGGCCAAATGTTCCGGTCGCCAGGTATTGTCGTCATCTAGGTAGGCAATGTAGTCGCCGCGGGCCATCTCAATACCCTTGTTCTTGGGCATGCACTGATAGCCGCTATTCTCGTCCAGCCTGAAACCGTATAGGTCGATTCCGCGCTCGGTGAACTTGGCATCCCACCTCTCGAGCACCGCATGCACGGCTTCATTATCCGGCGTGCAGTCGTCGACAACGATGACCTCGAAGTCGCCCATCGTTTGGGCGTGGACACTTTCGAGCGCGGTATCTAACTTCGCTGGCCTGTTGTAGGTGCTGATGACGACGCTGACCAGCGGGTACTCATTGTGCTTCACGCTCATCCTCCGACCAGTATCTGCGGCGTAAAGTTACGGCCATACTTAGCGCGGAACTCAGCCTTCGCCGTGGGGCCATTCTGCTCACCCGGATTGTGCTGATGGAAGCAGTGGAGCAGGGTTCCGTCTTTCACACGTCGCACATTACTCGACAGCTTGCCGCCTCCTGCCTTCGCCACGCGAATAGACAGGTCCTGGTTATTCAGGCCCCAACTCGTGAAGTGATAGGCATCGTAGCCGCCCAGTTCGTTGAAGAAGTCGCGACGCATGACACCGAAGTGTTGCTCGCTGAAGCACATGCTGTCGTAGCCGTCGTCTTTCACGTTGATGGATGGGAGCCAACCCTTCGCGGGTAGGCCAAGCACGAGGCGATCGTATCGCTTGCCGAGCTTCTCGTAGTGAGCAAGCAATGTTTCCATGTGGTCGGACTTGGTCATGTCGAAGACCAGCGCATCCGGCTTCGCCTCCATTGCCAGGCTGAACACATTGACCAGCATGCGCGGATTCTCACACTTGACGAAGTGGGCCAGGACGCTCTCGATCGCATCTGGCATGTGCAAGATGTCGCTATCGCTGAAGGCTAGATAATCGCCCGTGGCCAGTGCAGCCCCGTGATTCTTGGCATCGCTGCTGCCGCGGTAGGTCGCCTTGCGCTCAATCCGCGCCAGCGTGACACCCTTCGGTACCTTGAGCGGTGTCTCCGATCCGTCGTCCACGACGATTATCTCGCGTGCCTTGACCGTCTGGGCCAGAAGCGTGGCCAGTGTCCGGTCTAGGACGACCTGATTGCGAAACGCCGGGATAACAACGCTAACACTAGAGGGATCGATAGGCACTCAGGACTCCTGGGTCACTGCCCGGTTTGCTATACTCTTTATGGGCGAGCGCTTCATCAGTTTGCGAGTCGCCCAGCCACGTCCGCATCTCTTTGGATGGCCGCACGACGCCGCGACTCACCAAGTCGTACAGAATATTGCGCCAGCCGCGAATCATCCATGTTCCATGTGCGCCACTTCTGCACTCGCCGCCAGGCGTACACGCGCAATGCTGCTGTGGGAAACGCATCCGACTGTACTCTGGCAGCTGCCCACCGCCCAGCGCGAACACGTAGTCACCAGTAATCGCATTGTGTATACCAGCGGTTCCATCGCCGCCCCCGGAGCGGCGTATGGTCAAGAAGTTCCCATTGCGTGAGATCACCTGCTCAAGCTCTCCAGACGATGTGCTTCCGTGTCTGCCGGGGCGCAATGCCATGCTCAGATACCGGGATTCGTGGTGCCCGCGATACCGTCAGTCTCCTCGGCCGGGGTCAGGCTAGGCCCAACTCCGGTCGCACCGAGACTGTGCGGACCCTGCTTGTCCAGGTCGAAAGCGTTTGAAGCGTTACCAAGAACCTCGCGCGGGGGCATAATCTCCCAATTCACGCCAAGGTCCTGGCCAACCGTAGTGTCCTGCGAATTATCCGCCATGATTCACCGTCCCATGTTACCGTTGCCATAGCCGCCAGCATTGGAACGTAGCGGTCCATGGTCGTCTGCCTTGTTATACTCGTCAACGCTGAACTGGTCGAGCGAGTTGACTCCGCTGATGTCGGCCATGGCCCCGGAGTCGAGACCGCTGGCCTCAGCAAGATTCTGAGCGTTCTTGCCATCGTCCGTGTCACCCTCAAAGAGCTGGGCACCGCTGCCCGGAAACTCCATCGGGTTGTCGTAGTTGATGTAGCAATCGTCCAAATCCCGTGCGATGCCGAAGCTATCAAACGGCCCCTGCTCGCCCGTGATAATGTGACGCGCCAGATCCTGATTCGGGTTGCGCCCGTGACGCGGGCCCGCTTGCGACATTACAGTGTTCTCCCGCCGCTCGTGATGCGGACCATGCGGGCCGCCTCGAGCTGAACCGGCGTGAAATAGACCTTGACGCCGACGCTGCCCTTCTGGTTGAGCGGGTCCGCCGAACCGGCCGAACCGACCTGCTTGACGAAGACGCTGGCCGCGGCACCATCCAGCTCGACAACGCCGTAGGCACCCGGGCCAATCACGTAGGTCATGAAACCGGAGGCGACGGCCGAAAGACCTGCACCCGCCGCATTGTTCGCACCGAACATCTGCTTGCCGTCGCTCGACTCCACGACTCGAACGCCGGCCACCTTGCCAACCTCACCGCGGTAGATCAGGTCCACGGTCTGGTTGGAAGCATACTTGTTGATGTCGATCCAGCCTGCACCGCTGACACTCTGGTCATTGCGGATATCGAACGCAACCCTAGGGTGTGCAACCGCTGCATAACACCCATCAGGCCACGTCCGCGCATCCGACTGCCGGAGCTTCGCCGTCGCGCGCATCAGATCCTTCACGCGGATCAGCGAGTTCGTTTGGATGTTCAGAGAGTTCGCGATCGCAGTATTACCTGCCGGCAGCTGCTGGCCAAAGTTACTCAGGGTCGCCCTGATCTTCTGGTCGATCGCGAGGGCCATACCCTTGGACAGCTCGAACACGGCGCCACGAACCACATCGCTGACCGCGGTCATGACGATGAAGTCGGAAACGCCGATGGCCGCGCCAAACCCTGACACGGTCCCGGTGACGGTTGCCGCCGAAATGGCCGACAGCCCCGGTGCCGTTCCATCCGTCAAGGTCAGCGGCAGATACATCCCGCCGCCCGTACGCGCCTTGTAATACCTGGTGAAGCTGATCTGGCGGCCGAAGTTGCGCGGCAGCCTTTTCTTGGTTCCGAACTGATCGTGTTAGCCTGCTATTCCTAGCAGCACGGAGCACAGCATCACCCCACGCCTATGCGGCAGTGGGGGTCTCACGCTTGCTCTCTACGCCTCGACTGGTTGGCACTAGATTGCACCGCTTCAAGCGCTTCATATCGGCGACCAGCCCGCGCTCTTCCGGTGAATACCCAGTGTTCTTGTGGCGATGCAGTCTTCGGCTTTCACAAAACCGAATAACGGCCTCGGCCTGCTCGCGCTTCGACGTAAGATAAGGAAGTGTCGCCTGGCAAAGCAGCTCGACGCCCCTCTGATTAGTCACGTCAATGCGATAGCAAAAGTGTACCCCGCTGTCATCGTGTAGGCTGATCGGATATTTCCGACCGGCAACAGAAAGCACAATGCGCTGCACCTTGTCGAGTAGGTCACTATCAGTGTTGCCCACTCGCCAATGCAGAGCCACGTGCTCCTGTGTGCCGTTTACCCACTGCGCTGCGAGACATCCTTCGCCGTCAAAGATCCCGGCAAGCCATGCCACATCCAAATCGTTAGCACGGGGTTGCCCGTTCTGGGGTTCCCCGTATTCAGTGAGATTATTCGACATGGGTTGCCCCATGAAGTTCCCTCAAAGTGAGAAGTAAAGATCGGGCAGGCTGTCCGCTATTCCTAGTGGCCTGGACTGTAGCATCACCCGTTTCCGGGGCGACTCGTTCAGTCTCTAGCCCTCCGCAATCGCGGTTGGGACGGGATTGCCGGTTCTCGGTTCCCCCGTAATTAGAGTCGTTGTTCAACACGAATTACTCCGTGAGGCTACCGAGTTGATAGAGATTGTCCAGCAGCAGCCGGTCGTAATAGACAGGCAGCAGTGCCGGAATGTTTCCAAGCGTAGTCTGGGTCATCTAACTTCCTGGTTATCTCCTACGCAGGTAGCTGGTCTCCGCGTTGTCGTCAAATCCAGCGCCCAAGCTTGCGAGAAGCGCCTCGGCCTCTTTCGAGCCACCAGGCTTGGCAAGCGCCTCTTTGAGCTGGGTAATCTTCTGGGATTGGGCCATCTTCGCGGGATCCTGGGCCAGCAATTCGGCCCTGCTACCCCTGTTGGAGGACTCAATGAAATTGGCCTCGCGAACCTTCGCTCTCATCTGGTCTGCGTTCGCCAAGTTGGGGGTTGGAGGAGGCGGTGGCGGTGGTGTCGGACTTGCCTGGCGGGATGCCATGATATCGAGCATGGCCCGCTCCCGCTGCTGATCCTGGAGATTCTCCAGCCACGGATGGCTGTAAAGAAGCTCGGCCTCGTCAATGTCAGACACGGCGCTCGTCCGCTCTTTCTCTTTCTGCGCCTCTTGTGCCTGCTTGCGAATGGCCTGAAGCTCGTTTCCGAAGGCCGCCGACTGGCTCATCATCAGGGCTACCACTTCTTGAGCGGTCAGGGGCTCGTTCGGGTCTCGTCCGGGAATCAGCTGGCGAACATCAGGAATCACCTGCTGGTTGTAGGGTGAATACGGCTGCGTCATCTTGCTCTCAAGCTCCCGTAGCCGCTGTTCATGATTGCTCGCCTTGTCCTTCCATCGTCCGCTGACGTTTTTCCACTTGCGACTTTCCGCCAGGGCCCCTTCATAGTCGCGCTGAAGCTCAGCCAGGCGTTCCCCGGCATCTTTGACCTCTGCTTCAGCCGGCGTCTCTTGGGGCTGTGGCTCGTCCTTTGCCATGTCTGCAAACTCACGGTCGCGCGCAATCTTCTCGGCGACCATGGGACTCATCTCATCATCGGGTGCCTGATTACGCATCATGTCGCCAATCTTTCCGATATCCGCTCGGCCCTGAAGAAGATCTTCGGGCTTGTTGATTCCCGCGTCGGAGAGCTGTTGGCGAACCTTGCGGTCAGTCTCCACGTCGAACGTGAAGTTGGTAATGCGGGGGTCTAGATCGCTTGCCTTTGCCATGCGTTGTCATCCGCGGCCTTAGCCGCTCCTCGGGTGAGCCCGAGACGTGCTTCATTAACCGCTAGCATCGTCCGGGCGAGTGTGCCTTGCTGAATATCGAAGAATGGCATCTGGAGAAGCTTGCGGCAGATAGCGATGCTCGCGCGATTCACGTGTAGCCGCTCGTCCCCAGTTAGCATGTCCTCGGTCTCACTCTGAATCGTACCGCTCAGCATTTTCGATACGATCGCCCAGTATGGGTGGTTCACGAATGATTCGGCTAGGTCAGCCCTTACTATTGCTTCCTCGTAGCTTAAGGCCGTTAGGTGCTGCACCTTGGATTGCTGCAGTAGATAGTCCCTTACTGAGCCCTTGGCCAGCTGCTCCAATGATGGAGCTGGTGAGCTGTTGAAACATCGCTGCCTGAGCTTCAGCAGCCACCTCTTCAGGCGACTTGACATAGCGTCTTCCATCCTTGTTCATGTAGACTTCGACGGCGTCGCGGAGGAGTTCCTCGGTGCGCCACCACTGCGCGAATGCTGGATTGGCGGCGGCTTGCATAAAGAGCGCAATGGCCTGTTGCTTGCCGCCCTGGTCCACATCGAACACATCCGAGTCAATGTTGATGTCGATGTCGTCCTGCAGCATGTCGATGCCGATGGGAACTTTGTAGTCTGTCCCGACGATCCTGATTAGGCGGTCAGGAGGCATATTGCGCTGATACATGCCGAACATGCGTTTCAGCAGCTCGCGCTTGAATGTGATGTTTTGCCACATTACCGCTAGACGGAAGCGTTCGCTGCCGAGCTGCACACGTGCGCCTACGCTCGTCGCTGTCTCGCGGTCGGCCGGGGTCTGGCCCTGGTTAATCGCGGTGGCGCCTGTGACCCGCTCGATCTGCGTACGCTTCTGGTCGCTTTCACGATACGACTCAGGTAGCACTGGGCGGCGCTCGAGCGTGGCAAAGGCGGTTCTCACGTCCGCTGCACTGTCCACGAAGATGACACCGCCGGGCGAGAAGTTCAGGCTGTTCGTCTGGACGGCGTTGCGATTGGCGATGTATTGCTGCCACACGCCCATCACCACCTCGTCCATGCGATAGTTCTCGATGCGGTTCATCTGATCGTTCAGAGGACGAGCATAACGGACCACTGAGTCGCCATAGACGAATCCAGGAATGGGTATCTGCTTGCCACCAAAGTACTCGGGCTTCAGATCCGGTGTCGGGTTCGCCGAATCGCGGATGATATAGTGGTTGTTCGCGATGACCGTGCGACGCCAGTAGATGCCGTCATCAGGATCGTAGGGCACGAGTCCCGTACAGACCTCGAGGCGAATGGGCGTCCCCTCATGCCCCTCATCACGCACATCGCGGCTGAAGCCCTCAATGGCGTCCAGCTCGGTCTGCCGATCTGCCCACGTCGCCTGCCCGACCGGGCTATTCTGCTGCTTGGTATAGTCAATCGGCGCCATGTACAGCTTGTCGAGGTTCTTATAGATGCCCAGATTCGCATTAATCCGCTGGAGCTTCTCGAGCGTGGTGTCGATCACTTCGATGAACCATTCGCCCTGGCCAGTGGGGTCAGGCCACATGCGGAAATTGCTCACCCACGACAGCTTCGGGTCGTCGTAATCGACCGTGGGCATTACCTTGCTGGACATTCCGACCATCTGGCCGGTATAAGGATCCGTAATGGGCACGTCGACCATCTTGTTGGTGAACGATCGCTCCCAGTTACATTTCCACCACGTGTGGCCCATGATAGTCCCGTACTTGCTGCCCTCATACGCTGTCTCGAACAGGTTCATGCGGCGCGTGCCGTACATCAGCAGCGACTTGACCATGCGTTCGTAATCGGTGCAGAGCATCCCAGGATGGCCCGGCCCCATGGCATGCGGACACGCTACATCGAACCACTCGGGCGAATTGAACATCCCCAGTATCATGCGCGGAAGGATCGTCTCGACGCTATTGAATATCTCGGGGATGAACGTGTTCGATCTCCACCAGTCCTGCGGATCCATCACGTCTTCGATATAGGCGCGATAGCTCTTCCAGTTCGCGATCCACTGCGTCTCATAGGGGAGACGGAGGCGTTGCGAAATGTCACGGCGACGATGCCAGATACTGATGATTTCGTCGTCAGTGAGCGATGGGTGATCTGTGTACACTATGGATGCACGCTAACGCCTGACGGGCGAGGGCCAATACACTTCCATGCCTCTGGCGATATAGGAACACCTCGCGTGATCTGGACAAGGCGCTCCGCTTCCTCCTGCGGGTCAATCGGCCTCTTCATCACGCGGGTTTTCTTATTACTCAGTCCGCACTTGCATTTCCAGTCCACACGCGTTGGAAAGTAGCGGATCTCTTCGGCAGGGCCGACGCAGGCCGTCCTCCAGTGAGAAATGCGCACCTCAATTCGTCGCCCACAGCCTGCACAGATGTTCTTGTTGTCGATGACCATTAGTCGCTGATCATGTAGAAGACGGTGGCGTTCCAGCCGACAGCCGCGCCGGGCTGGGCAAATACAAATGTCGTATTCGTATTCGGCGCTGAGCTCCGTAGCGGGACCGCGAATGATAGGTTGATGTCGATCTGCGTGGCACCAGCAGTCATGGCATTGCCGAGGGTCCACTGCGGACCACCCGGCACATTCGTGGTCGTGACGTTAACCGAGCCCGTGCCGGCCAGGGTTATCGTGCATGTGCGCTGGGCCTGAATCGCCAGAATGTAATGGTACTTGTTGGGCACGCCAGTCAGCGTGATGGTCCCCGCTGTGTTCGCGCCCGGCGTGATCGTCGTGCTCTGGTCGGCAACCCTAATCAATCCCATACTGTCTCCTAGTCGCCCACCGTGTACCAGACCGTGGCGTTCCAAGTTACGTTGGTGCCAGGCGCCGGGAAAACGAATGTCGTGGCCGTGCCAGCGCTCTGGCTTCTCAGGCAATTCGCGAAGACGATCTCAATGTCCTTTTCGATCTGGCCCACCGCCATGGCGTTGCCGAGCTGCCATTGCGGACTGCCGCTCAGGTTGGTCGTGGTGATCGTCAGGGCTCCGGTCCCGATGACAAGCGCAGTCGCGCATGTTCGCTGAGCCGTGATGGCGTAGATATAGTGATACTTGCCTGTAACGGCTGGTAACGATAGTGTTCCACCCGTGCTCACGGCCGGCGTCAGCGTCACGGAGCTGTCGATTAGCCTATAATCTACCTGGTCGGGCACTAGAATTCTCCGATGGTGGTACGTGTGAGCGCTGGTCCGAGCTGGCCGAAGCGCCCGAGTGGATCCTTGTCGGGCTTGACGGCTTCTGTCCTTCCCGTGTTAAACGCTCCGCGACGCCACGGCTCCTCAAAGCCCATCGGGCGATAGGCAATGGGCTGATTCTTGCCCGGGATGTCAGGCGGCGGGGCCAGAACCTTCACTTGCTCCTCGAAAAACATCGCGATGGCATCGGCGATGTCGTCATTTGTCCAGCGTCCGAGGTTGCAGAACTCATTGACGGTGTCTTCGAAGTTCTCACAGGCTTTGCGGAAGAAGACGCGGCCCTGCTCGAAATAGCCCTGGGCCGCCAGTATGCGCTCAATCTTCTTGCCGCCCTTGCCGCCACGTTTCACGGTGATGAGCTGTAGGGGAAGGCCCGCCTGGCGCGCCACGTCCTTCATATACGTGTGAAAAGTCACTTCGCCGACCTTTTCGGTGATGACTCGGCTAATTCCGTAGGCTTTCATCGCCGTGACGATCGCCTCGGCACCTTGCTTCATGGTCCACGTTTTCGAGCGCAGAATGTCCAGGATAAAGAGACGGCCATGCCCATCAAATCCGCCGACCACGATAACGGTGAAGTCGTAGCCGCTCGGATGCTCGTCATCTTTCCAAGCGGTATCTAGCGCAATCCACTTATTGAGCGGGTAAAAGGGCTCTTTGCTGCCTGGAACCATCTCGTCATCGATCCGAACGAACCAGGCCGGCTGGAACTTACGGTCCGTTGGGCTGAACGGAATGTTCATGTACTCGTGCCAGAAGTAGCCCTGGCCGCGCTTCGGGTCGACTTCGCATTCGCGCAGCTTTTGCTCATATGCGGCACGGTCCATCCGTTCTGGGCACAGCGGAAGCCCTGTTTTGAAGTCCGGAGCCTTGTGGGGCTCGGCAAAACGGGCACATTCGTCAAGTTCGCACAGCTTGGTCGCGTGCTCGAGACCATGGCGGACATGAACCTTATAGGCTCCAGTGTCCATCACCGCCTGATACAAGTCGTTGAAGTGCTTGCGTGTGCCGGGCATGATCACATAGCCATCGCGGTCGACGAGCGGGATGACTTTCTTCACCGCCAGCTCGAACGGCTTCACCTGCGTGAGCTGCGAGCCAATGTGCATCTGCACCCCGCGCAGCCGGAGGTTCTTCAGCTTGCTCGCGCGGGCATAGACACCCTCGACCTGCTCGAAGGCGATGCCGAACTTGTTCGCGTAGGTGCCGGTGGTGATCTTCGCATGCGTGCCGGCATCGATGTTCGGGTTCACGCGCACGGCGATGGGCGCGATCTTCCTGAGCCGCGCGGCGACATTGTTGATTCGGAGCAACTCAGCCTCGCTCTCGACGTTGAAGGAGTA
>Ga0137409_10006817_pt1 | contig 11799 bp, 9 predicted proteins | sample CZODoug1_16funga_FD_122059 | JGI IMG/M metagenome (GOLD analysis project Ga0137409, IMG submission 122059) | Vadose zone soil fungal communities from Angelo Coast Range Reserve, California, USA - CZODoug1_16fungal (Hybrid Assembly) | ecosystem: Environmental > Terrestrial > Soil > Vadose zone... | reverse complement strand
GTACTTCGTGACCTGATGGACCTCCAGGTCGAGCACAGCTTCGCGTTCGAGTACGACACGTTCATCAGCGAGTCGTTTCTTGAGCTCCGCGTGCAACCCAAGACGACGCCCCTGCAGGCGGTCGCGTCCTTCGAGCTGGCCGTCGGTCCCCCGACCAGCGTCCACCGCTACCGTGACTGGAACGACAACCTCACCCATCACTTCACGATCACGAAGTTTCACGACCGGATCGAGGTATCGGCCCGCTCCCTGGTGCAGACCCACCGGGCCGGCGTGGCGATCCCTTCGCTCACCGAGCGCCCGCCGACCGAGGGCCTGCCCTACGGACTGCGCGACTTCCTCGAGTTCGGCGGCCCGGTGAAGCTCACATCGGGGCTCCGCGCCGCGCACCGCGCGATCGGCCTCGCCTCGACGGGGCCGCTCGGCGCGCAGGTGCTCGCCCTCGGCGCGTACATCGCCGAGCGGTTCGAGTACCGGAAGAACGTCACCACGTACGACTCGACGACCGAGGACTTCCTCAAGATCGGTGCCGGCGTGTGTCAGGACTTCGCCCATCTGATGCTTGGCCTACTCCGCTTGCGCCAGATTCCCTGCCGCTACGTGAGCGGCTATCTGCACGTCGAGCGCAAGAAACGGGAGCCCTCGCAGAGCCACGCCTGGGTCGAGCTCCACTCGTCGACGGCCGGGTGGATCGCCTTCGACCCGACACACAATCGCGCGGTGGACGAGCGCTACGTCGTCGTGGGTCACGGCCGTCACTACGACGACGTGCCGCCCAACAAGGGGATCTACCGCGGCATCGCCAGGGAAACGCTGAAGGCCGAGGTCGTCACCGAGGTGGTGGCCCCGAACACGGTCGCGACGCTCCGCGAGGAGATCCGCCAGATCGACCTGCCGGTGTTCCGCGAGGTGCCGGCGCGTCCGCCCGATCGCATCGTGACCAGCGACGCCGACGTCAGCGCCCAGCAACAGCAGTAGCCGGTCCGCGCGCTACGCCACCTGGCCGTGGATGCGCCGCCGGAGCTCCAGCGGATCGCGGACCCGGTGGAAGACCTCGCGGACGCCGCCGGTGCCGGTGAGCGTGATCGACCCGAACCCGAGCAGGCGGCCGAGCAGGCTCTGGTCGACGGAGATTGCCTCGACCTGCCGCAAGAGCAGCTCGAGGGTGCGGCGCCGGATCAAGCCCGTCTTGACGATCACGCGCTTGTTGGTGACGCCGAGCTCGGTGGTCCGGTAGGCGACGAAGGGCGGGACGAGTATCACGACGCCGAGGAGCAGAACGACCAGGCCCGCCTGCCCGATCCTCGGCACGAACACGAGGACGAGCCCGACCACCAGCACCAGGATCGCCCGCGCGAAGATGATCCAGTGAAGCTCCGCCCGATAGACGACGTGCTCGTCCGGGAGGAGATTCTCGCCGATGTAGCTCACGACCCCGGCTTCGGCGGGGTCGGTACGCCGACGGCCCACAGGTAGCCGTCGGGATCCTCCACCATCACCTCGCGCCAGCCGTGCGCCTTGGTCGTCGCGGGCTGGATGACGCTGAAGCCGCGTGTCCGCGCGCGCCGCTCGACGGCGTCGGGATCGACGCCGAACACCCGCAGCTCGGCGCCGAGCCCGCGGGGGTCCGAGTAGTGGACGTTCGCGGCCAGCACTTCGGTCTGGAAGCCGACCGCGCGCGGAGCGTCGCGCACCAGGAGGTTCACCGTGAAGGCCGGCAGTCCCCGCCCGTACTGGTCGGCGGGCATCCAGGGATCGCCCGTGCGCTCCTTCACCGTGCGGGTCCACCCGGGCGCGAGAACATCGACGCCGCGGGCGACGATTGCCCCAGCCGCTTGACGCTCACCGAGAGCTCGTAGGTGACCACGTCCTCCGGGTCAGGGTTGAAGACGGCGACCCAGACGCCGAAGTGGTGTCGGCCGAGTCCCGGCAGCGGCACGCCCGACAGCGGGACCAGCTTCGGGTCCGAGCGCACGCTGAGGCTGTCCCGCACGGTGAGATACCACGCGCGGTCCGAGGGCCGGTCCTCCGACGTCAGCCGCAGATCCACGTCGCGCGCCGTGTTCAGCTTTCCCGCGGTCACGTAGAAGAACCGGGTCGTCAGCGGCTGCGTCGTCACCAGGAACCGGCGCTCGGCGGAGCGATCATGAGGCTCGGTGAGCTGCACCGACTCCTCCTGCGGGTCGCCGACGACCCCGTGCGGCCGCGACATGAGGACGGTCGCGTCGTCACGCTCGACCAGCCCGGCGTCGGCCCACATCCCGGGCGTGGGCACCGCGACCTGGATGACGTCGCGCACGAAGGCGGGGTACGTGTCGCGCAGACGGCCCCCGTCCACCAGGAGCTGGTAGAGCTTGGATCCGAGCGACCGCGACTCCATGCCGACTTCGCCGATCGCCCGGTCGAGGATCGTGCGGATGAATCCCGGCGACTGGTTCTCAACGTGCTCGAGCAGCAGGAAGTAGCCTCCGGCAAGCCGGCCATCGTCCAGGTCGCCGCTGGCCCTCAGCGGCACGCTGAGGAGGAACGGATAGCGGCGTATCTCCTCCCGAAGCGCGTGGGCCCAGGCGAGCCCGGATGGCTTCCACTGGCTCCAGGCCGCATACGCGGCCGCCCACCAGGAGACACCGGCGCCGCGCTGGTCGAGCGGCGGAGGGGCGAGCGAGACCGAGACGGACGGGCGCCCTCCCTGAAAGGGCTCGGGCTCCTTCGGTTGCTCTCTAGGGGCTTCGACCGGGGCGGGCGCGGGCGGGGGCTTCTCCGGGGCAACGACAGCGGTCGTGGTGGAGTGCCGCCCTCGCGCGATCGCGTTCACGAGCTGCCGGCCGAAGACGCGGGCGACCGCGCCGTCGAGCTGCGCCCAACGTTCGTCGGTCAGCGTGTCCCGCTCGACGGTGAGGATCAGAAGGTTTTCGAAAGGAACGAGGTGATCCTGCACCTCCCTTGCGGTCAGGCCCCGCCGGTCAGCGCCGGCGCGCGTGAACGCCAGGCGTAGCTCGGTGGCCTTCGCCTGACACTCGAGGAGGGCCGGAAACGCCGGATCGTCGAGGTGAACGACACTGAGCACGCGGGCCAGCACGCTGTTGGCCTTCTGGACAGCCGCTTTGAGCGCCTGTTGCCCTTCCTCGTCGGCCGAGGGCGCCTCGGCACTCACCCGCTGCTCGCCCACGACGGCCGGGCGCCAGGAAACCTCGAAGAGACGCTTGGCCTCCGGGAAGCCCTTCAGCTCGTGGAGCCCGAGATCGACGTACTCCACGACGCCCCCGTCGGAGCGCCTCAGCTCGATGCGGCCGGCGACGTACCGGGTGGACTCGGAAACGAGGATCTGACCGGAGCCCGCAGCGGCGCAGATGCGCGACGCCAGGTTCACGGTGCCGCCGATGTAGTCACCGTCTTCCTGACGAATCGGCTCGCCGGTATTGATGCCGATGCCGATAGCGATCCGGGGGCCGGCCTGGTCCCGGTTCCCCTGGGCGACGATTCGCTGGATGGCAATTGCGCAGAGGATCGCGCCGCGGGCGGCGCTGAAAGCGACCATGAAGCTGTCGCCCTGGGTCTTGACGACGACACCGCCGTACGCCTCGATCTGACTGCGGATGATGATGTCCTGCTCGTGAACGATCCGGGAGGCCGCCTCGTCGCCGAACTCCTCCGTGTAGTCGGTAAATCCCCGGATGTCGCTGAAAAATATGGTTACAGTCCCGCTGAACGGCACCGCCGCTTCGGGTGCGGCCCGCGGACTGCTTCCCTCGCCCTGCATGTTTTCGGTCATCTCGGCGCGATTCAGGTGGCACTAAAAATAGTAGCCGATGGGGGGGTAAAAGGGGGTGCCTTTCCGGACCGGCGTCCGGCGCTATCTTCGAACGACGCGACGCGCCTTTAGCTCGTAGCGCGGGAGACTCCGGAGCGGCACCGGCGTCACCTCGAACCGGATTCCGAGGCTCGCCCGCAGCGCCTCCTGCAGCCGGGAGGCGCCCGCCGCGTCCCCCACCTCGACGAGCACGCGAACCTCGTCGAGCTCCCCCGCGCGGAAAACCTCGATCTGGAACTCGTCGATCGCCGAGAAGCGCCTGACGACCCCCTCGATCGCCGCGGGGAACACGTTGACACCGCGCACGATCAGCATGTCGTCGAGCCGGCCGAGGATTCCGCCCTCCAGCCGCGCGAAGGTGCGGCCGCATGGGCAGAGCGCTTGCGCCAGCCGCACGCGGTCGCCCGTCCGGTATCGGACGGCGGGCGAGCCAACCCGCCCGAGATTCGTCAGGACGAGCTCGCCTTCAAGCGCCGGAGCGGCCGTCACCGGGTCGATCACCTCGGCGATGAACTCCGACTCGTTGACGTGGAGCCCGCCCCGCTCGACGCACTCGTAGCCATAGGCGCCCATCTCGGTCATGCCGCCGTGGTCGTATGTTCGGGCGCCCCAGGCCCCCTCGATACGGGCGCGCACCGCCGGAATCCCGGCCCCCGGCTCGCCCGCGTGCACGGTGATCCGCACTGGCAGCCTCCCCAGGTCGATACCGCGCTCGCGCGCGACCTCGGCCAGGTGAAGGGCGTAGGACGGCGTGCAGACGAGGACCGACGCGCCGAGGGCTTCCATCGAAGCCAGCCGCGTCGGCGAGTCCTGGCCGCCGCCGGGGATCGCCAGCGCGCCGAGCGCCCGGGCGCCTTCGAAGCCCGCCCAGAACCCGATGAAGAGCCCGAACGAGAACGGAAAGAAGACGCGGTCCGCGGGCCCCACGCCCGCGCCCCGCAGAACGAACCCCCAGCAGCGCGCCCACCATTCCCACGATTCCTGCGTGTCGAGCCATCGGAGCGGCGCGCCGCTCGTGCCCGAGGTCTGGTGCACGCGAACGTAGCGCTCGAAGGGGTAGGTCAGGTTCGTCCCGAAAGGCGGGTTCGAAGCCTGATCGTCGACCAGCTCCGCCTTTCGCGTCAGGGGCACCCGCCGGAAATCGTCCCAGCCGCGCAGATCCTCTACCGACTCGATGCCCGCCTCACGCCACTTGCGCGCGACGAAGCGATTCGAGGCGAGAAGCTGCGCCGCCATGCCGCGAAACCGGCGCCACTGATGATCGCGCAGATGGTCGGGGCCGAGCGTCTCCAGCGCGCGGTCGAACACCGTCCGCGCGGCCCTCAGGCCCGCAGCTTGAACCGCTGGATCTTGCCGGTCGCGGTCTTCGGCAGCTCGGCGACGAAGTCGATCCAGCGGGGATACTTGTAGGGAGCGATCTTGTCCTTCACGAAGGCCTTGAGCTCGTCGGCGAGCTTGTCGCCGCCGCTCGCCGGCTCCTTGAGGACGACGAAGGCCTGCGGCTTGACGAGCCGATCGCTGTCCTCTCGGCCCACCACCGCGGCCTCCAGCACCGCGGGATGGCGTACCAGCGTCGCCTCGACTTCGACCGGCGAGACCCAGATGCCGCCGACCTTCAGCATGTCGTCCGAGCGGCCGCAGTACCAGAAGTAGCCGTCCGCGTCCTCGTAGTACTTGTCGCCCGTCTGGATCCACGAGCCGAAGAGCGTCTCCTTGGTCTTGTCGTGCTTGTTCCAGTAGTACGCCATCGTGGAGTCGCCCTTGACGCGCAGGTTGCCGGTCTCGCCGCGCGCGACCGGATGCCCCTCGTCGTCGACGATGGCGAGCTCGTAGCCGGGCACCGGCACGCCCGACGAGCCGGGGCGCGTCCGACCCGGGCGGTTCGAGATGAAGATGTACCCGATCTCGGTGGTGCCAATGCCGTCGATGATTTCCACGGAGAAGCGCTCGCGCCAGCGCGTGAAGAGCTCGTCGGGCAAGGCCTCGCCGGCCGACACGCAGAGCCGGAGCGACGAGGTGTCGAAGCGCTTCTCGGCGTCCTTCACCGCGAGCATCCCGGCGTAGAGCGTCGGGACGCCGAAGAAGAGCGTCGGGCGGAATCGCGCGATGACCTCGAAGACGCCCTCGGGCGTCGGCCGGTGCGGATAGAGCACGGCCTGCGCGCCGACGCTCATCGGAATGAAGCCGGTGGCGCCGAGCCCGTATGCGAAGAAGAGCTTCGCCGCCGAGAAGACGCGATCGGTGGGACGGATCCCGAGCACCTGCTTGGCGTAGGTCTCGCAGCACACGACCATGTCGTGGTGCAGGTGGACCGCGCCCTTGGGAAAGCCCGTCGAGCCGGACGAGTACTGCCAGTACGCCGGGTCATCGCGCGAGGTCGGCGCGGCCGCGAGGCTCGTCGAGGCCTTGCCGATGCGGTCCTCGAAGGCCGGGTAGGGGCCGGGGGCGCCGCCGGCGACGAGCACGTGCTTGAGGTGCCTGGCCTCGGCGAGCGCGGGCGCCGCCTCGGCGAGCAGCGGCGCCGAGACGACGGCGACCTTGGCGCGGCTGTCGTTCAGGAAGTAGAGGTAGTCGGCGGTGCGCATCAGCGTGTTGGTGGGGACCGGCACCGCCCCGATCTTGATGGCGCCCCAGAACGTTCCGATGAACTCGGGCGCGTCGAGGCAGAGCATGAGCACGCGGTTCTCGGGCTCGACGCCGATCTCCAGGAGCGCGTTCCCGGTGCGGTTCACCAGCTCCTGGACCTGCCCGTAGGTGAGCGTCCGGCCCTCATAGTGGAACGCCGGCGCGGCGCCGCGTCCCTCGGCGACGTTCCGGTCGACGAACCACGACGCCACGTTGAACTGCGCGGGGAGCGACTCCGACGCGATCATGTCAGGTCAGGCGGACGTACTCGAAGTCGATCGGCTGGCTGTTGACGCCCCGCGCGGGCGGCGCGATCCAGCTGGCGAAGCGGCCGCGCTCCGTCACCGGCTGCATCAGGCTCTCGACGTACGCCTGGTCCGATTCGGTCGGCAGCCACGCGTGCTTGTTCGAGTCCCACGCGGCCTCGCTGAGCACGAGACCGTCCGGCGAGACCTTGACCTCGGCGAAGAGGCCGATCGCGCGGTGGAAGCCCCGGTTGGGCAGCCGCAGCTCGAAGCCGATCCCGTGCTTCTGGATGATCTGGTTCCACCGGTCGACGCCGCGCTGGCAGTCGGCGATGTAGTCGTCGCGCAGCCGCTCGTTGAGCGAGGGCAGCGCGGAGGCTTCGCGCGTCGTGATCCGATCGCCGGCGAGCTCGCTCACCGTGTAGGTAGCGTCCTTGAGCCGATGGTCGTCGCGCTTCTTGGATTCCTCGAAGCGCCCCTTGAGGCCCATCGTGTAGAAGTTCGCGGCGTTGGTCGAGACCTCGGACCCGAAGAGATCGAGCGACACCGAGTAGTGGAAGTTGATGTATCGCTGCAGTGTCTCGAGGTCGATTCCGCCCAGACGCCGGACGTCGTCGGTCTTGCCCTCGCGCATGAGCTCGCACGTGCGCTGCACCACGCGCCCGATCCCGGTCTCGCCGACGAACAGATGGTGCGCTTCCTCGGTGAGCATGAAGCGGCAGGTGCGCGACAGCGGGTCGAAGCCGCTCTCGGCGAGGCTCGCGAGCTGGTACTTGCCGTCGCGATCGGTGAAGTACGTGAACATCAGGTACGACAGCCAGTCCGGCGTCTTCTCGTTGAAGGCGCCGAGGATGCGCGGCCTGTCGCGGTCGCCCGAGCGACGCTGCAGGAGCGCCTCGGACTCCTCGCGGCCGTCCCGGCCGAAGTAGGCGTCGAGCAGGTAGACCATCGCCCAGAGGTGGCGGCCCTCCTCGACGTTGATCTGGAACAGGTTGCGCAGGTCGTAGAGCGACGGACACGTGATCCCGAGATGGCGCTGTTGCTCGACCGAGGCCGGCTCCGTGTCGCCCTGCGTGACGATGAGCCGGCGCAGCACGCCGCGGTACTCCCCGGGCACTTCCTGCCAGCTGGGAGCGCCGAGGTGGTCGCCGAAGCCGATCGTGCGCCCGGCCTCGGCCTCGGCGAGGAACAGGCCCCAGCGGTACTCCGGCATCCTGACGTAGTCGAACTGGGCCCAGCCCTGCGCGTCGACGCTCACGGCGGTGCGCAGGTAGACGTCCTTCTGCTGGAAGCCGGTCGGGCCCATGCTCATCCACCAGTCGAGGAACTTCGGCTGCCACTCCTCGAGCGCGCGCTGGAGCCGGCGGTTGTCGCCCAGGCTCACGTTGTTCGGGATGCGCTCGCCGTAATCGATGCCGGCCATCACACTCTCCTCCGGTCGAACTCGCTGCGCTGACCCGTGCCGTAGACCTCGAGCGCGCCCCGGGGACCGACCGCGTTCGCGCGCTGGAAGATCCAGTTCTGCCACGCCGACAGACGGCCGAAGATCTTGCTCTCGATGGTCTCCGGGCCGCCGAACCGGATGGAGGCCTCCATGCCGGTGAGCGCGTCCGGCGAGAAGGCGGCGCGCTCCTCCAGCGCGATACGAACCTCGTCGTCCCAGTCGATGTCGTCCGGCGTGAACGTGACCAGCCCGGCGTCCGCCGCCGCGGCGGCGTCGAGGTCGTCGCCGATGCGGGCGCGGAGCTTTTCCACGCGGGCGGGCTCGGCCAGGAAGCGGCTCGCCAGCCGGTGGAGGCCGTTCACCATCGGATAGGCGCCGAAGTTCAGCTCGGTCAGCCGGATGGTCGGCGCGGGCCGGCGGTCACCCTCGCGCGTGCCGTCGAGCATGTACGAGCGGTCCGCCGCCAGCGCCAGCTCGAGCAGGGTTCCCCTGAAGCACGAGCCCGGCTCGATGAGGGCGAAGACCGACCGCGAGGACACTTCGATGCGCTTGAGCGTCCGTTTGAGGAACAGCCGGATCTCTCGGACGAGCCAGTTGTCGCGGTGCGCCGCCAGCGTCCGGTCGTACGCCTCGACGTATTCGCCCTGGCCCGCCGTCCGAAAAACCCAGAGGCCGATCGTTTCCTCGTTGGTGCGCAGGTGCAGGATCAGATCGTCGAGCTCGCGCGCCAGCGCGAGCGGCCAGAACGCGTCGCCGGCGGCATGAATCCCGCTCGCGTCCGCCGGCGGCGGCTCGGTCGGCCCGCTCACCGTGATCTCGGCGAGGGCACGCCCTCGATCGATGTCACACGCGACGTGGCGGTAGCGGATGCGGTCGCCGTCGATCGAGCGCTCGAGCGGCGTCAGGGCGACACCGCGGGCCCCGACCGGACGATCGGTGCGGGCGGCGAACTCGGCGGCGCGCCGCCTCACGACCTCGTCGAGCGCCGAGCGCGGCGCGACCTCGTCGACGAGACCCCATTCCACGGCCCGCGCGCCCTTGATTCCCTCCTCGACCGTGCAGAAGAAGTCGGCGCGGTCGCGGCGCACGCGGCGCTTGTCGACCAGCCGCGTGAGGCCGCCGGTGCCGGGGAGCACGGCGAGCAGCGGGACCTCCGGGAGCGACACGGCCGTGTTCCCGTCGTCGGCCATGACGATCCACTCCGTGGCCAGCGCCAGCTCGTAGCCGCCCCCGGCGCACGGCCCGTTGACGGCGCAGAGGTAGACCTGGCGCGACTCCCCCGTCGCTTCCTCCATGGCGTTGCGGGTCTCGTTGGTGAACTTGCAGAAGTTCACCTTCCAGCCGTGGGCAGACTGCGCGAGCATCCGGATGTTGGCGCCCGCGCAGAAGACGCGCTCCTTGCCCGAGGTCACGATGACGGCGCCGACCTCCGGGTGCTCGAAGCGCAGCCGCTGGATCGCGTCGTACAGCTCGACGTCGACGCCGAGGTCGTAGGAATTGAGCTTCAGCTCGTAGCCCGGCCGGAGCCCGCCGTCCTCGCTGACGTCCAGCGTGAGCGTGGCCACCGGGCCGGCGAACCCGAGCTTCCAGTGCCGGTAGCGAGGGGGCTCGGTCCTGAAGTCGACCCGCACGCGCTCGGCGGTCTCGGCCACCGCGGCTATCCCAGGATGACCCAGAGTGCCTGGGCCTGCTTCGCGCCGAGGTTCTCCCAGCCGTGCGGCACGCCGCCGTCGAGGAGCGCGCTGTCGCCGGCCTCGAGGAGGTGGCGGTCGCCGTTGTAGTGGAGCGTCACCTTGCCCTCGAGGACGTAGAAGAGCTTCATCTGCCCGGGCTTGATGATGACCTTCTCGGTCGTGAACCCGCGCGACTTCGGGCCGAGCGTCGTGACCACCGCGCGGATCTTGCCCTGGAAGAGTCCCGCGCCGAGCACCGCCCACCGCTCGGAGGAGCCGTCGAACGACACGACCGGATAGTCCCGCTTGCGCGAGACGACGATGCTGCCGGCGGGTGTGCCGTCGAAGAGCGCCGCGATCGGCACGCCGAACGCGGACGCGATCTTGCCGAGCGTGTGCAGCGAGGGCGACAGGCGCCCCGACTCGATCTGCGAGACCATGCTCGGGGTCAGGTCCGCCTTCTCGGCGAGCTGGCGCTGCTGCAGCTCGCGCTCGGCGCGGAGATGCTTGATGCGCTCGCCGAGGGCCGTCACGCGACTTCCTCCGATGCGGCGCCGGCGTCCCCGAGCCCGGCGACGGCGGCGAGCGCCCGCGCGACGTAGACCCGCGCGACTCTCTTGCGGTAGGGATGGCTGAAGTCGGTGTTGTCGAGCGGCTTGGCGGGGCCGGCGGCCAGGTCGGCCACGCGCTCGATCAGCTCGCGCGTGACGCGCTGACCAACGAGCGCGGCGGCCGCCTTCTCGGCCGGCCGGGGCAGCGCGGCGACCGCGCCCAGGACGATCCGGGCGTCGCGGACGATGTCACCGTCCATACGGGTCGCCACCGCGACACCCAGCACCGGGAAGTCGAACGACCCGCGGCGCCGGAGCTTGAGATACACCGATCGCCAACCCTCGGCCGCCGGCAGCATGATGTCCGTGACGATCTCCTCCGGTCGCTTGGCGAGGTAGTCGATGCCATCGTCCCGATAGAGCGCCGCGATCGGCACCGTGCGCTCGCCGCCGGCGCCGACCAGCCGCACCCGCGCGCCGAGCGCCCACAGCACGGGCGCGGTGTCGGACGACGACACGGCCCAGCATCGTGAGCTGCCGGGCGCGACCAGACAGATGTCGCCGTCCTTCTTCATGCAGAAGCCGATCGCCTTGCGCCATTCGTAGGACTGATTGTAGTAGTTGCAGCGGGTGTCCACGCACACATTGCCCCCGATAGTACCCATATTCTGGAGCTGAGGCGAAGACACAAGTCCGGCCGCCGTCGCCAGCGCCGGAAAGTCGCGCGCGACACCGGGGTGAGCGGTGACCGCCGAGAGCGTCGTCGCCGCGCCGATCGTCCAGCCGGCGGAAGAGCCGCGGACCCCCTGGAGCTCGCGGATCCCGCGGATCGCCACGAGGATCTTCGGCTCCATCTGCCGCCGCTTCATGTTGGGATAGAGGTCGGTCCCGCCCGCCACGAGCGTCGCATCCCGCCCGTGCTCGGTCATCAGGCGCGCCGCGGCGTCGACCGTGCGGGGCGCGACATGGGTGAAGGGCGGAAGCCTAATCATGAGCTAAATGGCCGGACGACGACGGCGTCGGCCGGCTGGCCGAACGCCGACTCGACCACGATCGGCTCCTTGAACGTCAGCAGCGGGAGCTTCAGCGGGCCGACGCGCGCCGGCCGTCCCAGCCGCTTTTCCTCGAGCGCCTTGAGCACCTTGTCCGGAGTGATCGGCACCTCGTCGATACGAATCCCGAGCGCGTGATGGATGGCGTTCGCGATGGCCGGGATCACCGGGAGCAGGGGCCCCTGTCCGGCTTCCTTGGCCCCGAACGGTCCCTCGGGGTCGTCGGTCTCCACGAGGATGGTGTGGATCTCGGGTGTCTCGAGCGTGGTCGGGCTCTTGTAGTCGAGCATCGAGGGGTGCTTGTGGAGATTCTTCCTGAAAACCTGCTCCTCCATCAAGGCCTCGCCGATCCCCATGTACACCGAGCCCTCCACCTGCCCCTCGACCAGGAGCGGGTT
>Ga0137409_10006816_pt1 | contig 11799 bp, 10 predicted proteins | sample CZODoug1_16funga_FD_122059 | JGI IMG/M metagenome (GOLD analysis project Ga0137409, IMG submission 122059) | Vadose zone soil fungal communities from Angelo Coast Range Reserve, California, USA - CZODoug1_16fungal (Hybrid Assembly) | ecosystem: Environmental > Terrestrial > Soil > Vadose zone... | reverse complement strand
GGCGCTCGCCGTCAAATCAGCCGCACAGGCGAGCGCGGAGGCGGGATGGCAAAGGTTGGTTTGATTCTGGGATACATCCAGCTCGGTGCTCTTGTGCTCTTTCTGCTTGTGTGGTTGGGGGGCGCGATTCTACTTGGATCGTGCCCTTCGCAAGCCGACCTGCCATGTCGCTGATTTGGCTGGGTCTTGACCAGTGAGCAATCGACAGATCGTCTTGCTCGTTGCCGGGCTCGTCTGCCTCGTGGCGATTGTCATTGGCCTGGCATTGGTGTCGCGCGCTAAGGGGCAGATCAACAGTACAGTCGCCGCCACGCAGGCCGCAGCTGCAACGCCGCTCCGCTGCCAATCCATCAATGGCTTGCCCGACCCGATCTGCACGCCGGGGGTCGCCGACCCGCGAGTCACCCAGGACAACATTCAGACGACCATTTGCGTCAGCGGTTACACGAAAACGGTCAGGCCGTCATCGACATACACAAATGCGCTGAAGACCCGGCAGATAAGGGAGTACGGCTACACCGATACGAACCTGGCCGATTACGAAGAAGACCACCTGATCCCACTGGAACTTGGTGGCCATCCAACCGATCCGAAGAACCTGTGGCCGGAACCGCGTAGCGGAGCTGAGGCGGCGGTGACGAAGGATGGCATCGAGAACTCGCTACATAACAAGGTATGTGCCGGCCTGATCACCCTTGCCGCGGCCCAGGCCACGATCGCGGAGAACTGGGAGCTCGCGATCGGTTAGCTCGGAGAAGATCGAGGTCCGTTCCGCCAATATGTCCCCACCATGTCCGAAATGGTGGGGCCGGATGGAAGGCCACCCGTATTCGACGGCGCGGCCTGGATCTCCAGCGACGGGCGCTACTGGTGGAACGGCGCCGCCTGGCAGCAGATCAAGAAGCCAGGCTACCGGCCGCCCATCGCGGTGGCGCTCATCGTCGTTGTCGTCGTGGTGGCCGGTGTCTATCTCGCGATCAAGATCCCGCAACCGCCGCCGGCCGCGTACGGGGTGACGAACGCGAAGATCGATTCATCGAACGAATTCGAGTTCGATTACCGGCGTCCCACGACCTGCAACAAGCTCACCTTCATCTACGTGTTTTTCGACAGCGGCAAGCACGAGGTGGCTCGCCTTGGGGACCAGAACATACCGCGCCGGGTGCTCGGAGACCACACCTATCACTACGACACCTTCACGTATTCGGGGATGGGCGCCAATCCGGTTCGCTTTGAAGCTCTTCCGACCTGTCTTGACTGACCGATAGGCGGGCGCCCCGAACTTGAATACAATGGAGGCGCCGAGGCGTCACGCCTCGATCAGCATCCTTGACCCAATCACGGAGCCGGCTGTTTCCCGGCTCCGCCCATTTTCTGGAGAGAGCGTGAACAAGAGAAAGCGAGTGGCCCTGGCCAAGCGGCGGACCAAGAAGCGGAAGCTGAAGGCGCGGGCTCAGACCGCAAGATAGGATCTCCTTCTTGAGGGCGCTCGGCTTGCGCCCGGCCTGTGCGGTGCCGTAGCTCAGGTGGTAGAGCGCGCGACTCATAATCGCGTTGTCGGTGGTTCGAGTCCACCCGGCACCACCATGCTGCGCCAAGACTCATCCGAACCTCTTCTCCAGGGCATCCTGCGGTCCGCGCTCCTTCGACCGACGGATCGCGTGCTGGTCGCTGTTTCGGGCGGCCCCGACTCGACTGCGCTGCTGGTCGCGCTGCACGAGCTCGGCTTCCAGGTCGTCGCTGCGCATTTCGATCACGCGCTGCGAGCCGGCTCAGGTGAGGTCGCCGACCTCGTGGGCGCCCTGTGCGCCAGGTTGGGCGTGCAACTCGTCGCCGCTCGCCGCGATGCGCCGATGCCGCGCGGCTCGGTCCAGGCCGGTGCGCGCGCCCTCCGCTACGAATTTTTCGAGCACGCCCGCGCGGAGGTGGCCGCCGACTCGGTTGCCCTCGCCCACACCGCGGACGACGTGGTCGAGGGGACCGTGCTGCATCTCATGCGCGGGTGCGGGCTCTCCGGGCTGAGGGGCATGCCCGCCAGGCGCGGCGTTTACGTGCGACCGCTGATGGCGGTCTGGAGGAAGGAGGTCGTCGAGTTTCTCCAGCGGCGCGGAATCGCCGCCTACCAGGACCCGGCGAACTCGGACCCGCAGTTCGCTCGCGCGCGCGTGCGACATGAGATTCTGCCCGCCCTCGAGCGAGACCGCCCGGGCATCCGTCGCCGCTTCTTTGCCGTGGCGCGCCGGGCTGCCGCGATTCAAGCGGGCATCGAACAAGTGGCGGCAGACCGCCTCGGAGAAAGCGCGATCACGAGGTGGGAGCTGGCACTGATGCCAGAGCCTGTAGCCACCGAGGTTATTAAAGGTATGTACTCAAACGCGGGCGGGCGGCTGCCGGCCCTGTCCCGCTCGCATGTGCGCTCGATGCTTCGACTTGCGGCCGGGGCTGCCGGCGGCCGAGGTGTCGACCTACCCGGCGGGCGGCGTTTTCGTATCGTGGGCGACCTCATGGAGATCTACACGCCGGCACAAAGCAGCAATGCTCCGCGACTGGAGGTAAAGCGCTGCGATGGCTGCGACGATTCGGATGCGGCTCACTTGAAGGCCGACCTGACTATCCGGCTCGGATTCCGGAGCCCCGGGCTGCGCATGCGCCCCGCGGGCGGCCGAGGCTCGCGCAAGCTGCAGGACATCCTGGTCGACGCGCGAGTGCCGCGCGAGGACCGCGATTCGTGGCCGCTGGTTTTCGCCGGGGACCAGCTCGCCTGGGTTCCGGGCATCGCCGTGGACTCCGATCTTCGGAGTGCGAAAGGCGAACCTGCCCTGCATGTCGCGATCTCGCCAATGCCGGACCGTTCACAGTCCAAAGTTGCTAGGCTAGAAACGCCGATCAGCCCTCGAGGAGAGTCGAGTTGAGTCGTTTCCCCCGCTCCAGCCTGTTTTATTTCGCACTGGTCGTCGTCCTCGGCCTGGTGTTCTGGTTCACGTGGCAGTCGATCCAGAGTGGACAGAGCGCCACTGATTGGGATTTCTCGACCTTGATGAACAGGGCCGCCGACGGCCAGGTCAAGTCTGTCGAGATCAACGGCACCGATGGAATCGCCGTCGACGCGGACGGCAAGAAGCACAACGTGGTGCTGCCCGACTGCACGGGCGAGTGCCAGTTCGTGACCGAGCTGCGCACGGCCGACCACGTCGTGGTCAAGTACGACAAGAACAGCAGCGGCAGCTACCTGATCAGCGTGCTGCTGCCGAACATCATCCTGGTTATCCTCATCGCCGCCTTCATGTGGTGGGTGTTGAGGCAGACCCAGAGCGGTAACAACCAGGCGATGTCGTTCGGGCGATCCCGCGCGCGAATGGTCGCCGGCGACAAGCCCGCCATCACCTTCGCCGACGTTGCGGGCGTTGAGGAGGCCAAACAGGAGCTCACCGAGATCGTCGAGTTCCTGAAGTACCCCGAGAAGTTTGTGGCGCTGGGCGCCCGCATCCCGAAGGGCGTGCTGCTGGTTGGACCTCCTGGCACAGGCAAGACGCTGCTGAGCAAGGCGGTGGCCGGTGAGGCAGGCGTGCCGTTCTTCTCGATCTCCGGTTCGGAGTTCGTCGAGATGTTCGTGGGCGTCGGCGCCAGCCGCGTCCGCGACCTGTTCGACCAGGCGAAGAAGAACTCACCGTGCATCGTGTTCGTCGATGAGATCGACGCTGTCGGGCGCCAGCGCGGCGCCGGCCTCGGCGGCGGTCACGACGAACGCGAGCAGACGCTGAACCAGCTCCTGGTCGAGATGGACGGGTTCGACACCAACACCCACGTCATCGTGATCGCCGCCACCAACCGGCCGGACGTGCTCGACCCCGCCCTCCTGCGGCCGGGACGCTTCGACCGCCACGTCACGCTCGACCGGCCCGACATCAAGGGACGGCGCGCGATCCTCGACGTCCACGCGCGCAACAAGCCGCTCGACTCGACCGTGGACCTCGACGTGCTCGCGCGCCAGACGCCGGGCTTCAGCGGCGCCGACCTGGCCAACCTGATCAACGAAGCCGCGATCCTTGCTGCCCGCGGCAACAAGAAGGTGATCGGCATGGACGAGCTGGAAGAGGCGATCGCGCGGGTGATCGCGGGCCCGGAGCGCAAGAGCCGGCGTATCTCAGACAAGGAAAAAGAGATCATCGCCTACCACGAGACCGGTCACGCGCTGGTGATGAAGGCGCTTCCGCACACCGACCCCGTGCACAAGGTCTCGATCATCTCCCGCGGCATGGCGCTCGGCTGGACGCTGAGCCTGCCCGAAGAGGACAAGTACCTCATCTCGCGCGACGAGCTGATGGACCAGATCGCGGGCATCATGGGCGGCCGCGTCGCCGAGGAGATCGTCTTCGGCGACATCACGTCCGGGGCGGAGAACGACATCCAGAAGGCGACGCAGATGGCGCGCCGGATGGTGACCCAGTGGGGCATGTCGGACAAGCTCGGCACGGTGGCCATGGGGCACCGTGAAGAGCTCGTCTTCCTGGGTCGCGACCTGGGCGAGCAGCGGAACTACTCGGAGGAGGTCGCCGCGATCATCGACGAAGAGATCCGCAGCATCGTCGACCACGGCTATCAGACCGCGAAGGCGATCCTCACCCAGCAGCGTGACAAGATGGACGCCGTGGTCGAGCAGTTGAAGATCGTCGAGACGCTCGACGCCAAGGAGCTGGACGAGATCCTCGCCCGCGAGGCGCCCGAAGCGCCGGCTGCCGCCAGTTCGTCCGCGAGCTAGAACGCCAGGACCACTTTTCGTCCTTGGCCGGGGCAACCTCGGCCGCAGCCTTCAGCGGGCTTTTCGAGCAGCCGGGCATGTCACGTCGCTCGTGCCCGGGCGAACTGGATTCGTCAAGCCGCCCTCATCCGGGGTCGTGTTCCTGGCGGTTCCGGATCAGGCCGTGGAAGAGGTCGCCGCAAGAATTGGCCGGCTGAAGCCATCGCCGCGCCTGAGCTTTGTCCATGTCAGCGGGGCGCTCAGCCTCGGCGCACTCGATGCGCTGCGCGACCACCCGGTCGGTTCCTTCCACCCGCTTCAGTCGTTTCCCGCACCGCGTAACCCGGAGGCCTTTCGTGGGATCACCGTCGCGGTCGACGCCAGCACTCCCACCTTGATGCGGAGCCTTCGCGCTCTCGCCCGGGCGATTGGCGCCAGGCCCAAACGTGTCGAGGACAGCCAGAGGGCGCTCTATCACGCCGCGGCGGTCTTCGCGTCGAACTACGTCGACGCCTTGCTGAGCGAGGCCGTCAAGGTGCTTCGTGCGGCCGGCTGGACGGAGAAGGAGGCGATCGCAGGCCTCGTGCCGCTTTCCGAGGGGACTCTGGCCAACGTCCGCGAGCGGGGACCCGTGCAGGCGCTCACGGGACCGATCAGGCGTGGCGACGTGGAGACGGTAAAACGCCACCTCCAGGCCCTGGACAGGCTGGAACTCGGCGCCGAATATCGTATGCTCGGCGAGATCGCGCTCGAGATCGCAAAGGAGGCAGGCCTCGAGCCTGCGGCGGCCGGGCGGATGCAAAGGGCGTTGACCGAAAAATCGGCAGCGACCCGAAGGAGACGTCGCGAATGACAACGGTCCTGGACGTCCAGCGCTTCAAGGACGAGCATCGCCGTTTTGCGGTGCTCACCGCGTACGACTATCTCAGCGCGAGGATCCTCGACGAAGCCGGAATCCCGATCCTGCTGGTCGGCGACAGCCTTGGGATGGTGATGCTCGGCTACCCGACGACGCTGCCGGTCACGCTCGACGAGATGATCCACCACGCGAAAGCTGTCGCGCGGGGTTCGCGACAGGCGCTCCTGGTCGGCGACATGCCTTTCATGTCGTACCACGTGTCAGTCGAACAGGCCATCGCCAGCGCGGGTCGGTTCATCCAGGAGGGCGGCATGCACGCCGTGAAGCTCGAGGGCGGCGGCCGGGTCGTCGAGATCACTCGCCGGCTGACCGAGCTCGGCATTCCCGTGATGGGCCACCTCGGCCTCACGCCCCAGTTCGTCCACCAGATGGGCGGTTTCAAAGTCCAGGGCAAGTCGCAGGCGCAGGCGGCCCGAATCCTGGCCGACGCCAAGGAGCTGGAGCAGGCCGGAGCGTTCAGCCTCGTCCTGGAAGGTGTCCCGAGCGAGCTCGGCAGCCGCGTCACTCAAGCGCTTCGCATCCCGACGATCGGCATCGGCGCAGGCGCAGGCACCGACGGCCAGGTCCTCGTCTTCCACGACGCGCTCGGCCTGACGACGGGCAAGGCGCCCAAGTTCGTGAAGCGATACGCCAACCTCGCCGAGGAGATCGGGAATGCCGCGCAGCGGTTCGCCCGAGAGGTCGCCGGCGGCGAGTTCCCGGGGCCTGAACACACTTATTCGGCGAACGGCTCCGCGCCCGCTCCGGCAGGGGAAAAAGAAGAGGTCAAGTACGGCGCCGGATAAGAAGGCCGCCGTAATCGAAGATCCCCAGGACGCGGTCGAGGTGTCGCGGCGTTGGCGCCGCGAGGGGCTGTCGATCGGCCTTGTCCCCACGATGGGTGCGCTTCACGCCGGCCATCTCAGCCTGGTGGAACGAGCCTGCCAGGAAAACGACCGCGTGGTGGTCAGCATCTTCGTGAACCCGATCCAGTTCGGACCCGGTGAGGACTTCGAGCGCTACCCGCGCGACGCCGAGCGCGATGCTGCGCTGCTGGCGAAGGCGGGAGTCGATGCCATCTACCGTCCTACGGTCGCTGCGATGTATCCACCCGGATCAAGCACCCGGATCCATGTCGCGGCGGTGACGGAGCCGCTCGAGGGGCAGGCACGGCCAGGGCATTTCGACGGCGTGGCCACGGTGGTCGCCAAGCTTTTCACGGCCGTGGAGCCGGACCGCGCGTACTTCGGCCAGAAGGACGCGCAGCAGGTCGCGGTCGTCAAGCGGATGGCGCGGGATCTGGACTTCCAGGTCGAGATCCGCGTGTGCCCGACGGTCCGCGAGCCGGATGGCGTGGCGCGCAGCTCGCGCAACGCCTACCTGAACGTGGAGGAGCGCAAGGCGGCCGCGAGCCTCAGCTCGGCTTTGCGGTTGGCGGCCGGCACCTACGCCGGCGGGGAGCGTCACCCGCAACGACTCCGGGAGATCCTTCGAGAGCGGCTGGAGGCGGAGCCGCTGGCCCAGGTCGAGTACGCCGAGCTGGTCGATCCCGAGACTTTCACCGCGCCCGGATCGCTGGCCGTGCTGGCGGTCCGAATCGGCCGGACCAGGCTGATCGACAACCACGATCTCGCGATGGAGTTCCCTGGATAACGCGCTGGCGTGCGTTACAATGGCAGTTCGTATTAGGCGGAGGCCGTTTTGACGACCAACACCACACCAATAACCTTTAGGGGGTACGTCCGTTGTCCAATGAGTCTGGTGCTGTCCTGACCGAAAAGAAGGAGGCGCTCGAACAAGACTCAGCCTACGCGATGACCATGGAGGACTACCTCCACTACGAGGAGGAAGCCTTCAAAACCCCCAACCACGGGGACATCGTGGATGGGATCGTCGTGCGCGTTGACGCCGACGAGGTCCTCGTCGACATCGGGGCCAAGGCTGAAGGCGTCATCTCGAGCAAAGAGCTCGGCATGCGCGGCGATGTGGATTCGGTCGGGCTCGAGCCCGGCGACCAGATCAAGGTCTACGTCCTACAGCCCGAGAACGATGAAGGCAACGTGGTCCTCAGCCTGCGCAGGGCGCGGGCAGAGACAACGTGGATTGTGGCCGCCGAGAAGCAGGTCGACGGTTCGGTCATGGATGCGGACGTTCGCGAGCAGAACAAGGGCGGGCTGATCGTCAACATCCTCGGACTGCGGGGCTTTTTGCCCTCGAGCCAGGTGGCGCGCGCATACGCCGGCACCCTGGAGTCGCTGGTCGGCCAGCGGATCCCGGTCAAGATCCTCGAGGTCAACCGCAAGCGCAACCGCCTCATCGTCAGCCAGAAGGCTGCCGAGGACGAGGATCGCGCGCGCAAGCGCGAGGAGCTCTTCAGCCGGCTGCAGACGGGGACCACCGTCAAGGGAACGGTCTCGGGCATCACGAGCTACGGAGCCTTCGTCGACATCGGCGGGGCGGACGGGTTGATTCACATCTCCGAGCTGTCATGGGATCGGGTCTCGAAGGTGACCGACGTCCTTCAGCTCGGCGAAGAGGTCACCGTCAAGGTGATCAAGCTCGACCCGGAGCAGACGAGAATCTCGCTTTCGCTGCGCCAGCTGCAGCAGGACCCGTGGGAGAGGCTCGTCCAGTCGATGCCGATCGGCTCGATCGTCGAGGGCCAGGTCACCAAGACCAAGAAGTACGGGGCCTTCCTGCAGATCATGGCCGGCATCGAAGGGCTGCTCCACATCTCCGAGCTGTCGTGGGACCACGTCGAGAGGACCGAGGACGTGCTGAAGGTGGGGGAGACGCTCCACGTGAAGGTGATCGGGATCGACACCGCCCGCCGGCGGATCTCGCTGAGCTTGAAGCAGCTGTCGGCGCCGCCGGCCAACCTGGCGGCCGTACGCACCGACCAGCGGGCGCCCGAATACGACGACGTCGAGGACGAGACCTAGCTCCTCAGCTCGGTCGTCGCGTCCTGTGATTTCCCGCGGGAGCCGGCACACGCGCTTTTGAACTGCGCGGGTAAGCCGCGGGAGCCGGCACACGCGTCATTTCTATCCCGGTCTTAGCTAGCTGAATTCAGTCACAGCCGCAAATCTCGGGGAAGATCAGCAGGTCGTCAGCCATCCAGCCTTGTCCAGCGAGATGCCACCAGATACCGTCCATCGACGCCATCGGTGAGTAGGTTGGACCCCCGTCGATGGTCACGCCCGTGTGGTGCTGCAGGCAGGCGACCACTTTGCCAGTTGGGCCGGGCGAGGACCGCACATTGGCGCCGCAGCTGCCGGCGGTAACACCGCCGAGCCAGACCATCCCTCCCTTGCCGACAGCTGGAAAGGTTGCCGGACATTGCGAACGCACCCCTCGCCAACCGGCCGAGTCGTGGACGACGTAGGTGATGCAGGCAAGTAAATCCGCGTTCGATCCGCCTTCACCCTCGAAGTAAGCGGCCTGCGTTCCATCGTGCTGGCTGCCGATGGTTACGCAAGCTCGATTGACGGGGCAGCTGGCGATGTGGTCGACCACGACCGCCGCCGCATGCAGCCTGGCAGTCGCCACCGCTGCCTCACGAGCGGAGGCGTAGGTCTGACCTGCAGATGGGAGCGATGAATCAGGGACGATCTCGGGCGGTGGGGCTGGGACCGTCTTGTCGGCCGTGTACCAGTCGGCTGGGTCGACTCGGTTCAAGCTCGTACCAGCTTTGACGAGCACCGGCAATGGCGAATGGGACGACGAGGGATTTCCAGAAGTCGCAAATTCGGAATACACCGCACCGACTACAGTTCCCTGACACTTGACGATCAGCGGACGCACCGCCGAGAACACGTAGTACTCCCCGGGAGCAACCCCGTCGATGGTGTAGGCGAACTGGCCCGCAACGGTCTCGGTCGAGTAGGCGCCATGAGCTGCGCCGGCCGTGCTGATTGCATAAACGAGCACAGGAGCGACCCCGCTGGGTGCAAAGCCGGTGCTTCCGGTGATTGCTCCTGACAAGCCTGAGGGCGAGGGGGTGGGTGCCGCGCCACTTTGTGCCGGAGGTGCCCCACCGCAGCCGGCCAAGATCAGCCCGGCGACAACCATCCCAACGGCTGGCTTCATCCCGTGGACTTCAGCTGCGCCGGCCGCCCTGGTCATCTCGCTCCGTGAAACGGGAAAGCCGGCGAACTGTTACAGCCGGTTTCAGCCTCCCGCGCCGGCCAGGCGCTGGCTGGCCGGGGCGTAAAACGGGTCGATCTGCAGCGCTCGCTCGTAGTCCCGGCGTGCCTGTGCGGCCCGACCGAGCTCGGCCTCGCGGTCGCCGAGCTCGACGTAGAGGCCGGGTTCCGTCTCACCAAGCTCAGCCGCGCGCTTTAGCTCGTCGACCCCCTGAGCGACCTTTCCCTGCGAGACCAGGCGTTGCCCCAGCGCCCAGTGATAGCGCGACTGAAGTGGATCGACCAGCACGGAGAGCTCGACCCGCCCGCGCAGGTACCAGGTGTCGGCCAGCAGGGGTAGCACCGCAAGCGCGATCGTGACCAGGACCAGCGCGATCGCCGTCGCCGATTGCCAGATCGCGGGTCGCGGCAAAGGCTCGGCCGAACTCTCCTGACCTTCAGCGGCCCGAATCTCCGCCCACAACGTTCCGGCCAGCAGCCAGAACACGCCGGTGGCGGGGGCCCAGTCGAAATTGAAAAGAACCCAGACCGTGTACCCGGTGCAGGCGGCGGCCAGGACTCCGACATTTCCGGCGGCCCGCCATCGCCACGCGCCGCGGAACAGGACGACGAGGACCCAACCGATCGCCGCAAGTCCGAGCAACCCCTGAGTCGCGGCGATGTCGAGCGGCCCAGAGTGCACGCGGTCGAACGTGACTCCCGGCGACCAGTCGCCCGTCAGAAACTGCCCGAACACGAGCCCGGTCACGTCTTGGCCCCATCCAGTCAGGGGCCGCGCCGCGATCATTCGCAGTGCGTCCTGCCAGAGATGAATCCTCAGCGATTCGGGGTCGTCGTTGAGAAACTGCAAGGGCGAAAACCGGATCACGAGAAGAGCGGCCGCAATCGCGGCCAGCGACCCGATCGCAGCGCCGACAGCCCACCTTCCCCTCAGGGCGAACACAAGCAGGACAAGACATCCGGCCAGGGCTCCAAGCCCGCCGCTGCGCGAGGTCGTCGCCACCAGGCCGCCCGCCATGACGGCAATGCCGAGCGACCAGGCCAGCACGAAACGGCCTCCACGCCACGCTCGGCTGATGGCGAGGGGAACGGCCATCGCGATCAAGGCCCCCAGGAGGTTGGCGTTTCCCAGATTGCCATCTGGCCGGTACGGCACCTGTCCAACCAGCTGCTGCAGGGCTTCCAGGCAGGCGACCGCGGTCCCGAAAACAAATGCCCTCACGACCCAGTCCCGCTGCCGCTTCTCCCTGAGCAGCCACACGGCAACGGCAAACAGCCCGAGATAAGCCAGCCGGATGGGCAGCGACTCGTAACGGGTGTACGAACCGGCAAAGCTCAGGGGCAACGAAACCGAGAAGACAAAAGCCAGCATCGCCACCGCTGCAGCGGCGTACAGTGGCCACTTCAGCCGTGCCAGTCGCGGCCGTCCGGGAGTCAGCAGGGCGAGGCCGGCGCCCAGGCAGGCTCCGCCGATCACGATCGAGGCCCGCGGCAAGATGAAGGAGTCCTCCGCGGTGGGCAGAAAGACCGTCGGAAGTGTAAGAGCGAGGCCTGCGGGGAAGTATTCACCGAGGCGCCCGAGAAACAGCCTCATAGCGCCTCCGCCCAAAGAAATCCGTTTGTCGAGTTGGACGTTATATTAGGTGCGGAGGTACCGCCGGGTACCAGAGCAAACGTTTGAGGAGGTGCTGGCCCCACCTTGGCGTAGGAATCCAGGAGGAATAGACCTTGTATCCGTTTGAGAGATTTACTGAGCGAGCCAAGAAGGTTCTGACGCTCGCCCAAGAAGAAGCAGAACGATCCCACCACAGCTATATCGGTACCGAGCACTTGCTCCTGGGCTTGCTCCGCGAGGGTGAAGGCCTGGCGGCCAAGGTCCTCAACAACCTTGGCGTGGAAATCGGGAAGGTCCGCCAGACGATCGAGTCCGTGCTGGGCCGGAACGAGCGGATCATCATCCAGCAGATCATCCCGACGTCGCGCGTCAAGAAGGTGATCGAGATCTCCTTCGAAGAGGC
>Ga0137409_10006815_pt1 | contig 11801 bp, 10 predicted proteins | sample CZODoug1_16funga_FD_122059 | JGI IMG/M metagenome (GOLD analysis project Ga0137409, IMG submission 122059) | Vadose zone soil fungal communities from Angelo Coast Range Reserve, California, USA - CZODoug1_16fungal (Hybrid Assembly) | ecosystem: Environmental > Terrestrial > Soil > Vadose zone... | reverse complement strand
AACGGCACCAGCGTGACGGGAGGATTGGACGTGGTAACCCTGGCCACTGTTCCCCCGATCAAGAGCTCAACTGCTTCCATATCTTCGCTATCCGCGAGCATTACGGGCATCGTCTACGATCCGGCGCCGACGACGGCCGTGTTCTACGCCACGTCAACACAGCAAAACGCGATCTATTCGTTCAACCCGGATACAGGCGGAGTCCAGACAATTCGCGTGGGAATTAACCCCTTTTCGGTGGGCTACAACTATCAGACCGGGACATTGCTGACGATCAATTCCACCTCGAACACCAGTTCGGTGGTGGATTCGCAGAACTTGAAGACTCGGCAGACGCTGGGAATCAGCAGCATGTCGCAGTTCGCCATTGCCGTGGACAATCTCACGAATACCGCCGTGATTGTGGATCAGAACAACAATCGCGTGGTGTTCCTGGCTCTCCCGAAGTAGGAAAGCGGCGGCACATGGCAGTTCGCAGCGCGCGCGGCAGCCAGGATTGCGTTGCAGCGGTCTCGATTGCTCAGCTATACTGTTCGCTTTGCGTAGGGGCAGTTTAGGCCAGTGGGGGCTGCCAGGCTGTCCAGACGGACTCCCTGCGAGAAGATGCGTTAAAAAAGAAGTCGCTTATTTTTCCCAGGGACTGAAAAAATTTGACCGGTCACCGGTTAAGTATCCAAAGGCTTGCCAATCTCAATGGCGTCGGCCGCCAGGGACGAGGCAGGGCCAAGATGAATAAGGAGAAAACAGTGAATTCGAGAAACATGTTTCGTGTGGCTGCGGCGGCCACGTTGTGCTTGTTGGGAACCGTAACCGTGCGCGCGCAGAGCGCGGCAGCGCCGGGCGCAGCAAGCAGCGGCAAGATTGCCGTGCTGAACGTCCGCCAGGCAATCGTGACGACGGCGGAAGGGAAGCAAGCGTCGGCGGAACTGCAATCGCAGTTCGCTCCGCGGCAGAGCGAGATGGAAACTCTTAATAAGCAGATCAACGATATCCGGCAGCAGTTGGCGGCCAATCAGACCACCTGGAGCGACGAGCAGAAAACCAAGGCCCAGACTCAGGGGCAAAGACTTGCCGCGCAACTGGAACGGAAGAATACCGAATTGCAGGAAGATGTGAACGCGGCGCAGGGCGACGTGGTGGACCGCATCGGCAGGAAAATGATGGAGGTGCTGGACCGGTACGCCCGCGAGAACGGCTACGTGGCGGTGTTCGATTCGTCGGCGCAGAATTCGCCGATTATCTACGCCTCGAACAACGTTGACGTGACGCAAGAAATTATCCGGCTGTATGACCAGCAGTATCCGATCAAAGGCTCAGGCGCTCCGGCGGCCAAGCCGGCTGCCACGCCGAAACCGGCGGCGCCTCCGGCAGCCAAACCGCAGCGATAGTTCGGTCGAATTAAAAACATGGGAAAAGGGGCCGCCGTGAGGCGGCTCCTTTTAGTTTAAGGACTGTTTGTCTCGCCCGCGGGAGAAGCCTGGGTCGAAGGCGGAGGCACGGTTTTCGGCTTTCCAATTTTGTGGTTGGTATCCACTCCAAAGAGCATGTAGTCCGTCAGATAGTGCTTGTGATGGTAGCGGTGGCCGCGGAGTTCCATGTGCATCTCAGCGCTCCAGGGAAGCCACAGTATGGTGTTACCGGCCCAGAAATTCACGGGGCCATAGTCGACGAGCAAGTGATCCCGCGTAAGGCCGAGTATCTGCTTCGGCTCCAGCAAGTCGGTTTCGATGCGAAGGACATCGAAGCTGGCTGAGGAAATCCAGACGCGGCCTTTAAGTAGAATCTGGTAGATCTTTCCATCCCGCCTCCACTCGCGAATTCCTCCTTTGGAATCTTTCTTTTCCTGAAAACGGATTTGCCAGGTAGCCTTTCCTCGAATACTCGCAAGTCCTTCGCACTGATAAACGAATTCATCCCGGGTGGCGGGCTGCAGAATCGAGACGCCGAGGTTGTTGAGGCCGATAGTCGCAAGCGAGGTGGGGAAACTGGAGTCTTTCCCGGAGGAATACCTGTCTTCGTCGAGGAAAAAGGAATCGCCGGCGTACCGATTGACGAAAACGATGTAGGAAAAATCGCGGGATTTGACGGGGCCTGGTCTGCCGAGGCGGTCAATTTCCTGATGCTCGATGTGTTCGGTCGCCGTGAATTTTTCAAAATTCTGCAATTGTGATTTCAGGCGGTGCTCCGCTCGGAGAAGAATTTCTTCCGCGCTGCAAGCAGCGTCCTGTGCCAGCGGGTATTCGCGGCTGTCAATATCCAGAGGGGCCCAGGGGCGCTCCTTGGCCGGCAATAATTCAACGCTTGGAGTGGCGGGGACCGGCAGATTCGCAAGTTGAGCAGACTCCGAGGAGACCGAGGGACGCGGAGCAGAGAGAGAGGCGAGGGTCTTTCTGGCTTCCGCGGCGAACGGATCACCGGGAAACTTATTGGCAAGTTCCTGCAAGGTGGTTTGGGCTGCTTGCAGCTTTCCTTCGGTCAGCTGTATTTGTCCAAGTAGCAGACGAGCACCGGCGCCTTTTTCGTGGGCGAGGTCAACGGCGCGCTGCGCATGGGTTTCCGCCTCGGGCAAACGGCCGGCCTTGGCGTATGCCGAGGCCAGGAGAAGATGGGTGCGCCATCCCGCGCCGTTCTTGAGAAATGCTTTTTCCAGAGTGGTGATGGCAGCAGAAGTTTCGCCATTGCGGAGTTGCAATTCGCCAAGGGCGAGCAAAGATCGTTCGTGCGTCGGATCGATTGCCAAAGCATGCTCGAAATCCTGGCGCGCCACGTCGGTGTGATTCAATCCGAGTTCCGCCGTCCCAAGGAGGTAGCTGATGTCAGGATTGCCCGGCGCCATGCCGAGTCCCTTGGCAAAATGAGCGCGAGCAATTTCGAATTGACGTTTGCGCAGGGCCTCCAGACCTTTGTCGATTTCCCCCTGGAGTTTCGGTGACATAACCAGGCCCTGAGGCTTGGGTCCATGGGAATTCTTATCGGATTCCGGAATCATGTAGATATACACCTGCATGGTTGACCCGACGGCGTTCACAGTGATGTGCTCAGTAGCGGTCTGATAACCTGGGTAGCTCGCTTCCGCCTCATAATCGCCCGGAGGCAACCCGTCGAAGATAGCGGTCGAAGCGTCGCGTGTGGTGGCCGTTTGATTGTAGCTGCCAACGCTCGCGACCAGCGTGACGAGCGTAGCACCGTCCATGGGAACGCCACTGGCGTCGCGGACGTTGACAGAAAGGGTGACTGTGGAAGGATTGAAGCTTTGCTGGCTTCCGCGGCCTCCGCTTGTGGGCCGCTGCGCAAAGGCCGAAGAACCACAAACCAAGAGCATACAAACCACAGCGAGAAGGTCTTTTGAGCGCGTGAACATGTTGGGCCGGACGTAGACCATGGAGACCCTAACGCCGCGGAAGACTTACCGATACAGTACGCAGCAGAAGGTGTGTCGTCAAGCGCTAGCCGAGGCAGAGGGCGCGGCGAGTCGGCAAGAAGTTGGCCATACCGGGAAGTCGTTGCAGTTCGAATTAGTCTTTGTGTTCCTTTGAGTTAAACCTGGCTTGCGGCAACCAAAACAGTCCTGGGATTCCTGTCAAGCACCGCCGGCCTGCGGCTAAGCCCTAAGGTACCTTGCATTTACCTTGCTCCCGGAATATACTCATTCTTCGCTCTGAATCGGGTCGCACCATGAAGTGGGCGCAAGCCCACTTTTTTGTTGCCGCCGGCGGTACTGAGCTTTCGACCGGCTTAGGCCGTGGAGTCTTCGCGTGAATTTGGAAAAGGTCCGCGAGGCCGCCGAGCGGGTTGCCCGTTCGGAAGGCCTGGAAGTCGTGGATGTCGAATGGAAGATCGGCAAGCAAAGGTTTCTAAGGGTGTACATCGACCGAGTGCCCCTTGCAAAACCTGCCGAGGCGATTGAGGGTGAAGAGGCGCCGAGTCCTTACCCGAAAGTCAGCCACGCCGATTGTGAGCGCGTGAGTCAGCAACTCAGCGTGATTCTGGATGTGGAAGAATTGATTCCGGGACCGGGGTACGTCCTGGAAATCAGTTCACCGGGAATGGACCGCGCGCTGACGAAGGCGGCGGATTTCGAACGCTTCACGGGCCGGCTGGCGAAGATTTCGACCGGCGAGCCGATCGGCGAAGCGAAGTTTTTTGAAGGAAGGCTGCGGGGATTCGCGGACGGAAATGTCCGCATGGAGTTGAAAGGAAAAGACGCGCGAATCGTTGAAATACCGCTCGGCGCGATTCGGAAGGCGAACCTGGTTGTGGAGTTTTAGGAAAGAGAAATGGCGAATCTGCTCTATCAACAAATCGAGATGCTGAGCCGGGAGAAGCACATCGAACCGGAAGTGGTGATTTCCGCCATCGAAGACGCCATGGTGGTGGCTGCCCGGAAATTTTACAAGACGGAAGAAGACCTGCGTGGAAAGTTCAATTCAGAAAGCGGGCAGGTGGACGTGCACGCGGTGCACACCGTCGTGGAAGAAGTAACGGACCCGAAGCGGGAAATCAGCCTGGCCGACGCGAAGAAAAAGAATCCGAGCGCCGAAATCGGGACGGAGATACTGACCGCCAAGCCGACCGACGTCCTGGGACGCATCGCCGCGCAGACCGCGAAGCAGGTGATTCTGCAGAAGGTGCGCGAGGCCGAGCGGGACACGATTTATAACGAGTATCACACTCGCGCCGGCGAACTGGTGACCGTGATCGTGAAGCGCGCGGAAGGGCCCGACCTGATCGTGGACATGGGCCGGACGGAAGCGCGGCTGCCGAAGCGCGAGCAGTCGAAACTGGAAACTTACAATATCGGCGAGCGTTTGCGCGTGGTGATCAAGGCCGTGGACCGCGCAGCCAAAGGGCCGCAAGTGATCGTGTCGCGTGCGGATGCTTCGCTGGTGCAGCGTCTATTTGAGATGGAAGTGCCGGAGATTTACGACGGCACCGTGCAGATTCGCGCGGCGGCGCGCGAAGCCGGCGAACGCACGAAGGTGGCGGTGGCAAGCCGCGACAAGGACGTGGATCCCGTGGGCGCTTGCGTTGGCATGAAGGGAATGCGCGTGCAGTCCATCATCCGGGAACTGCGCGGCGAGAAAATCGACATCATTCCCTACAACGAAGAGACAGTGGCGTTCGCGCAAAAGGCGCTGAGCCCGGCGAAAGTCACCCGGGTGCAGATCACGGACCCGGAGAACAGAAAGCTGGAAGTAATCGTGGAAGATTCTCAGCTTTCGCTGGCGATCGGGAAAAAGGGACAAAACGTGCGCCTGGCCAGCAAGCTGATCGGCTGGGACATCGACATCAAGAGCGAAGAAGAGAAGCGGCGTGAGATTGAAGAGCAGATGACTGCGCTGACGGCGCCGACGACTCCGCTGACGGTGTTGGCGGGCGTTGGGCCCAAGACGATCGAGAAGATCGAAGCCGCCGGAATTTTGAACCTGGAAAAACTCGCCAGCATGACGCCGGAACAGTTGATGGAAATTCCGGGCATCGGCGAAAAAATGGTGGACAAGATTTATCAGGCCGTGAACCGCTTTTATGAAGGCGGCGACGCCGCGGCTACGCCGGTGGAAACCACGGACGAAAACGGGGAAGAGACCCCCGCCGCCGAAGCTTCAGCCGAAACAGCCACGGAAACGGGAGCGGCGGCATCAGGCGAAAGCCCGGCCGAAGCCGCAAGCGAGCCGGAAACTTCAGCAACAACGGAATCCGCTTCGGAGACTAACTCTGAAGCCGCTGCATCCACGGAAACGGAAACTCCGGCGGAGCAGCAGGAAGAGAAAAGTTCCTAAGAAGCATGAGCGACGCAAATCAAGTCCGCATTAATGAGCTCGCGCGCGAACTCGAAGTCAAGGCGAAGGCCATCATTGACCTATTGCCCGGTTTTGGCGTCACCGAAAAGAAAACGCACTCCAGTTCGATTCCGGAAGATGTCGCGGAAAAAGTTAAGGACCATCTGAAGGGCGTAGCGGACGCGGAAACCGCCGCGGAAGCCGACCGTTCAGCGAAAGAAGCGGCTGCAAAGGCAGCTCTCAGAAGGCCGCCGGCTCCAGTGGCGGCTCCTGCTGCTCCTCCGGTTGCTCCGGCACACCCGCCGGTTGCGGCGAAGCCTGCGGCTCCAGCGCCAACGGCAGCACCACCTGCTCTTGGACCTGTGGCTGTCAAGCCCGCGCCTGCAGCGCCTCCGCCAGGCGCAACTCCGGCCCCGGTGGCTCCCGTTGCGAAACCCGCTGCACCGGCACCGGCTGTGACAACTCCGCCAGCCGCACCCGCCGCGGAACGGCCCGCTGGGCCTGCAACACCCCCGACTTCCGGCGCGCCGCGCCCTGCGCCACAACAACCTATACGGCCTACGCATCCGACGACTCGTGCGCCAGGCCAGCAGCCGGGAACACGCCCCGGCGGAACACAGCCTCCGCAATCGCGTCCGCAGCAACCGGGCACGCAGCCGCAAGCCGCGCGCTCCGGTGCGCCAGCAAGTGCGCCTCGGCCGCAACAACCTCTTCGTCCCATGCCTACGGGAAACCGCGGGCCCGTGCCCGGAACAGCGCCGGGAGACCGTGATCGCCGGCCAAGCGGCCCGCGTCCGGGTCAGCCGATGCGCCCACAACAATCTGGCGGGCAGGGCGGGCGTCCGTTTACACCGCGCCCCTCAGGGCCGGGAGGTCCAGGTGGACCTGGCGGTGCTGGACGAACTTTTAGCCAGCGTCCAGGAGCGGCGCCTTCGGGCGCGCGTCCGGGACCACGCACACCCGGTGCTCGTCCTGGAATGTTGCCCTCGCCGTTCTCCGAAAAGCCGTCCAAGGCGGAGCCAGGCAAGCCGCTTTATGCGCGCAAGCCCCAACAGCGCCAGCGTCCGATGGCGGACAAGCGGGAGATGGAAGGCGAGCGGAAGCTGCACCCGACGCGGCAGCGTCCCGGAGCAGGCGGCCGCGGAGTGGCAGCGGCTGCAATCGCGCCGCCCGAGCCGCGCGCACCGCGAGACATCACGCTCACGGAAGGCATCACAATCCGCGAACTAGCCGAAAAACTGGACGTTCGCGCGAAAGATCTTTTGAAGACGCTTCTGGATCGCGGCGTATTCGCGAGCATCAACCAGGCGTTGGACGTGCAAACCGCGACGGATCTGGCGCAATCGTTTAACGGCGTGGTAAGCGTCGTGTCCCTCGAAGAAGAAATGGTTCTCGAGGTTGCCAAGGAAGAGACCAAGGAAAATCTGAAGCCTCGGCCGCCGGTGGTTACGGTGATGGGCCACGTGGACCATGGAAAGACCAGCTTGCTCGACGGGATCCGCCTGGCGGATGTGGCGGCGGGCGAAGCCGGAGGCATCACGCAGCACATCGGCGCGTACAAAGTGCAGGTGGGCGAAAAGAGCGTGGTGTTTGTGGATACGCCGGGCCACGAAGCATTCACGCGGATGCGTGCGCGAGGCGCGAAAGTCACGGACATTGTTGTGCTGGTGGTTGCCGCAGACGACGGCGTGATGCCGCAGACACGGGAAGCGATTGACCACGCGAAAGCGGCGAATGTGCCGATCATCGTGGCGATCAACAAAATTGACAAGCCGGAAGCACAGCCAGAGCGTGTGAAGCGGCAGTTGTCGGATCTCGGCTTGATGCCCGCGGAATGGGGCGGCGAGACCGAATTCGTGGAAGTCTCCGCGAAACAGAAGAAGAACCTCGACAAGCTGCTGGAAATCATTCTGCTGGTGGCGGACTTGCGGGAATTGAAAGCGAACCCGGATGCGCCGGCCAGCGGAACGGTGCTGGAATCGCGGGTGGACAAGGGCCGCGGCCCGGTGGCCACTGTGCTGGTGCAGAACGGCACGCTCAACAACGGCGACTTTTTCATTGTCGGTTCGGTATTCGGCAAGGTGCGCGCCATGTTCGACGATCGCGGGCGCCCGGTGAAAACCGCGCCGCCATCCACGCCGGTGGAAGTTCTCGGCTTGCAGGGGGTTCCGGAAGCCGGTGACCATTTTCAGGTTACGGATGAAGCGAAGGCGCGGCACGTGGTGGAATTCCGGCAGTCCAAGCAGCGCGACGCGGCATTGCGCGCCAGCGCGGGCAGCCGAATCACGCTGGACCAGTTGCACGAGCAGTTGAAGGCCGGGGAAGTGAAAGAGCTTCCGATCGTGATCAAGGCCGACGTGCAGGGTTCGGCGGAGGTCCTGGAAGAAATGCTGCCGAAGCTTTCGACGGATCAGGTGAAGCTGAAGATCATCAATGCCGGCGTCGGGACGGTCACGGAAAACGACATCCTTTTCGCTTCCGCTTCGGGAGCCATTATCATCGCGTTCGGCGTGCGCCCGGACCGCAAGGCTCAGGACCTTGCGCAGCAGGAAAAAGTAGACATCCGCACGCACAACATCATTTATGAGGTTTCGGACGAAATTAAGAAAGCCATGGAAGGCCTGCTGGAACCTGTCTTCCAGGAAACGTACGTGGGCCGCGCGGAAGTGCGCAACACGTTCCGCATCAAGGGGTCGGGCACGGTGGCCGGCTGCTATGTTGTGGACGGCGTGATCAGGCGCGACTCGCAGATTCGCGTAGTGCGCGATGGCGCGGTGATTTACACATCGAAGCTCAGCTCGCTGAAGCGCTTCAAGGACGACGCCAGCGAAGTGCGCACGGGATTTGAGTGCGGCCTGGGAATCGCGAACTTCAACGACGTCAAGGTTGGCGACATTCTTGAGTGCTTCCAGGTGACCAAGCTGTCCGCCGCCGAAGCCGCTGCCCAGGGAACTTCCGCCGCACGCAAATAGGAGCGCTGCATCAGGCTCAGGCTTCCCCGGGCCTGAGGGTGGCTTGCCATGCCCGTCGGACTACTCACACTGGAGTTGCATATCGCGGAGGCGCAATCGCTGAAGGATAAGCGGCAGGTGCTGCGCAGCCTGAAGGATCGCTTGCGGGCACATTTTAATGTGGCGGTGGCGGAACTGGATTTCGAGGATACCTGGCAGCGATCAGTCGTCGGCGTCGTGACGTTGTCGAATGAAGAGCATCATGTGGAAGAGGCCCTGCAGAAGGTTTTGGCGGAGGCCGACCGGATCCTGGGGCCCATGGTGGTGAGTCATGCGGTGGAGATACTTTGAATAGCCATAAGCCGATAGCCGGATATCAATATCTGAGAGCTAATGGCTTAAGGCTTATGGCTGAAAGCTTATGGCTTAAGGCTGAAGGCTAATACATCGCAAACAGCATCAAACACAGAGGCGGAGTAGACGGAAAGCAAAGAAATGAGCCCTGATCATCATCGACATCTGCGGGTGGGCGAAGAAATCGCACATGAACTGAACGCCATGCTTGTAGGCGAATTGAAAGATCCCCGTCTGGAAGGGAATGTTTGCGTCAGCGAAGTGCGCGTGCAGCCGGATATGAAGCACGCGCGGGTGTATGTCAGCGTGCGGACGGAAAATTCCAGGGAGCAGACGGACGCGATCAAGGCGCTGGAGCATGCGTCGGGATACATCAAGCATGAACTGGTGGAGAGGCTGCAGTTGCGGCGAGTCCCGGATTTGCATTTCACGCTGGATCTTTCGCAGGAGCACGTGGAACGCATCGAGCAGCTTCTGAAACAAATGAAGCTGGACAAGGCCGATAAGCCGGAACCAACCCCTGAGCAATGAGCGGCGTGCCCACCCTTCCTTCCGCCAAACCGCATGCCTTTGTAGCAGCCGCCTTCCGAGGCGGGCGCCTTTTCGCCAAAGCCACCGTCCAATTTCTTTCGCCGCGGCCATCACCATACACGAACATTGAGTTAGAACGAGTTCAACCAGCACCCGGATCGCCAAGATTTGATCGCTGAAAAGCGTCTTATGCCGCGCCAACCACAACCCGCCCCGTTTGACGGCGCCCTGGTCATCAACAAGCCGCAGGGTAAGACTTCCCACGACATCGTGGATGCGGTGCGGCATCTTGCGGGATTCCGGCAAATCGGCCATCTGGGCACCCTCGATCCACTCGCGACCGGTGTCCTGGTTCTTCTGCTCGGCAAGGCCACGCGCTTCGTGCGGTTTTATACTGGACGCCGCAAGCGCTACGCCGCGGGTTTCCGCTTTGGCTATGCCACGAATACGTTTGACTCGGAAGGGCAGGCGGCGGGACCGGATGCGGCGCCGGTGCTGGAGCGCGAAACGCTGGAGCGGCTGGCGGCGGAATCCTCGGGGCGTTTCGAGCAGATGCCGCCGATTTTTTCCGCCAAGAAAATCCACGGGCGGCCGGCGTATGAACTGGCGCGCAAGAATCAGGTTGTGGAGCTGAAAGCGGTGCCGGTGGAGATTTTCGAGTACCGCCTGACGGGAATAGAAGGGCCGATCGCGCGCTTTTCGATTGAGTGCTCTTCGGGAACTTACATCCGGTCGCTGGCGCACGACATGGGACAGAAGCTGGGCAGCGGCGCGCATCTGGCGGAAATCTGCCGCACGGCGGTGGGAGAATTCTCGCTGGAGCAGGCCATCGGTCTCGAAGAACTGTCGCAGGCAAAGAAGGATGGAAAATTCGAGTCTTGCCTGATCCCGCTCGAGCACCTGCTGCCGAATTTTCCGCGAACCAATGTGCTGCCCGTACTGGAAAAGAAGATTCGCCACGGGGCGAAATTCAACGTGATGCCTTCGCAGTTGAAGCCGGGCCGCGTGGAGTTGCCGCCGGGCGCCACGACGCATCTGGATACCGAAGAAGTTCAGCCGCCGCGGTTACGCGTGTTCAGCCAGGAAAATAAACTGATCGCCATCGCCGAAGCGGTGGTGCCGCGGACTTACCAGCCGGTTGTTGTGTTTGATCCCCTGCCTTAATCTGCCTTCCCAATAACTTCGAAGTCATCCAACGTTCCGTCCTGCCATCTTATATGTTGGTTCACCTTAAAAAGTGACCTTGCACGCCAAACACACCTCCGGTGGTTCAAGCGCATGGCAGCTCTAACCCGCAGGCAGGAGCCTCGAAGGTACGAACTCAGAAGTGTCTTTGGGCTCGAGTTTGGATAACCCCGAAGGGATATGCGTGAACCGCTGCTTCAATCGCAGGAATGGGGTCTCCAACCATTTAAAAGAAGCAGCAGCCAGCAGAAATGTAATCGCAAGCCCCAAAGGGAGCGAGAGTGTGTAGCTGTAATTGTGGGCATGAGTGTGATAAGGGGCGAAAACGCGTGCCGATATTTCCCGGCCTACGTAATGATACGCGTACAGACCGTAGGCGATGTTGCCGAGATAGACGAGTCCAGAATTCTTCAGGAGAGAGGCGCCCTCCCGCGCAGCTCCGAAGAAGGAGAGGAAGATTGCAACACCGGCCGGCCCGGTTGCCACCGGGAAGCGTTCGACCCTCGTGCCGACGTGACAGCCGAGCAGGCCCAGCAGGGCGAGCGCCGCAGCGCGATGATTGGGCATGGTCACTTCACCGGGATGCGGCTGGCCGCGAACCGGCGCTCGAGCGAATCCTGCTCGACGCGCCACCGTCCGAGCGCCTGCATCAGCGCGTCGTCCGACGGCGTGAACGGGGTATCGGCATGGCCCTGCCGGATCCAGGTCCCTCGTACCCACTCGATGTAGTAGCCCTGCGAGGCCAGGAAGAACGTCCGCGACGAATCGGCCGGGGCGGGCCCCGCGTGGAACCGGATTGTGAACCGCTGTGCGGGTGCCGTTTGGAGGTAGCGCTCGTCGGGAGCGCGGAGATTGGCGAGCGCGACCGTATCGGGACTGCCGTCGCTCTGGCGGACCTCGGCCAGCGGAATCGTGCGGGCGGCCGGCCGCCGCACCGCGGTCCCGATGCGGATTTGATCGATGCGCCAGTCGTCCGCCACGAACGACACCCGGATCCGCA